>ENA-ORXT01005032-ORXT01005032.1-marine-metagenome-genome-assembly--contig:-NODE-5032-length-13240-cov-7.811669_pt1 | contig 13240 bp, 6 predicted proteins | sample MGYA00237868_ERZ511482 | MGnify/ENA metagenome assembly ERZ511482 | reverse complement strand
GCCGCCGCCGCCGCCTCTGCCACCGCCGCCGCCCGCACGGAAGCCGCCGCGTCGCGGAGGCGCGTCAGCAGCCCCGTGCGGGCGGCGAGCTCGACCGCCCGCGCCGCCACCAGCGCCCCTTCCCGCCCATACGGGCAGTGGCGGCAGCGGTGTGCGCGAGCGCCATCCACCATCCCGCAGCAGTCGCCCCGCTCCAAGTGCGCGACGGCGGTGAAGACCGTGTAGCCGGTCTGAGGGTCCTCGTACGTCGCTTCCCCGGCGGCGCAGGCGGCGGTGTGGCGGATACGGGCGGCCGCCGCCGCCGCCGCAGGCGTTGCAAAGGGGGGAGGGGGGGGGTCGGCCCCGCCCGCGGACGCGGCGGCGGCGGCGGCGGAGGCGGCAGCGGCGACCGCTGCGGCGGCGGCCGCCGCGTCCGTCGCCGCAAAGTGGGCGGCGACCGCAGCGGCGGCGGTGGCGGCTGACGGCGGGTGCTCGCCGACCACTGGGATGCCCGTGATGTAGAGGTAGGCGTGGAGGGCGGCCGCGGGGAGCGCGTCCAGCCGAGGGGGGGTGCCCACCGCCGCGGCGACGACGGTGGTGGCGGCGGCCAGCAGCTCGTCGTCCGTCACGTCGGGCGGGCGGGCCAAGGGAGACTTTTCCTTCGGCCGGTGAGACGAAGGTGCAGACGGAGACTCTGCAGGTACGGCAGAAGGAGGAGGAGAGGAGGAGGGAGGGGTGGGCGCAGAAGCCGAGGCGACGAGAGGGTCCACCGGCCTCGGGCGCGGCCGTCGGCTGCAGACGGGACGGACCAGCTGCCCCACCACAGCGTGGGCATTCCCAATAGGGAGAGGGGATACAAAAGCACTCATAGCGGGAATCTCAGACCGACCGAGGACACATGTACAGGGAGCTTGACGGTGTGCATGCCATGGGGAAGTGGAAGCGGCGACGACGGCAGCCGAGCTGCAGCAGTTCCACGACCGGTCGTGGTCGACCAAGGACTCGAAGAACTGCATTAAGTAGCACCCCTGGACATTCATCCTCTTCGAGGCTGCGGCCAAGGAACTGGCTCTGCAGGGCCACCGTGCCTCCATCTTCATCGCCGAGGAGGCGAGCCATCGGAGAGGCTGGTGACGGCGGCCGAGCGCTGTGGGCCCCGTCACCACCCGGACCAAGCGACCTGCGGCGCCATTGTTCTGCTGATGGCCGCCGCCTTTGTGGCCGTCACTGCCGCCCGCGCGCTCCGCGGCGCCGTGCCCGCCGCCGCCTGCCGCCGGCGGGGTGGTGGCTCGGCCGCCGCGCCCTCAACTGCGCCAGCGGCCTTCCGCTGGGGCGTGGGGAGGGCAATTATGGCTTCGGAAGCTGCCCCAGGAGCGGATGGTGCGTGCTGGATGCCACTGCGACCGACGTTTGGTGCACGGTGTGGCCAGGCGCGGCTGGCGAGTGATTGCCTTCGGTTCCCTCGCGACACACTCGGGGGCAAGTGATGTGTGCATTGGTGCCTTTTGACCGCCCGCTACTTGGTTGCTCTCGTTTCCTCCCTTCTGCTAACTCATTCATGGATGCTCGTGCGCGCCCTCTGTGTAGTCACTGGGTTGCACCGACCTTCCTGTTGTCCCCTTCGCAACGTTTGTCTCCCCTGTCCCCCAGGATCACTCGACGACCTCGTCCAGTACGTGGTCGTGCGGGCAGACCTGGCGGCCCCCCCCCACGAGTGGCCGGCCGGCGCGCTCATGGCGCAGGCCGTCCACGCGGCACTGGCGGCGGCGGTGGCCTACGCCAGCCACCCGGCCACGGCGGCCTACACCGCCCAGCCTGGCGGCGCGTACCGGCCGGGCGCGCTGACGGCCGCCGCAGCAACCGCGGCGGGGCAGCCTGCGGACGCTCCGCAAATGCATACGGTCGTCTTGTCGGCCAAGAGCGAGACGGTGTTGGAGAATTTGGCGGCGAAGCTCGCCGCCGTGCCCCTCGACTTTGTGTTGTGGCGGGAGCAGCCAGAGGGGGTGGCCACGGCGCTGGCGACGCGGGTACGTTGGGGGCGCCTTGGGTGTGTCGACGGGACGAGCGGCTGTGGTGGGCGCCGCCGTGGGTGCACCCGCTGGGGGAGCCGCAGGCGCCGGCGCGAAAACGACCGGGGTTGTTGCCTGCTCCCGTGCCTGGACTGCGTGTCTGACGGTCCTGAGAGGCATTTGTAGTTGCTCTGTCTTGATTGTTGGTGCTTTCACCTAGCATTGCCCTTGCCTGTGGTATTCTCGGACTCGCTGCGCGGCGGTGCGGTTCTCGCTGTTGGTCCGTGATGCGACAGCCGTATCCCCGAGCAAACGTGCGGCAGCATTTTCGGAAGCTGCGCCTCTTTTCGACATCACCGCCGGCACCGGTCGAGACGCCAGAGGCAGTGCGAAAGACATAGGCAGCTGGGAGCTCAGTGTGCTCAGCGTGAAACCAGGTTGAACTTCGTTTTTTCTCCTCGTTGTCAGCTCCTTCCCGCCGCCTTTCCCAAGCAGCAGCTGTCCTCATCCCATCCACGCACTCCCTTGTGTCGCCAAAGTCACCTCCGGCGTGGCCCGTCGGTCACGTCACGGCCGGCTCCGGCACGTCCAACACGAGTGCTTGCTGTTCCACGTCATCGCCAGTGGTGCTGGCCAGCCCAGACCAGGACGACGCCCCCGACTGGTTGCTCGCCGACCGCACTATCGCCGTCGGCATGCCGCTCAAGACGGCGTTGTTGGGTGGGCTACTCCCGCCCGCCCCGCTGCTGCTGCTACATTCGTGGGTGCGGCCGCCAAAACCCTTGGCCGACGCTGCTGCCGCCGCGTGTGGGTTGAGCTGCCCAGACGCCTCTTCACACTCGGAGCAAGACCCAACAGTCGTGTGGGGGTGGTTGTAGAGGGCCGGCGCAGTCGACATGGTGTCTGGTGAAGTGGCGCGGCTGCCGTGGCGCCAGTGGGTGATTTTAGCCCACGTGGCCGCACCAATGATGCACAGCATAGGGTACGCGTCCGTCCACACCGCGCAGAGGATGACCAACCCCATCGTCACAAAGCCGAGCACGACCAGCGTCAAGTTGAGCTGCTCCGCCAGTGGGTCCGCGGAAAAGATGGACGCAAACTCCATCATGATCATGAGCAGCTCCAAGACGGTGACCAGGGTAAAGAACACCCCCTCAATCTTGTCCGTAAACGGAGACAGGAAGAGGAAGAGTGCAAAGAGCCCCGCGTGGACGCCGAGCATGAGCGACAGCACCAGCACCTCGTTCTCGATGGTCGCCACGAAGATGCAGTCGCTCAGGACGACGATCAGCTCGAGGGCCGCGAGCCACACGAGCGGCCCGCGGAGAAAGTCGTAGTAGCAGGCAAATAGCTCGTGGAAGGCGTGCAGCCGGCGGGAGCGGCGGCCACGGGTGGTGCCAGTTGAGGCCACAGAGCCGAGCGGCGCGTTGTCAAGGCCCAGCACAATATCGTCAGCGCCTCCAGCGACGGGCAGCTCCCCGTCCGCCTCATACACGCCAGAGATGAAGCGGTCCTGCCGCACCAGGGGGTCGGGCGCGTCCTCTCGCTTGACCCACCGCACCCGCTTCAACCGCTGCTGGTGAATGGCGTACGCAATGATGAAGATGAAGAAGAGGGTGTAACCAATGCCAATGACGCTCAGCTGCAAGCCGGCCACCACGTACAGTACAGGGTGCCCTGTCCCGGCCGGCACATTGGTCAACAGGTATTGTAAGCTGTTGAGCACCGCAGCGGGAAAGATGTAGGTCAGCGCTAGCGCGAGCAGGTACACCATCCACTTGTGCGAGTTCAACTGTACCTCCATCGGCTTGCGCCAAGTGAATACCGCCACCAGTCCGTGAATAAGCAGGGCGACACCGACGATGATGGTCGCATAGAAGGCGCATCCGACAAAGAGGTCATGCGCAATTGTGTTACGCTCGGGCGCCTGGTTGGCAGCGTCAGCACTCTGCCGAACGGTTCTTGACAGGTAGTCCCCAGCGAGGCGGATCACATACCGCGCAGAAGATGACTGACCTCCCTTGTCCCACGGAGCCCTTTTGTCCCGGAGGAGGAAGCCGTCAAAGGAGCTCGAAAACGCCTCAAACGCGTCTGAGTGGAAGGTGTTGACCTGCCGCAGCTGGGCAATGAACGCAGCCGCGGTCACGGTGTGTATGACACCCTGACCCGGGCCAACTGATACGGACCCGCCCGCAACCCCAATCGCGGCACCGCCAAGCGCCAGCATCGCACTCGCGCCCGTGAAGACCAACGCCCCACCGGACGCCAAGTTGCCCATCACCTGGCTAAACGCCACCGACTTTTCGGAGCTCGCAATGGCGCGGCCGCGCCGGTGAGCGGGGATGTCGAGCACGCTGCCGCCCACCGCACTGCCACCAGAAGCAGTGACGGTCGCCAGCGCCGTGATCGCTGCCGACGGCAGCGGGCGTACCGTAAACCAGTAGTTGTTGGAGGCGTAGCAGCCCGGCTTGGCCATCGCCGCGCTCTGCAAAACGGCCAGGAAGATGCCGTGGCCTTCGGGGTCCAGCCGTGACGCCCACGCCGCACTCGTTCGAGAGGCGTTGTAGCGGCCGAGAAGGTACGCGCCGATTTGGTAGGACCGAGACTCGCCGGGGCCAAACGGGCTCGGGTACGAGGTGTTTTGTACCCACTTCACGTCGTAAGCCGACAGCAGGAAGGAGCCATTCTCCTCCCACACGTCCACCGACCCGTTCTGGTACGTCCGCTGGTCGCCGGCGGCGCCCATGACCGCCCAGTCCCTGCTGGCGGTGCTGCCGCTGAGCATGTTCATGTGCTGGAACTTCTCCAACCCAAAGCCGTCAATCGACACATGCACTTTGGCCCAGCTGACAGGCAGCTGCGCCAGCGGGAGACCCAATGACACCGTCGCATCGTCCACATGGCCGTGGCTGACCCGCCCACTGCCCTCCGTTGGGTGGCGGCCTTGTGGCGGCTTGCCGCTGCTCGACGCCGAGCACACGCCGGAGCCCCGGCCGTCACTGTTCCAAGAGAAGAGGCGGTTGGCAAAGAAGGAGCCCGTGAAGTTGTTGCTTGAGTAGGTGAAGGGGGTGCTGGAGTCGGAGAACATCCAGTGCTCGGCGTCGTAGATGTCGGGGCCAACCTCCACGTCTTGCAACACCAGCGTCAGGTTGGTGCGCTCGCCCCTAACGCCGAGCACCTTGCCCGCCGCCTTGCGCTCCACCGGCGCGACGTCATCATCGCCCCGAAAGCGCGTCGCCTGAGACGACATCAGGGAGCGCCGCGGGCCGTCGAGCACGGCGGCACCATGACGCGACTTTGGGTCCAGCATCTCGGCCACCTCCTGCATCACCGCTGCAGGGAGCACCAGGTCGCCATCGAGCGCCCGCGTCGGCGTGTGCACAACGACGACGTCCGACGGACGGCCACCAATGGCATCTCCGGTCGGACTCACGCTGCGAGCCGCCACCACGTGCGGCAGCTGCGCCGCGCCCAGTGCCGCCACGAGGAGCGACGCGCCACAGAACGCAGCGGGCAGGACGTTGAATGGGCGCCACCTCCGCCAAAGGCGATCCGCCATCGGGTTCATCACAGAGTCCGTGCCGGGGCACGGGACGGTGGCGACGCTGGGGCACGGACAGCCGCCGTGCTGCCCGTCCGGCGCGACGCAGGCGTCGCGTTGCTGGTCTGCAGAACACCGCGAACACGCACGCGCAACCACTCAAAGCCCACCCCAAACACCTCGGGTCACGCCGGCAGCGGATACGCCGCCGGCCCCAGAACGCCGGCGCGGGAGAAGCACCCACCTCCAAGCAACCCAACGTCAGAGGCATACTCACGACCCATCCAACCCCCCACCACAACGTGAAAGGGCTTCATGACGCCAAGGCGTGCGGCCGAGCCCCTCGCGAACTACCTCAATCAGGAAACCGGCACGCCTCTCCCGCCAGACCAGCTGCCAGCAAACCCAGAAGAGGCAGTTTGCGAGGCCCTAGCGGCTGCTGCTACAAGGCCTGCAGATGCACCAGCCCGCGACGCACCAAGGGGAGGTCCCCTGAGTGCCTCCTAGACCTAGACCACCATGAGCAGCATGGACGAGGTCGGTGGTGGCGGGGGGATAGAGAGCCACGACAGCCACACTCTCCACAAAGTGACGTGCCGCGAGGGCCTGCCCAGCAACAGCGATCGAAATTCGGTCGAATTAGATCATGTACGATGTGAGCTAAATTAGACCTTCTGCACAGGAATTGATCCGCCTATTTCTTTCATAGACTTGTGATCAACCGCAGTTTTTTTTCACCCGATTGTTGAAATAGACTCTCGAGTGGCCATTGTCAGACCAACTCAGTTTCTTGGTTTCTTCACAATGGCAGCTTGTGGATAACCCGAGTCGTACGTACTCTTCTCCGTGCCACGCACTGAGATGGCAACCGGCCGCCAAAGTGTTATTGCTCGCTGGGTTCCTGTACAAAGAGCAGTCCGTGAACGTCCCTCCAGTCGGCGCCCTGTCAGTGGGTAAAAAAGTCAAAGGCGGCGTCAAAGTCACCATGGAAGGTGTCTTCCTGGCACAAGTGTTCGCCCCACGCGGTGCGCTTGGCACCAGGAGGCGAGGACAATGCGTACGCCCCGCGCGCGTCGCCAAACGCGGTGGCCAAGTCGCCAACCGCCGCCGACTCTGGCGAGGACGCGTCACCGACGCCACCGCCGTCGCCGTCACCGCCCCCCCCGCAGTCGACCGCGCCAATGCCACTGACGTGGCGCCCGCGGTCACCACTGCAGCTGCCTTGGCCCTTGTCCCTGTCGACGCCGCCCGGCGCGGTCCCCCTCCCGCGGCAGCCGCTGTTCTCGTCGAGCAGCGCCGAGGCGGTGATGCGAAGCCCGCCCAGAGCGGTCGTCCCCGACACGGGGGAGAAACACGGGCCATCTACGCCCGTGTGGCCCATGGCGGTGGCCGACGCCCCCGACGCAGCGGCTGCCGCGGTCACCGCAGCTCTGGCGGCCGCGGCGGCGGCAGATGCGGCCGCCCCGACGCCGGGCGGGTGCACCTGCCCGACCAGCGCCGGCGCGTTGACCGGCTGGTCGGTGAGGAGGGAGACCATGGTCGGCCCGCATGACGGGGCCCCACTGAGGCGCTTGCCGGAAGACACTTCGTGGTCGGTCGCCGCCGCCGGCAGGTGCGTTGGCGCGTGAAGGTCATCAAAGCGGGTTTGGGGGCCAGTAGTAAAGGCAGAGAAGTTGAGCAGGGGCATTGACAGGCCCCCATGGTTACCACCCCCATCCCTACCGCTGCCTCCGTCACCGACGCCGCTGCCGCTGGTCGCAGCGGAGGTAGCAGCCACCGCGTCGAACAAGTGGACGCCCCCACCGGCCACGGCCGACGAGGTGAATTGGCATGGGGACATGTACGACGCCGCCGGCGTGGCATGGCGCCCTCCGCCAGACACTGATAGTGGCTGTAGGGCGGGCGACGCAGACAGCTCAGCATCACCGGTGCGAGAGCCGCCGAGCAATGCATGCAGCGGATCATAGCCGGCGACGTCCACCAGTCCGCCCATACGCACAGAGCCACCAACGGGCTCGTGGTCGCCCGTTGGAGCGCCACCACCGCCAAGCCCGCCGAGGACGTCGATGCCGTGGAGGTCCGCAAAGAGGTTTGCGGCGGCGGCCCTGTCCGCTGCCCCCGACGAAGCCGCCCCACGCTCGTGGCGGCCGTCGCTAAAAATCGGCGTGGCCAGTGGTGACAACGCCGGCGCGCCCAGTTGCCGCCCCGCACCCAGCCCGGAAAGCGGCACGCCGCCTGCCCTGCCGAGCGTCGGCAACTGCGGGAGCGTGCGAGAGAGCAAGTCGTCCCCCGCCGCGCCCGCCGTCGCCACCCCCCCCGCTCCCGCCTGCAGTCCGTCCTTGGGCCGCCCCTTGGTCCGCTTCTCATGCGACCGCTGGTGGCGCAGGAAGGACGAGTGCCACATGAACCGCTTGCCACACGTGAGGAGGCCGCACGCAAAGGGGAGCTCCCCCGTGTGGCGGCGGACGTGGATCTTGAGGTTGTACTTCTTGGCAAACTTTTTGGAGCAGCCGTCAAAGGGGCACCGGTGGATCATGTCTGGGGAGAGGTCGCCGACACGGGCGCGGACTTGTTTCTTTTTGGGCTCGCCGCCGCCGCCGCCGCCGCCGCCGCCGCCGCCGCCGCCGCCGCCGCCGCCGACACCAGCCGCCGTGGCGGTGCTCGCGCTGGCCTCCCCGGCGCCGGCCGCCAACGACGCGAGCGTGCGAGAGGACGTTGACTCCTCCCCACCCGCGTCACCGTCGTCAACGCACACGCCGCTCATCTCCTCATCGTTCGCGTCCTCCTCCCCGTCGCAGTCGGCCGCCGCGTCGACGCCGCGGGACACGCCGTCCGAGGCAAAGGTCGTCGGGACGGCGTCACGGCCGCCGCCTCCCCGGCCGCCGAGCGGGGCCCTCGAGGCGCCTGCCAGCGGTGGCACGTGCCGCGACGCAGAGCCCGTCGCTACACCCAGCTGCGCTTCCATCGGCGACGACAACACGGTCGCATCCCTGCGTGCGAGCGACAATCCAGGCGTGGCCGTCCGCAACATGGCCAGGCTGTCACCAACCTCCGGTCCGCCTCTGCCGGAACCGCCGCCGGCGCCGGCGTCGCCCGCACCGGTCAGTCGCCCACAGCGAACCGCCTTGGCGCGAAGCGTCTTGGAGGCGGCCGCCCCAACGCCTCCCCCTTCGAGTGGCGCCCCCCACCCGCTCAGCACGCTGCCCGACGACGACGCTGCCGTCAAGGTGCCCGCGCTGCTCCGCCACCGTCGCCGTCCAGCGGTGGCGGCGGCGCCCGCGGCGCCCGCGGTACCCACCGCCGCTGCCGACGCCGAGGACAAGCGCAGTGCGAGCGGCTCATCCATATCATCGTCATCGTCGCTGTCGGCGACGGCGAGCACCGCCAGGTGGGCGCCCCGCCCGCCGCCGCCACCGCCGCCGCCGCCAACGGCGCCGCTCCCAACGGCGGCGCCGTGTGGCTGTGCGCCCGCGGCCGTCGCGCGGTAGATGCCCGCCGTCCAGTCGCCGCCGTCGATCCCGAGGACGCCAGCCGCCGCCGCTGCTGACGCGGCCGATGCCGATGCTGGTCGACTGCCGACGCCCCCACCGTGGGGCGCGAGCGCCGCCGCGTCGAGCTGATACCGATACACGTCCGCCGCCGCATCGTCGGCAAGCATCCCGGGCGGGGGGGGTGGTCTCTGCTCCACCGACGTGCCGGCGCTCGCGCCGGCGGCGCCGCCCCTTCCCACCCCCTCGCCGTCGCCTCCGCGGCCAGCTGGGGCGCTGCCGAGCGTCGGGAAGTCGGTCAACCCGAGCGCCGCCGCCAGCGACGCGGTCGTCTCGTCCCCCTCCGCCGCCTCGTAGCCATTGTAAGGCGTGGACATAGCGTGCGCGCTCGTCACGGCCAGCTGCAGAGGCTGACGCGTCCCCCCCGCACCCCCAACCGCAGATGCCAGCGGGCAGAGCGGCTCGCGCCGCCGCTGCCGTCGCCTCCACCAGCCGCAGCGCCCCGCGTGCTTGTATGCCACTGCCCCAATCCACCAGCGGGGCGGCGTGGGCGGCCGCCCCGCCCCGCGTCGGCTGCCCCCCCACCTCGGCGCTGGCGGTACACAGTCACGAGGGCCACCTGGCAGGCACGCAGCGCACGTGTACAACGAGCGGGCGGAGCTGCCGTCCACACCGCAGCCAGGCCTGTTCAATTCGGCCACACCCGCCGCTCACCCGTTAAGACAGCAGCCACGGGGTATCCGGCTACGAGTACCCCCCCAACGGCAGCGATGCGCATTGGCGGCCTGGCAACGCCCTCCACTGCCGCGGTGGAAGCAAGAGCCAGCCCCACCACCGCTTGAGCACCACAACTGCGGTTTGCTAGGCGACGGAATGCGACGCCGTCCCGGCTCGTACCGTTGCCGAGCACGAGCCACGGATCGCGGCTTCGGACAAAGAAGACCCGAGCTGACGGCGTGACGCAACCTCCCCAGGCGGCACACACGAGACAAAAGGAAGGCGGGGAGGTGCCTGGTCAACCCCCCTGCGATCGCACGTCTCCGCCCGCAGCACAGGTGACGTCTCCACCGCCACGAGATAGCCAGTAGACAACACGCGCACCTCAATGAGCGCATCCCCACCCCGGGACAGCCAGGAGAGAGGTCAGGCAAGCAACCACCTCAACGCGAGCGAACACTGGGTTGGTGCGTGGCAAGCAGCCCACCCGCCCCCGGTCGCCCCCGGCCCGATGGCCGCGGACGGCACCCCCCGGGGCGTCCCAACACCCGTGGCGCCGCCGCACGCCACCGAGCCGTGCCAACTGGCCGCGAACGCGGCGTGGCGGCCTGCGGTCCGCTTCCACGGCGCCAACGCCAGCTGTGCCTGCAGGCGCCCACCCTCCATTCCCCGTCCATCCCCCCCCCCCCCCCCCCAGACTTGGTGCGTGCGCGGGGCGGATGCGTGCCGCCAGACGGCGGCGCGCGTGGTCCCCGTCGACGCGCGCAGGTGCTCGGTCCGCCACGCACGCAATCGCACGGCGGCGGCACCGCAGACACTCGCGCCGCTCGCGGGCGGGGCCGTGCGCCACAGGCGGCGGTCAGCGACACACGCCAGGGGGGAGGGGAGGGGACAGCGCCGGCAGCTCCACGGCCGCCACCGCCGCCTTGGCCGCCTGCAGGAGATCAACAGCCACCGTGGCCGCTGATCACGGGGCCGGCCTGGCGGGGCATGATGGCGTTTGTCATCCGCCCCACCCCGCCGTGCCTGGGGAGGTGGCGGAGTGGAAAATAATCGGCGCCAGCAGCGGCGTGCGCCCCGCGCACGCCACCGCGCCGGTCGTCAAGGCGTCTGGCGCTGCGACGCTACACGCCTCAACGGTCGGGGTGGGATACGGCCGGGGACGGCAACGATCATCGTGGGAAGGGTGGAGGTTGGTAGTTGGTGCCGCCGGCGACACGGTGGTGGTGGCAGCAGGTGCCGCGTCCGCCGCTTCCGAGAGAAACCTCTGGTAGCGGTGTGGTTGCCGCGGTGAGGGGCGGCTGGCAAACATCTAACTGACACAACCGCACCTCGTGGTCGCATGATCAGTCAGTGCGAGTGCTCACGTGTCACTATTATTTGCCGAAATCCTCAATACTGATGATACTTAGATCATGACGCATGTTGTGGGGTTGGCCCGTGGAAGCAGTGATCCATGCGATGCTGGACCACTGGCCTTGGTTACGACCTCCACCATGGTAGAGGTGGTTTTCCGGCCATCCCCGTCGCGTGTGTACCACTGGGGTGGCGACCATGATTTCTTTTGTTTCCCCCCCCTCTTCTGCCGTCTTCTGCCGACGATCCGGGGCGTTGTGGCGGCCGGGTGCACAGGTGCGGCGGTGCCGACGGACCACGCCGCCGGTCGCCCGCTTCTCCATTGAGGTGCTTCCGTCCATTGACGACATTTCCGCCGACGAATGGCACTCGGTGCTGACGCCGGCGGACTCCCCCTTCCTGCACCATGACTTTTTGTCAATGTTGGAGCAAACTGGCTGCACGACGCGGGCCACGGGGTGGAAGCCTCGCCACGTACTGCTTCGAGACGTTGGCGACAGGGACGTCGGTGGCGGGGGCAACGGGGAGCCTCCCTCACCGCCGGTAGGGGAACTGGTCGGCGCGGCGGTGGCGTTTGAAAAGATGCACTCTATGGGCGAGTTCACCTTTGACCAGGGGTGGGCCGAGGCCTCTGAGTCGGCGGGCATCCGCTACTACCCCAAACTGCTCGTCGCCGCCCCCTTCTCCCCCGTCCCTGGCAGGCGGCTGCTGGTGCGTCCCGACCACCCCCGCGCGGACGCGCTGCGGGCCACCCTGGCGGCGGCGCTCGTCCAGGTGGCTCAGGCGTTGTCGTTGAGCTCCGTCCACGTTCTCTACATCGACCCCGCCGAGATGCCCGCCCTCGAGGCGCTCGGGTTCCTTCACCGCCTCGGCACCCGCCTCGAGTGGACCAACGCGGTACAGACGCCGGGACCGCGGATTGGGCAGCCGTACACAAGTTACACCGACTTCCTGGGTGAGTTTCGGAGCAAGAAGCGGAGCAAGATGCTGCGTGAGCGCCGCGCCGTGACGGACGGTGCGGGCCTAGACGTGCGCGTATTGGAGGGCAATGCCATTCCCGACCAAGCTCTCGACGCCATGTTCAAGCTCTACGTCGCGACGCTGCACAAGAAGTGGCCGTACGGCCGGCAGTACCTGACATGGTCATTTTTCAACGCGCTCAAGAGCAGCCCGTGGAAGCGGCACCTGGTGTTGGCGCTGGCCTACCGTCGCAACAAGGACGGTGCTGCCCCCGCGGACGATGACGAGGGCGCCATCGTGGCCGGCACGCTGAGCGTCGTCAACCACGAGTCTGGGGTGTTGTCGGGCCGCTACTGGGGCGCGTTGGAGGACATCTCCCACGCGCACTTTGAGCTCTGCTACGCCGCCCCCGTCGAGTGGGCCATTGAGCGGGGTCTGCGAGTCATGGAGGCCGGGGCGGGCGGGGAGGAGACCAAGTCCGAGCGGGGCTTTGAGGCCGTCCCGTGCTCATCAGGTCATTGGGTGGCTCACCGCGGCCTCCGCGAGGCGGTGAGGGAGTTTTTGGTCGGCGAGCGCGAGGCGGTGGGGGAGGTGGTAGCGGTCATGGAGGCGACCTCGAAGCTACGAGAGAAGGGTCGGGTCGCGGCGGCAGAGGCAGAGGCCGCTGCTTTGCGGGGCGTCGCCGAAACGGCGGAGCCACGGGGGTAGGGTCTTGTCTCGGGATGGGATGGGGGCTGGTGTGGAGGGTGAAGCTGCATCTTGACCCAGTGCCCATGTACAAAACAGTGCCACACTCGGCGCTCGTGGTTCTGGTGTGTTGGCCGTGATCTCTCCGTCTATCCACAGCATCAGGTACAGTTAACTGTGGCGCGTTATGTACGATAGGTTCCTCATTCTGTACGAAAATGTGATTTTGGAGTTCGGCACACCATTCGACTCAGTTCACCGAGATCTGCCCAATGAAGTTACCTCCACTTCAATCTGAACAAACATCCAGAACTTATCGTCGAGTGCATTCTTGCACATTTATCCTCGATCTCAAGAATCGTGCTTGACAGCCCGCTACACAGCGCGTTGCTCGCTCTTCCTTATTTAATCCTCGTGTCAAACGCGAAGTTTCCTGAGGAAAATTCTGGGGATCGTTTTTCGACTGCAGCCACATCGATCCTAGTGGTCGCGATAACCGATTT
>ENA-ORXT01005031-ORXT01005031.1-marine-metagenome-genome-assembly--contig:-NODE-5031-length-13241-cov-3.956928_pt1 | contig 13241 bp, 8 predicted proteins | sample MGYA00237868_ERZ511482 | MGnify/ENA metagenome assembly ERZ511482 | reverse complement strand
TACTATCAATACATTGGACACAATCAATTCAGATACAATGCTAATAGATGAGTATCGGCTTGATACAATTCTGTTAGATTCATTTCGATTGGATTCGATTTTCTTGGATTCCATTTCAATAGATTCTTTTCGGTTGGATACCGTTCAGTTGGATCTATTTCGATTGGATAGCATTCAGTTGGATACAGTCATTTTTGACACGCTCAATTTTTATCACACAAACAGTTTACAACAAAGACTTCGAATCGAACAAAGTCAATTCTTTATTTCAAACATTTATTTAACAGATCCATCTGGCAGAATGCAATCTACACTAGATTCAGTCATTTTAGCCTGTGATCCTGTTGAAACATTATATAACACTTTAGACATTATAAGCCTTGGAAGTCCATCTACACAAGTCAAAAATATAGATCTGGACTTTGGCTATAACTCAGTCCAATTTAATATCGGTATTAGTGAATGTTTGGCAACTGTAGACACAATAGGTCTAACTAGTCAATTTAGTACGCTTGAAAACCTTAACGCTGTTCAAATCTCTGATGGTGAATATCTAAGCCAAGAATTTGCTCTTGAGTTTGATGGAGATAATGGTATAGAGAGAATCTTTAGTTTTATCAATAGTGAAGCCTTAGTGTCATTAAGCATCGCAAGTGCATTGGATGAATTCACAATTTCAAGAGGGAGTAATCTTTTTATCAATATTGATGTTAATTATGATGTGTGGTTTAATGATTTATTGTCTTCTGACACTGAAGAGCAAATAAAACAGAAAATTATTCAAAATTCTATATCAGCATTTTCGTTAAGGAATTAGAAACTCAGAAATATCTAATTTGGTTCAGAAATATTATATAAGTTTTTTACTGATTGTTTGCATAACAATATTCTCATGTTGTGATGATGAGCAGCCCATCAATATGAACAATTTGACTGATACTCCTTACTCACCAGTAGAGTACATCCTCGATATCCCAGAAGGGTTTCCGCAGATGATTGTTCCTGAAGATAATCCAATGACAGTAGATGGAGTCGAACTAGGAAGGCATTTGTTTTATGACGCTATACTGTCTATCGATAGTACACAGTCTTGTTCTAGCTGTCATTTGATTCAATCTAGTTTTACAGATAATTTAAGCGTCAGTCTTGGTGTTGATGGTGTCGCTGGACAAAGAAGTTCGATGAGTTTGCTCAATGTCGGTTTTCATAATACAGGATTATTTTGGGATGGCCGTGTGAATACTTTGGAAGAACAAGCCTTACTTCCTGTCGAAGACCCTATCGAATTAAATGATACTTGGCCCAATGTGGAAATCAAATTAAGAAGAAGTCTACTGTATCCGACCATGTTCAGGAAGGCTTTTGGAATCGAGGATAAAACTGAGATAAATCGTGATCTCACTGTCAAAGCGATAGCACAGTTTGAGCGAAGTTTGATCAGCAGTGGCAATTCTAAATATGATCGTGTCGTCGCTGGTACTGATGTCTTTACGGATCAAGAATTAGATGGGTTTGAGATTTTTTTCGATATCAATGAAGATCAGAGTCTTCATGCAGAATGTGGTCATTGTCACAATGCGCCTTTATTTACGACCAATGAATTTTTCAACAATGGAATCGATCGAGTTGCCTCTTTGGATGATTTCGATGATGAAGGCAGAGGTAAGGTGACAGGTTTAGCATTTGACAATGGGTCATTTAAGGTTCCTACCTTAAGAAATATAGAGAATACGGCCCCATTCATGCACGATGGTCGATTTCAAACATTGGATGAGGTCATTGACCATTATGTGAGTGGAGGAAATCCTGTTGACAATTTGGGTGCAGTTTTACGTCCATTATCGCTAAATGAGCAAAACAGAAAAGCACTTAAAGCCTTTATTTTTACGCTTCAGGACGATGATTTTCTTCAGAATCCTTCATTTGCAAGTCCATTTTGATAATATTTTGATTAAAATTTAGGCAAATTTCCTATCTTTTTATATACATTATTTTCACAAAAACATAAACATTGTGAAATTATAATTCATATAATCTTGATTATCATAATATTGAAATAAATTATAATCACATTATATTTTTTTATATGTTACAATTATTTTATTTTGTCCTTGTAACAAGCTTAATTGTGTTGCATATTTGAACTGTGAAATGAATCACATATATCATTTCACTTCCGCAAACGTGCGGAAAGTAAAATTCGGATATGTTCATGGGATATATTGCTAATAGCGAGTCGAGTCTCAAAACTCACTTACTATTAGCAATTTTTTAAATGATTTAGAGAGAACCTGTCCATTACCAAAAAGTATTGAATTTTTAATAAATATCTTAATAAGTAATCTCCGCTAAAGAGTGGAATCTTAGGATATGTTCATGGGATTATAATTTATAAAGCGATTTGGACGTGAATTTCAAATCGCTTTTTTTATGCCCCTCGTGTAGCTGATGTAGTTATTCTTTATGGCTCATACGTCGCATATTGTCATGATTATATAATCTAAAAGACCTTTTGAAGTTACCAGCTGCCAGAAGTCTTATTCAATATTTAGTGCTATGTGAAAAATGAAAATATGCCCCTCATGTCGCTGGTTGTCGTGATTGTGAAAAATCAATCACATAACTGAACACCTCAACAATCTCTAAAAATCTAAGCAGTATCATGATATTAATGTATGACAACTCGTTATATTTAATCATGAGATTTACAGAATCACAACAATTTCCAAATTGGCTTCGCTATGGTATCCTCTTATTCACTATTATACTTTTTATCATCATAGTCAGGTCAAATGGACCAAATCAGTTTTTCCCAATGACCATAATTGGCCTATTGATTGGTTTTCCTGGCTATATAATCCACTCATGGACTCAGCTAACAGACATTGATGCTTCGTACATAAACATCAAAGTAAAGCCCTTTGTAAATAAACAAATTCCATTCACTGACATTGAATCATGGACTGTACGAAGCTACAAACCCATTCTAGAATATGGAGGTTGGGGAATTCGATGGGGCTTGAAAGGCACTGCCTATAACGTAACAGGAAATAAAGGCCTCCAGCTAGTCCTGAATAGCGGAAAGAAAATTTTAATCGGGACTCAAAAAGATATCGAGCTGAATAGAATGATGAAATCTGTGAGTCCAGAAAAGGAGCAAGCTCTCGCTGATTCCTGATTGCGAATCATGTAAGCTTAAATCCTTTTTATAAAAGAATTCAAATTTTAGAGTAAACCTTAAATTTGCATCAAGTCATTAGACTCATTTATCTTTACAACGACTTAGATTTAACTACTTCTAATTAACTGCTTCTAATTAACTGCCTCTAATTAACTGCTTCTAATTAACTACTTCTAATTAACTGCTTCTAATTGACTGCTTGATTATATCTAGAAAAGCTAACACCAATTTGTAAACACAAAAATTTGAACCTTTGAAAGTGACAAATTTATTTCTTATTGTGATGACTGGTACTATTATATTCCTGCGGTGGCGATGATGACAACCCTGCAGTAGGCACGTGGCAATTATCGTCTTATGCAACAACTGCTTGATCGGATGTATCAGAAAATTTAACTCTCCAACTTGATGATGACGGTTGTATTTCAGAACAAGGAACTACGATTTGCTTTATCCAGACAATTGATTTCAATGAAAATGGAACTGTAAATTTTGACTTCTCATTTGATGTTCCTCACGCTGAAGATCTTTGCATGGATGAAGATGAGTTAGACTTTGAATTTGATCTTTTTGACAGCACAGATGTTGGATCATGGACGAATATCAGTGATAATGTAATTGAACATTGCTCAGATGGCGAATGTCAGCAAATTGATATCAACGTTAATGGAGATACATTGACTCTTCGAGATCTTGATGATGAAGAAGGCTGTGATACGACCTTAGTTTATACAAAGAATTAAATCGGTCAAACATCTACTCATTTTTTTTGCTTGTCGATATTTATAACTATAGAAATAATCATTTTCATTAACTTCTGAATTCCAGTGCGCATTGACATGATGCCAGATACATAAACAGGATTCTTTATGTCCAAGCGGATACAGTCAACCATGATCTCCTGTGGGAATCACGGATTTGTACTTATTTAGAGATTTCGCTGATTTTCTACTCTAAAACACAGTAGTCAATGTAGTTATATCCTGTTTAATCCATTTTGGATTTCCATCATGTATGATCAGCCAATCCAAAAGTTCACTCTGATTTATATATCTTCGAAATACTGATTCCATCCAAATCCTGCTTGTCTATAGATAACATAATCAAATTTGGAATTTCATAATCTTCTCCCGCCAAACTAGATAAAATATCAGCTTTAAGAAAATTGTTATTGAGTTTAGATTCTATCAATAACACAAATGACATATGTTTTGACTGTAGCAATTGATGCATCTTAGTCCAAAACCACCAATCTCGATTCAAATTCGGAAGTCGCATCACCAACTTCACTAAAAGTCTGTACGTCCACTTCCGTTGATGATATTTATTTATAATGCGAATCAAGTCTATCGAATCGAGAATCTTTTCTTTTATCTCAATAACAAACTTGTCCACATTCGAAATCTCACCGTCATTATCATATTGATAAAAATTCTTGACTTCAATTAAATACAAGTGTTCATTTTCAAAGATACCAGCGAAGTCAATTCCACTGAAAGAGCGACCACTCAGAATACGATAATATGGATGATCATCGTACTTTAAAATCTGCCAACGATCATCGAATGTAAATTCGTAATTGCTTTCCGAAAAACATGTCATTAAACTTTAGAAACAAATCATCATGAAAATAGTTAATTAGGTTATTAGGTTTAATTACTATAAAGCTCAAAATAAAATAAGCAGTCAACAGAGAATATTACAACTAGAATGCACACTATATATTGCACGTCAGGTTATGATTGACAAAGTCAATATACTATACATTGAATCCTTGATACTAAACATTCCATGTCTGGGAAACATTTCTAATAATGCCCGTAAAATCGTCGTAGAAACCATTCTAATGCCAAGATCAAAAACAGTACAACAAATAGCCACTTGTAATGTATAATCGGCTTAGTGCTCGTCGTCGCATATACTGTGGGCTTAATTCTATTATTTCCTTTCAAATCTTCAGACAGTTGATCAATCTGTTCTGGCAGGTAAAATGAACCACCATTATTTGCACTAACACTTCTCAACAAACTATGATCCGCAGTTGTATTAAATAGCTCTAGCTGAATCGACTGTACGGTGAATCTACCGTCTTGAGTCAGTGTCTCCCCGCCTACATTTGTGCTTGCTGTATATCTATATTTTCCTTCCGGGAATCTTCCGGCATCCAAAGTATAGGCATTCGACAGTTTAGAAAAGGTGAATGGAAAACTTTCTCCTTTACTATTCTTAATTGTGACAAATGCATCTGGATCGTTGATGAGTTGGTATGCATTGTTATATAGTTCAGCATCGAAATAAATATTCTCGTTTTCTCTGAATATATTCTTCGCTACACTAGATCTAAACCGTCTTTTATCTTCTTTAATACTCGTGTAGACAAATGTTTTATCAAGTAAATCAGTGATGATATCAAAATTCTGATATTGCAAATAATCAAATAATTTCCATTTCCAAATACCTTCTCCAGCTAAGACCGCAGTCTTGATACCACTATCATCACTGAATGATAATAAAGGAAACTTCGTCTCGATTCGCCCTATTTTTTGATACAATAATGTGCTAGTCTTCGGACCTTCACTATATTCCCCGAAAGGGGCAATCACAGGCGTAAACTGATTAAGCTTATTCTTCGTATTATCTGAAATATTAAATGCTGTAAATCCTTGATTGATAATTGGCTGTACATCATTCTGTGTTGAGTTGTTACCTTTAATATTCAAGGTGGACTGACTCTTATTAAATTGTGCCAGATTCGTCTGAGCACCGACTACAAATAGTCTCGGTGCTTTGGCTCGATTCATAATCGGTAGGATCGCATCAATAGAATGTCGTCGACTCGGTAAGTTGTGAAATACATAAAAATCATAGCCAGTCAAACTTTCCTTTGTCCCAGCATATTTTACATCAATTTCATAATTTTTATTTGCGCCCAATATTTGATTCATGGCCGCTAAATCAGGATGTGGCGCATTGGCCAATACCAGAATTTTTAATCTGGAGTCCAAGACTTCTACGTAAATATCTTGCACATTATTTACAGTTGATTGCTCACCATTTATCTGGGTGACAGATAATCGATATCTATTGATACCTGGCTGAGCTGCATCGAGCGTAATTGTCTCTGTCGTGAAAAATTGATTTTTATCTAATCGAATATTCTTTTCACTGATGATATTGAATTCATCACCTTGCTCTTTTCTGACTCTTAACTTTGTCGATGTGCCAGCAGCATTGAAGGCTTGAATATCCACTTGCACATTGAATTTGTCACCGAGATAAGCGATTTTATTATACAGCACATTTTTTATAAATAAATCTTTTCGAATCGTCGTATCACCTAAACCAACTGTATAAATAGGTGCTTTAAACTGCATACTATTATAGAGCGGATTCCGTCCTTCATTATATAGACCATCAGTCGCTAAAACGACCGCGCCAAGATTTTGATCATTGAACACATCATAAACATGCTGCATGGCAGCTGATATATTAGTCGTCTTGTATTCTTGGGCGACTGTATCATCAATCGCCGAAATAGTTTCGCCAAATTTGAATACGGAAACATCATAGTCTTCGCTTAATCCTGAAATCATGTTGTTTATACCAGTTTGATACTCACTTTGATCCTGAGACTCTTCAGCTTGCGTCACTGACAGAGAATGATCTTGTAAAACAACGATTTGTGGTTTTTTTGTGTCTTCAGTGATTTGCTTCAACAGAGGCGTCAAGAGAAGGGTCGCGAGTCCAGTTACTCCTAAAAATCGGAGCAAAGCTAGTGCTAGCGGTACCCAAGTTTTTGACTCTGCAAATCTAGTATCTCTAAAATACAATACGGCTGCAAAGACTAGCCCGAGTAAAGCACATAAAATGATATACCACGAAGGATATGAAAAACTTAAATTCTCTATGATGTGTTTATTTAATAATGCGATGCAAATATGAAAAAATCTATTCGGAATTCATATAAGTAATGAATTCACTTCACTAAACGAATGGAATCGCAATTATTGTCAGTTTAAAAGCGTTTTTACATTTCAGATCATAAATTAAATCATGAGCATAAAGAAATCAATACTTTCTTTCATTTTTATCAGCTTCGCTTATAGCGCTATGGCCTCCTATATATACATACCAATGGCGCATGAAAAGCAGAAAGATCACCTAAAGGCTTATGGTATGACATTTTGGGTCTTAGAAAAAGGTGTCGAAGCATACTGGTTACTAAACTATGAAGGTGGAAGTTTTGCATTTGAACACAATGCAACATTCGAAAAAGAGTGTAAAACAAGAGGTATAACGTATAAAGTGATCCCAAATGCTCAATTTGCTGCGATTAGACAAAAGATTTCTGATCCAGAGTTGAATGAAGAAGTGATTAAATTAGAAAAGCCTCCAAAAATTGCAGTGTATACACCTGATTTTAATTCTAGAGGTCAAAGAATACAGCCATGGGATGATGCCGTCACAATGGTGCTCACCTATGCTGAAATTCCATATGATCAGATATATGATCGAGAAGTTTTAGAAGATAAGCTGGCAGAATACGATTGGTTGCACTTACATCATGAAGACTTTTCTGGACAGTATGGCAAATTTTATGCAAGCTACCATAACAAAGCCTGGTATCGTGAAAATGTAAGTCGGATGGAATCATTGGCGAAAAGTCTTGGATTCAGCAAGGTCTCCCAGCTCAAACTAGCAGTAGCCAGAAAAATCAGAGAATATGTTGGTGCAGGAGGGTTTATGTTTGCCATGTGCTCTGCGACTGATACCTATGATTTAGCATTAGCAGCTGCAGGAACAGATATTTGTCATCAGGTTTTCGATGGAGATCCGATGCAGCCAAATGCTGGTCAAAATCTAGATTACTCACAAACTTTCGCGTTTACAGATTTTCAAATTATCAAGAATCATTTAGAATACGAGACATCAAGTATTGATCATAGAAAAAGAAAGACGACTCCAGATCGCGATTATTTTACTTTATTTGAATTTTCTGCAAAATGGGATCCTATTCCTACGATGCTTACGCAAAATCATACGACTACCGTAAAGGGATTTATGGGTCAAACCACTGCCTTTGACAAGAACTATATCAAGCCAGAGGTTTTGATTTTAGGTGAAAATAAATCAATAGGAGAAGCAAGGTATATTCATGGTACTTTAGGAAATGGCACATGGACGTTCTATGGTGGTCACGATCCTGAAGATTATAGGCACTTGGTCAATGATCCAGAAACTGATCTCAGTTTACATCCAAATTCTCCAGGTTATCGACTGATTTTAAATAATGTCTTATTTCCAGCAGCTAAGAAGAAGAAGAGGAAAACTTAATATGGTCATACTTTGGTTTGACAGTTTTGAATGTTTAGTTTATTGGTATTGAATGCCCCAAATTCATCCTTTACAAATGCTAAATTAATTTTTTACTGGATAAATCTGATCGTACATCAAATTGCTAAATCCTTCTCCTCTCCCATTTGATCTTTGCCTTCCAAGCCATACCACTGTTTTCCCATTTGCCATTCTAGTCCGCTGCCAATGGAGGCTAACAAATGTTCCAGACTTTGAGATTTCTTCTTCAAAAACATGATAAGGTGATGCTTCCTTCAGCAACAATGATGTTCTGGGTTCTATCCTCATAGGATCTAAGCCATCAATGATGCGAGGCATAGATGCGCGTTGCAATTGTATTTCTCTACTTAAACCAGCTTGACTTAGTTTGACAGGAATGAATGGTATCCAATTTTCTGGAGCTTCTGTCACTAAGCTATATTTGATTTTGGCTTCATTTTCAAATTGTGGGTCTACTGGAATTCCTAGCTTATTATAATACTCTCTCACTTGGCGTGACATATGATATCCATCGGTTCCATTGCCTAATCCATCTGGGATAATCGTTTCAATACCCCAAACCATATTAGCCATTTCATCTCTTACAAAATTAATTTTCTCTAAGGCTTCACTTGACATCAAGTCATGGACAACTGGAGGTAGATATAAATATCGACTATCTTGTTTATCTAACTTTTGTTTTAGGTCATGAGTTTGCAAAAATGACCAATGCTTGTTTGCTTTATCTTCTTTATAATGTTTGGAAATCGTGTATTGGCCAAAGGTGTCTTTTATAATAATCTCGTTAATCTCTACAATTGAACCAAAGTCCATATTCAGTGGCATAATGCTCCAATCATTAGCAAATAAAAGTCCGAATTCTGAAAATAAAATTTTTGATAAATCTGATTTCTTTGGCTCGATTTTACCAAAGTTCATCTTGCCGTCTTCAAATTCCCACCACCTGTTATGGGGCATACCTACAAACTCAGCTTCTGCAGGAAATACTTCATCCATTTCGTGAGTTACCGAATTTTGATCAAGGTTTTCAGTTAGCTCCTTTTGATATTTTGCTGTTGACTTTGCTTGATCACCAGAATACCAATCGAGTCGCCCACCATGATATTCTGAGGAATCTAGCACAATCGGCTTATCTCCATTTGCTGCAGATACTGCGTGTTGGTACTCAAGATGATTAGGATGCCAAGCAGCTTTTTCTTCCTTTCCGACTTGATTAAATAGTGTATCAAACCAACTGATCACCGTATTGCCAATACTGTCTAATACAGACTTTTCATTTGAAGACAATCCTGTAAAAAGTTTGTTCATCTTCTTGCCGTCCTTCAGGTAGCTATATAATTTTCCACCATGACAGGATCGATTTAGCAATGCACAATTCATTTCGTGAAGCAAGTAATTTACTTTTACTGCTGCTACATGTGAATTTGCTTGGTCATTTATATCATTTACATTTTCGTATTGCAAATCAGGATGCTGCTTCAGCTCCTTTATGATTATATTTTGTCTTGGATTGGTGAATTCATTTTTGATTAAAGCAATCACTCTTTTTTCAATGGCTAGACTTAGCGAAATATCATTGATAAAAGTCTTAGAATCCGTCCGCTTTATGAGCTGAATATTTTCTCTTTCTACTACAGTTTCCAATGGTAAATCTTCTATCTATTGGCTAATTTACCATTCTTGAATATTGAATTCTTACTGTGGACTGATCTAAGTCAAATTTTAGTTTGATAATGTTGAATTTTTAGTTTTGAATAATCCTTTCTAGCTATTAGCTGATTTGACAATATTGAAAATTAAATTCTTACTGTCGACTGATCTAAGTCAAACTTTGATTTGATACTGTTGAATGTTAAATTTTTAGTGTTGGATGCAATTCTATATCATTTCATCGGAGCAAATTAAACATTCAATACTCAAAAATTTAACATTAAAATCATGACCTTCAGTCATGGATTTTACTCAAGCCAGTCCAATTGAAATCCATTCATATAAAAATATATGACCGCGACTACTAGAGGAGCAAAAATTATCGTGAGCATATATTTATAGTATGACTTTGGAATCTTTGAAGGTTCTATCAGTTCAAATACAAAGGACAAAAATAATATTGCAATACCAATAATCGGTACGATAAGCAGTAGTAGAGAAGCAACATAGTCATTCAATATCCAAATAAGAATATAAATAAGGAGTTGAACCATAAAAGATTCTAGTACACTAAGGCCTCTCATTTTGATAAATTTGTGTTAACATCGTGGATTACAAAACTAATCTCTTTTTATATTCGGTTTAGATTTTTAGTATGAAGTATATAATCTTGCTTTTTCTTTACTTTTCAATGGTTGCTATTGGGCCACATGTAAGTGCTCAAAGTAAAATGGATTCAATTTATCAAGCAAACTTGACCAAAAAAGAGATTAACGGCATTTATATCCCTGCCAATATGAAAGAAGCTTTTCGTGAATTAGTGCATTTATCTTCAGAACAATCTTTAGATAAATTAAAAGCAGCTCCTGAAGATGTCGCATCATCTAAGCTCCATTTGGGTCTCGGAAAATGGATAGCAGCTAAATGGAATTTTTATGAAGGATCGAGATTCACTAAATATTTGAATGAATTGGGTGTCAGCGATCCTGATGATATGATACAATTTACAATTGTGTCATTCCACAGATTTCTTAATCAACGAGATTTAGAATTAAAAGAACGAGGTGCTGTATATCAGAAAAAAACGCAAGCGGAACTTGAAGAACGACTAAAAAACGCGCGGATAATTACAACGCGGAAAAGAAGCAATTAAACTCGAAGCTTTACTTTTATGATGACAAGTTTGAGACTTTAAGGTTCAGGAGATCATCCCATTAGAAGAACGATCGACTATTCTTCTGTAAAATCATATAATATAGGATCAATTTAGTTTCTGAATCAAAATCGTGGCAGAACTTTTGCAACTCATACAATGTCGTCAGAAAAAAAATATCAGCTAAAAATCATCTAGAATTAAATAATCCGTTACTTTTTTACATTTTTGCACTCTTAATTTTGCGCTCAAGTCTTTAATATATAAAATGCCCATGCCTAAAAACTTGTTAATTGTCGAGTCTCCTTCTAAAGCAAAAACGATCGAAAAATATCTAGGTAAAGACTTCAAAGTAAAATCTAGCTATGGTCACATTCGGGATTTGTCAAAAGGAAAAAAAGGTGTAGATATTGAAAACAATTTCAATCCTGTCTACGAGGTTCCTGAGGACAAGCAAAAGGTTGTCAATGAGTTAAAGGCAGCAGCGAAAGGTGCGACTGAGATTTGGTTAGCGACGGATGAAGACCGAGAAGGTGAAGCCATTTCATGGCATTTGTGTGAAGTCTTAGGCTTAGATGAAACAACAACCAAAAGAATCGTCTTTAGAGAAATCACCAAAACAGCGATCCAAAAAGCAATTCAAAATCCTAGACTAGTTGATAAAAATTTAGTCGACGCTCAGCAAGCCAGACGAATTCTAGATAGGCTTGTCGGATTTGAACTTAGTGAAATCTTATGGAGAAAGGTTAAAAATAAACTTTCAGCAGGACGGGTTCAATCTGTTGCAGTTAAACTTGTAGTGGAAAGAGAAAGAGAGATCAGATCGTTTGAATCTGAGGCTTACTATAAAGTATCTGCGGTCTTTCTAGTTGACAGTGATAATGGAAAACAGGTCGACCTTATCGCAGAACTTGATAAGCGGATTTCAAATCAAGATGATGTTGAAACGTTTTTAAATGATTGCAAAGGAGCTAATTATACAATCAACGACATCCAAGTCAAACCAGCTAAAAGAAATCCGGCTGCACCTTTCATCACATCTACATTACAGCAGGAAGCAAGTAGAAAATTAAGTTTTGGTGTTAGACGTACAATGTCTGTGGCTCAAAAACTATATGAGAATGGTCATATAAGTTATATGAGAACAGATTCTAAGAGTCTTAGTGATACTGCGACAAATGCTATAGCTGATCAAATTACAGAAGATTTTGGAGAGGAATACTTAGAAGTCAGAAAATATAAATCTAAAGACGCAAATGCTCAAGAAGCGCACGAAGCGATTAGACCTACAAACTTTAAAAATCAGCAAGTCGATGGTACATCAGATATGCAAAGGCTATATGATTTAATTTGGAAAAGAACAGTGGCCAGCCAGATGGCAAGTGCTCAACTAGAAAAAACAACAGTCAAAGTTGGCATTTCTTCTAGACCAGACGATCATTTTAAGGCAAAAGGTGAAGTACTCATATTTGATGGATTTTTGAAGTTATATATGGAGTCTAAGGACGAAGATGAAGATGATGATACAGCGAAAGGGATCCTTCCTCCAGTCTCAGTAAATCAAGAGTTATCACTTGACAGAATAGAAGGTGTAGAGAGATTCACTAGAGCCTCAGCAAGATTTACAGAAGCAAGTTTAGTTAAAAAATTAGAAGAATTAGGGATTGGACGACCATCAACGTATGCACCAACTGTTTCAAAAATCATGGAAGTCGGGAGAGGATATGTCGTCAAAGAAAGTAGAGAAGGTGTAGAAAGAAAATACAATTTCTACACACTAAAAAGTGATGAGATAGTCAAAAAAGAAGAAACAGAAACGACAGGTGCTACCTCTAATAGACTCTATCCTTCCGATATTGGAATGGTTGTCACAGATTTCCTTGGTCAGCATTTCAATGAAAT
>ENA-ORXT01005030-ORXT01005030.1-marine-metagenome-genome-assembly--contig:-NODE-5030-length-13241-cov-43.956776_pt1 | contig 13241 bp, 13 predicted proteins | sample MGYA00237868_ERZ511482 | MGnify/ENA metagenome assembly ERZ511482 | reverse complement strand
AGTATTATCATCGATGGAATGCCAAATGATGTAAAAGTCCTTCAAGGAAAAGATGCAAGTATAATAGCAGGGAATTTCGTCCAGATAACTTCGGATTTTGAAGTCGTACTTGGGGCTACATTCCTTATGGATATAGATGGATGTCCATAATGTAGTAATTGAAATAACTAAGATATAACAGTAAAATAGCATGGTCCTCGAAGGACCATGCTATTTCAATATAATCTACTTCTTTTGTGGTAAACTCAAATTCAATCCAACCACACTATATAGGGACGTTCAGAAAAGCCATAACATATTTGTAATCAGGAAATCATGGTAGAATCCGTTACACCTGCTAACCGATAATTGAGCGAATTTGTATATCAATAGAGTATTTAATAGCCTAATTTATTGTTCTTTCTGAGTATAGATTATAAAAATGATAGTTACTCACTTCCAAACTTAAACTCTAAGCCTTCAAGTCAGAAAGAAGTGAGCCTAAGTAATTTTGAAAACAAAAGAAAGGCGCTTAGATCATTTGGATTACTTTTCGTAAACCGTGATTTTGACTTAGACTTCAGCAGGTCATTACCTCCTATACATGGATTATTAATATCTGAAATTGTTATCATAGAATCACAGTCTCGGTATAATCCTGAATCCTACTTTACGTCAGGTGGTTTTCGCGGAGATTCTGTAATGGTTGAAACCATTACTAAAGGCACCATCATGAGACCTCTGAGAGAAACATTGATTAATATTCCTTTGAGATATAATTATAATATTGTTAGAAGAGGTCATTTTGGATTGGACGCAAGTCTCGGTCTTATTATGAATCTAAGTCGTCAGCAATTAGGACCAGTTCTCAATTCTAATAATGAATGGACCATAGTTAGTGGTCAGTCTCAGAATAGATTAGGCTTGAGTTATGACCTATCACTCTCAGCAAAATATACTTTGAATATTGATCAATCGTTATTCCTTTCTCCACGTTTCAGACACAGCCCTTCTGATCATTTGGAAGACTTACCCTTTAATCTTAGTCGTATATATGTAGGAATGGAGTTGGGTTATCGTGTGGCGTTTTAGTGGTAATTTATTTACCTTGAATGAGCTTTTCGACTGTCTTTACTTAAGGGGTTGTATTAGAAACATTTATCTTGATTTCCACATTTCTGGATTAAGAGATGTATGAAAAATTGCTGCAATAATTTTTGTAGCCTATGTGCTATCGATAGTGTAATGAATCATAAATGGGAAGTCATTTAGAACACTAACCGAATATTATTATATCTTATTGAAAAAATTTTAGGACTTTTTTTGATTATTGATACTTGACTGATGATGTTTTCAATGAATCGCAATCCAAGACCTTTTTCCTTAGAGTTATACCAATGTACTGCTTCGGAAATATCTTGTTTAGCAAGTGGTAATAAAACAGCGTCGTACATCTACAATTCTTTCTTCAGCTTTTGAATTGTATCATCAAAGTTTAAGGCTAACTCAGGATTATTTTTGTGATCAATAAGGCGTCTATTAACTTCATCTTGTTGAAAAGAGGGTATTTCAATTTCTTCTGAATCTATATTCTTATATTTTGACCTTAGCTCGTTCCATTCAGAGATCGGAATAAAAACCCCTGTTGTTTTGCCTGTATTATCAGATAAGTATTGAAACTTCATTATGCGAAGATATGGAATTTAGACATTAAAGTAAATACTTAAATTTTATGGTTTTTATTTTCAAGTATTAAAATCATGGTTTTGAAAATAACTGTAGGTGGCTTTATAAATGCTTTAAAATTAGTAAGTATGCCATTTAAGAAAAAAGCGAATTATTTTATTGCTTATAATTTCTCTATTAGCTCACACCCCCAATTTCAAACTCCACCTCCCCAAACCCAACCATGGCATTAAATAACCTAATGTGAGTGTATGACTTAATATCTTTTGCTAAGATGTCCCTTGCTTCAATTACGTTCACATCAAGTAACTCTTGTCTCTTTACCCCGCAGAGTAGTGGTTTAGCTGGGGTATACCATCGTCCTTCTTTGAGTAAAGCGACATTGCAATAATGCGTATCAGTGATCAGTCCATTTTTTATTATGAGGATGTCATCAGCAGTCTCTTTTTGGGCATAGAGTTTATTGAGAGATTCTCTGTCCGCATATTTCTCTGAGTAGCTTATGTTATCATCATAGATAAGCTTAAGCGAATTGATAGGTTTTATTTTATAGAGATGATGCTCTATTTTATAGTAATGGTCATCATAGATAATTCGTAGTTTATATAATTTATCATCAAGCTGATCTACATATTTTTGGAGACTATCTATCGATATAAGATTATCATAGTCTTTGTCATAGCATACATGCAAGCTACGTTCTATCCTCTGCTCATGATACTTCCAAGCGAAGATTTTATTTTTATGAACTTTGATACTTTCAAGCAGTAGGGACATAGATCTTATTTATCATTTCTTGATATTCACTTTCCTTATCGCTCATGGCTGTGATGCCACCGCCACTTCTATAATAATACTTATTGTCATCGCTTTCTATGTACCTGATCATCACAAATGTATCAAGGGTGCTCCCATCATATATGCCTGCTACACCTGTGTAGTATGATCTTGGATGTTCTTCTACTTGCTTGATGATTTCTACAGTTTTTTTCTTAGGAGCTCCGCAGATGCTTCCTGCTGGGAGTAACGTGATGAGTACGTCTCCTAATATAGAATGGTAGTCATCGGGTAGTATTCCATTAATCTCAGAGCTTACTTGTAGTAATGTAGATGTTGCGCTTTCTATCTTGTCGATATATCGGAACCTGTTGACTTTGACTTCAGTAGCGACCATACTTAAGTCATTACGTATAAGATCTACAATGGTGTTATGCTCTGCTTTTTCTTTTGCGTCATTGAGTATGATCTGTTCTGCATTTGGGATACTAGCATCTATAGTGCCTTTCATGGGGTATGATGATATTCTACCATCTTTGATTTGTACAAATGATTCTGGCGAGAAGACGACAAATTGATTCTTGTAATATAATTTGTACTTAGCTTTAGCTGCGAAGAAGATTTCTTTGAGATTGGCTTCTATAATGAACTCATGTCTTGCTGCAAGATTGAGTAAGAAAGTATTACCATAATTTAATTCTGATAACACTTGATCATATTGCTCAGAGAATTTCTCTTTGTGATAAGGAATATGTGAATAATCTAATTTTATATCTGAAGCATAGCTGTCATAATTTTTTCTGCCATTGATATCATAGAGTATATCCCCATCAAGTTTTGACAATGGAATGACAACAGGCTCAGTCATATCAAAATCAATCATGAAAAAGAATGGTGTTCTACTACTACCTAATGCATTAAGATAGTCTTTGGACTTATGTATATTATTAGTTGGGATCGTAGGACATTATTTTATTAGGATACACTTCTATTATACACTACAAAATAAAACAGCCAAAGTTCCCTCTGGCTATTTTTATAATAAGTTTATTTATCCTTTTTGATGAAGATATATTTTTCTTTCTTCTCTTTCATAAGATAGTCACTGTTTGCTTGTCTCGCTTTTAATATCACCTTTCTGCTTTCATTCTTAGTATCTCTGATGAAATCTATGACGATAGTCTCATCTGGATTATAGTTTCCTATTTCTTCTATTACCTGATCCATTGATCCCACTTTTTTATTCCCGATAGCAGTTATTATATCACCATCTTGTAGACCGGCCTCCTCAGCAGATGAGCCTTTTATGATGCCATCAATTTTGACTCCAGTCTCTATTTCTACTAAGAAGACACCGAGTTGAACTTTGTTAGTATTGACCTCATCTTCATCGGTTGTGATTGTAATAATTTTCGCCTCACCATCATTATATTGTAATACCTCTACATTTATACCTTCATCTTCGAGCATCTTCTTTACCTCATCAGATAGCTCATCACCTTCCATTTCTATATCGATATCTTCAGTATCACCATCTTTGTCTTTAACTATTTTTATTTTTGTTTTGGAAGTGCTCTCATCATTATTGACTATTACTTTGACATCAGTATCATTTTCTTCCATGGTAATATCTATGTCATGTTCTTCCAAGGATTTTTTGATATCATCAGGTATATCGCCATCACCTTCCCACTCAATGACCTCTTCATTTCCATCATCATCTTTTTTGATCATTTTCACCTTTTTATTTCTGATCATTTTAATGTCAGCTTTTTCGATTTCGATCTCTTCTCCGTCGTCTGACGTCCATGTATTATTGTCTCCAGAATTTTTTATTTCTTTAATATACTTTTCAGCATCTTTTCCTTCTTTTACTACTTTGGTTTCTGTTACATTGCCATCGCTATCCACTGATTTCTCTATAACGACAACCTTTACTGATTTCTCGTCCTCTTGAGCAGAAATATTGCTTAAGCTTAATATGCTTAAGATTATTAGTAGTGAGAAGTGCTTCATTAGTATATTTTTTGTAAATGTAAATATTGGTCTTTACTATAGTTATTAGTTTCTGAATAGACCTTTGCGTAAAAATAATGGACCTAAGCTTAATATTTTCTTAATAAATACCTTAATCTTTTCGTTATTGCTCTGAAGTCGATAAAAAGTATAGGTTAAAAAAGTTTGAACCCTGCTTGGTTTTCAATACGATGCTCTTTTTAAGACCTGTCTGCCCGGCATGTTTTGGGAATCAATGAGGCAAGAAATAAATAACATCTTGATCTTAACCGACTTCTTAAACTAAAAAACAATTTACATGGTATTTGTACGCTATTTCTTATTGATTATAACTCTCTCATTGTTCTCTTGCAAGGATTCGATGACAGTCATTAAGGACGAAAATGGTAATGTTATAGAAAGGTATCATCTTAATGAGCAAGAACAGAAACATGGTGCATATTCTGCTTACAATGCATCAGGAGAAGTAACTGAGACGGCTAACTATAGCAACGACAAGCTCGAAGGTGAGCGAAAGGTCTATACCGCTGATGGTAATCTTGAAATCTTAGAAAATTATAAGAACAATATTATGGAAGGCCCCTACACAGTATATCACCCTAACGGACAAGTAAGTTTCGAGGCAGAATATACTAATGGAGTACTTAATGGTACGACCAAGTCTTATAATAAAGATGGCAGCCTCAAAGAAGAAGTGACATTCTCCATGAATGAAGAAAATGGCCCATTCAAAGAATACTATGCTAATGGTAATCTCGAATGGGAAGGCACCTATCTCAATGGTGATAATGAATTCGGATTACTTAAAAAGTATGATGAATCTGGAGAACTCGTCAAAAAGATGATGTGTGATAGCATGGCGATATGTAGAACAATATGGACTAAGGCCGATGGAGACATTACACCTAAGTTCTGATAATCTTCCTATCTATTAATAGTATGTTTGTGTCCTAACAAATTTTAGTTCTGAAAAGACTCTATAATATCATCCCACTTATTTTGCTTTCTACCTTGAGCATAGCTCAGATAGGCGGACGTTTTGCATATGAGTCGGTATCATTGCCTTCAAGCGCAAGATTGACTTCATTGGGAGGAAGCTTGATAAGTGTATTGGATAATGATTTGGCTTTAGCCCAATTAAACCCTGCATTAAGTAATGCACTTCAGAATAATCAATTAAGTATAAATCACAATTTTCATTTTGCTGGAGTTTCTTTTAGTAATGTTGCCTTTGGTAAGACCTTTGATTCTTTAGGGCTTTCAACTCATATTGCAATACAGAATATCAGTTATGGTAATTTTGACTTGACAGATGAGATAGGTAATATCAATGGAGAATTTAAGGCCGGGGAGATAGGCATTCTATTAGGTGCCGCTAAGCAGCTGAACGAACGTATAAGAGCAGGTGCCAATCTGAAGTTTCTAAGCAGTAATTACGAATCATATGGTTCGGTAGGTGTCGGTATAGATATCGGCTTACATTACAGTAAGCCAGATTCAGGAGGATCTTGGGGTCTTGTACTTAGAAATATAGGAGCACAACTTTCTGCTCTCGTTGATGATAAGAGAGCATTGCCATTTGATCTGCAATTAGGCTATTCTAAGAAATTGACCCATCTGCCATTTAGATTTTCTGTTGTAGGTCATAATCTTCAGAAATGGTATATCAGATATGATGACCCTGATTTCGATACAGAAGCATCCCTCACCGGTGAGATAGAGACAGTAGGCGGATTTAGTAAGAATCTTGATAATATGTTCCGACATATTATCTTAAATGGAGAATTCTTAATAGGTAAGAATCAGCAGATGCGACTCAGATTTGGCTATAACCACCTACGCAAGCAGGAGATGAAACTCACTTCGTTCAGAAGTTTGGCTGGATTTTCTGCAGGTATTGGATTCAGTATCAAGAAGATAAAGATCGATTATGGCGTAGGTTATTATCATATCGCTGGCGCTAACAATCACATCAGTATTCGCCTGAATATGGATAGAATAATGAAGAAAATCTAAAAAACGAATCATTTCGTAGATAAGAATCCTATCCTTCTACCTTATTTATTAATTTTACTGTCATTATTAAGATATATAGACTTATCATATGTTAGATTCCTTTAAGAAAGCTAAGAGCTTATCCAGTTGGTTGGTATTCATTATAGCATTAACAGTATACTTTTTTTCAGCGGAGAGAACCGGCAGTCTTTGGGATGTAGGGGAATTCATATTAGGAGCTTACAAGCTTGAGGTCGTTCACCCTCCAGGGGCTCCCTTATTTATGTTGATAGGTAGAATATTTGCTTGGGTAGGAGATATGGTTTCTTCAGATCCTGCTACGATCGCATTTGCTGTCAATATGTTGTCAGGAGTGTGTGGGGCTTTCGGTGCCTTTCTTATTGCACGTATTACGATGATGCTGGGTAGAAAGATATTAGTTGAGAAAGGAGAGCCAACTACTTCAGGTCAGAATACGCAGTTAGCTTTAGCTGGTGTTGTTGCAGGATTATCGACAGCTTTTTGTTCGTCTATATGGTTTAGTGCTGCTGAGGGAGAAGTATATGCCATGTCTACATTTTTTACAATATTGACATTATGGGCAGCGATAAGGTGGTATGAATTACCTGACACGCCTAAGGCTGATAAGTGGCTTGTATTTACGGCATATTCTGCAGGGCTTTCTATAGGTGTTCACTTATTGAGTTTATTGACATTGCCAGCTATAGGTATGTTATATTATAATAAGAAATGGGAGAAGCATAATCTTTTTGGTTATGCATTGAGCTTTGTAACTGGAGCAGCTATAATCGTTTTCATACAGAAATTTATCATTGCGGGAATACCTGCATTATGGCATTCTATGGAGATATTCTTAGTTAACTCTTTAGGGATGCCTTTCCACTCAGGATTAATATTGACATTAATACTTATAGCACTTGCCGTATTTATGTTATTGCGATTTGCTCATAAGAAAAAACATGCTACGCTTCAGTTATTGACGATGTCAGCATTGATGGTTATGATCGGTTTTTCTACTATCGGAATTATTGTAATCAGAGCCAATGCTGATACACCTATTAATATGAATGTACCGAGTGATGCGACGCGAATATTACCTTACCTTAATAGAGAACAATACGGTGAGCGTGCATTATTATATGGACCTCACTTTGATGCTCAGCCTAAAGATCTTGCAAGAACGGACAGGTATGGCAGAGTAGGTGATGAATATAAAGTCGTAGACCAAAAATTAGACTACGTATATAACAACAGAGATAAGATGATCTTTCCGAGGATAGGACACTCAGAAGGGCCGCGACCACAATTGCATAGAGAGTGGCATAAGCATCTGATGGGTAAGGAACTCAAGGGTAGACCAAGTTTTCTATACAATATAAAGTTCATGTTGAATTATCAGATGGGCTGGATGTATTGGCGTTATTTTATGTGGAATTTTGCCGGAAGGCAGAATGCGTCACAAGGTTTTTCTCCTTGGGATAAAAGTAGCGGACATTGGCAATCAGGTATCACACCCATAGACGAGTGGCGATTACATGAGACCAGCGAGATGACTGATACTATGAAAAATCATAAAGGTAGAAACTCATACTACTTCTTACCTCTGATTTTTGGTATCATAGGGTTACTCTATCACGCTAGGAAGGATAAGAAAACATTTGCAGCAATATTTATCTTATTCCTGATTACAGGATTAGGACTGATACTATATTCTAATCAACCTCCTAACGAACCGAGAGAGCGGGATTATGTATTGGTAGGTTCCTTCTTTACATTTTGTATATGGATAGGGCTATCAGTACTAGCGGTATCTAAACTGTTGGCTGAGAAGGTAAAGTTGTCATCATCTCTTGCTCCTATTGCAGGTGGATTGTTAGTGTTATCGGCACCATTGATTATGGCCTTCCAGAATTTTGATGATCACTCACGCTTAGGTATATACGCATCTAGAGATTATGCAGCTAACTTCCTTAATTCAGTAGATAAAGATGCTATTATATTTACCTATGGTGATAACGATACGTATCCGCTTTGGTATGCACAAGAAGTAGAGAATATACGTCGTGATGTAAGAGTTGTGAACTTAAGCCTTATAGCTGTAGATTGGTATATAGAGAAGCTGACAAGAAAGGTGAATGACTCTGCGCCACTCAAGCTTACAATACCGATTACAGAATATAGAGGAAACAAGCGTAATCAAGTATTCTTATATGACCGCCAAGGTCAAAATAATACTGACACTCCTGTTAATATATACGAAGAGCTTAAGTTTATAGGTAGTCCTGAGAATGTAAGACAGGGGCAGACGATCATGAGATCTAAGAATTTCTATATTCCGATCAATCCTAATGCTATGGTACAGAAAGGCTTGATGGATGCAAGTGACTTAGCTAATATGACTGACCGAATAGAAATCAAATTACCACAGAACACAAGATATATTACAAAAGATCAGCTGGCTGTAATGGATGTAGTTGCATCTAACATTCAGGATAGGAAAATCTACTTTGCTGTGACATGTAAGAATGAGAAGCTTCTTGGTCTTAATGACTATATGCAGATGGAAGGACTTGGACTTAGGATAATTCCTGTCAAGTCGAGAAGTGTAAGTGGCTTATCTATATACGGAAGTGGTAGAGTCGACACGGAGAAGACTTATGACAATATTATGAATAAGTGGAAGTGGGGTAACCTTGATAAGAAGGAAGCATTCGTTGATGAGAGTTATGCTGCAGAATTACAGGCGATGAAGATTGTTATGATGCGTACGGCTCAGCAATTACAAGATGAAGGCCAGAATCAGAAAGCAGCAGAATTGTCTAAAGAATATCTGGAATCATTTCCGCATTTTAACTTCCCTTGGGATGAGAGTGTAATTCCGTTTGTTGAGATTATAGCTACTCATGGTGATAAGCAATTGGCTAAGAAGTATCTTGGAATATTGGCAGAGGAGACAAGGCAGAAATTGGCATTTTTTGACTCACTCGATGATGATGGATTTCAGAGTTTCAGAAACGAGTATGCATATGCAATAAGAGGTGTCGGTGAGATCATAGAGACTGCTAAGCTTATAGGCGATCAAGAATTAAGTGCTAAAATACAAAGTGAACTAGGTGCTTATAATATGAGCAAAATGAGAAATTAAAAAGAGCATTTATTTATTAAAATATAATCAACACTCTTCAAATATTAATCTATGAATATAGCCATAGGCTCCGATCACGCAGGATATGAATACAAGAAGTTTTTAATTTCTAAATTAAAAGAATGGGGTATAGAGTCCACTAACTGTGGGACTGATGCACCAGACTCTGTGGACTATCCTGACTTTGCACATCCAGTAGCGGAGGCGGTAGAGCAGAGTAAATCAGAACTCGGTATTCTCATATGTGGCAGTGCTAACGGTGTCGCAATGACTGCTAACAAGCATGCTGATATCAGAGCTGCAATATCATGGACTACGGAGATAGCTGCATTAGCTCGCCAGCATAATGATGCTAATATTATATGTATCCCTGCGAGGTTCGTCTCAAAAAGAATGGCTGCTATGATGGTAAAAACATTTATAAATACGACATTTGAAGGAGGCAGACACGGAAGGCGGGTCGGAAAGATAACCTGCCAATAAGCTTCTAACTCTTATTTATTACCATAATCATGCTTTATATACTATGAAAAGATTCGCTTTTTTAGCCATGACAATCGTTATGCCTATCTTGATGCACGCCCAATATATAAGTTCAGTTACGACGCCTGATACATCCGTTGTTATTAATACTGATACTTCTGATCTGTCTAATAAGTATGCACTTACAATAACTAAAGAAGATCTTTCTGATCACCTACACATCTTAGCATCTGACGAATATGAAGGAAGAGAAACTGGAGAACCAGGTAATTATAAGGCAGCGAAATATATATCAGATAATTTCAAAGCGTTAGGCTTACCTGCTATCGGAATAGAGAACAGCTATTATCAGAATGTAGCTTTCAACAGAACGGGCTGGGAGAAAAACGAAATGACGGTCAACGGTAATACCTATAAGCACCTATGGGATTACATGACATTTGCAACAATGAGTGATAATATGTCCGATCTTAATACAGAAGAAGTTATCTTTTTAGGTTACGGAATAGATGATAAAGAATACAGTGACTATAAAGGCAATAATGTCAAAGGAAAAATTATAATTATAAATAAAGGAGAGCCTATTAATAAAGATAGTATCTCATACATCACTGGTAAGACAGAACCGTCAGAATGGACGAGTAACATCTGGAAGAAATTAGAAATAGCGCAATCTAAAGGTGTCAAATCTGTACTAATTATCGAAGATCAATTGAAGGAGTTTTTAGGTAAGAACAGAAGATTCTTAGTGTCTCCTTCATTAGAGTTAGGTGACGGAGAAGTAAAGGATAGAAAGTATGCCAATCATGTATATATCTCCTCTACAATAGCTAAAGATATCATAGGAAAGAAGGCTAAAAAAATAAAAAGATGGAGAAAGAAAAATATCAAAAAAGGAAAAGCTAAGGATATCAAACTATGTCCTGATTTAAGTATGGATTTTGTAAAAGATGTTTCTGTGCTTAAAGGTCATAACGTTCTAGGCTTTATAGAAGGTAGCGACAAGAAAGAAGAAGTGATAGTCATCTCAGGGCACTATGATCACTTAGGTAAGAAAGGTCCAGATGTCTATAACGGTGCCGATGATAATGGCTCAGGGACTTCTACTGTTATGGAAATCGCTGAAGCTTTTATAAAAGCTAAAAATGAAGGTAACGGTCCGAGAAGATCCGTCCTTTGCCTACTTGTTACAGGTGAGGAGAAGGGACTCTTAGGTTCTGAATATTATGCCGAGAATCCACTTTTTGCATTAGAGAATACTGTCGCTAATGTCAACATAGATATGGTAGGAAGAGTAGATAAGAAATATGCTAGTAGTCCAGAATATATCTATGTCATAGGATCAGATAGACTCAGCACAGACTTGCATAAGATCAACGAAGAAATAAATAGTGAATACTCACAGATCATCATGGATTATAAATATAATTCTGAAGATGATCCTAACAGATATTACTTTAGGTCTGATCACTATAATTTTGCTAAGAAAGGAATACCAGCAATATTCTTCTTCAGTGGTGTTCATGAGGATTATCATAGAACATCAGATACTGTAGATAAAATCTTGTTCGATAAGATGGAAGTTATAGGCAGACATATTTTCCATGTTGCTTGGGATTTAGCTAATAGGGAAGAGAGGATTGTGGTGGATGGTAAGGTAGAGTAGGTGATACTTACTTATCTCCATAATGACCATAGCAAGACGCTATTTCTAAATTCTCATTTTCGATTCTATACAACATTCTGTGCTTACTATTAATACGTCTGGACCACCAACCTTGTAAGTCGCCTTTAAGAGGCTCAGGTTGCCCAATACCATCGTAGGGGTTTTTGTGAATATCAACTACAAGTTCCCATAACTTAGATAGAAATTTGGGGTTTTCTTTTTTGAGAAGAGGAATATCATCTAAAGACTTTTTACTTAAGTGGATTGGATACACTCTTAATTATTAAGAATTTGATAAAAACTATCCTTTGAGCTTTTGTAGAATGACTTATTTTCAAGTTCAATAGTTGCTGAAAAAATTTTCATATTATTGGTTAATATTGATCTATCATCAGTATCAGGAATCCAAAAACCAGTAAATATAGAGTATGCACCAAATTTTATAATGGCACTATTTAAAAATCCTATCAATTCTAACTCTATTCTTTTTCGAGGAAATTGGATTTGATTTGAAAGTACTAAATCAGCAATAATTAACCCTAATTCTAATTTTAATGAAGAATCAATCCATTCTTTCTGATACTTAACCTGTGGAGAAGGATGAAGCGAAAGTATTTTAAAAATGTCGTAGCTAAGTTTATTATTTTTAACAGTTTCTAAAATGTCTTTAAAAGAATTTGGCAAAGAATTGAATATTGGTGATACAATTTTTTGATAATTTATTAGCACATCAGAAATTGAATCAGCTAAACTTGAAAAAGGTGCTAATTGGAGATTAACAGAAATATATTCGTTGATATTAGTTAGGAGAAATTTTAAGTCTTTGTTGTTATCAGCAAGCCACTCTAACAAAGTAATTCGCAAGTCAAATATGTTTTCTAATAAGCCATTAGCGACTTCCTCTATAGAATTATTTTTACTTCTTATAATTATCAGGTCGATTAAATTTGCAATGTCTTGACCTATAGAATTTTTAGAAAATAATTTTTTTTCAAGGTTAGCGAATGCAATAAATCTGCCAACTGGTTCGCTTGCTACTATCATAAGTCTTAATTTATGATTACAAAATAACGATAAAAATGACGTAAGTGCTGTTTTTCTTTACTTGGAAGAAGAACATTGAACAGAATTGAATGAATTTTAATATTATCAATTCAAAAACAACAACCGAAACTTCAGCCCATCAACCTGATTATACTCCACAGCAGGAGCTGGAAACTTCAACAGATTAAGCAAGTCCAATAAGGTATTCACGAAAGGACTCTTAGACTCGAAAGCGCTTAAGTTATAATCCAAGGCCAATACAAATTGCCGATGCCTTGGATAGAGGATAGGATCGAGTATTACATTTTCACCATTTATTTCCCAGTTGTTACTGAAGCCTCCGTACATATTCTCACCACTATATCCGATTGCGAGAGAGAGCCATTTTGGCCATTTGGTCTGTGGTATAAATGAAGAAACATTTACACT
>ENA-ORXT01005029-ORXT01005029.1-marine-metagenome-genome-assembly--contig:-NODE-5029-length-13246-cov-13.548485_pt1 | contig 13246 bp, 16 predicted proteins | sample MGYA00237868_ERZ511482 | MGnify/ENA metagenome assembly ERZ511482 | reverse complement strand
AGTGCCACATGCTCTTGCAATAGAATCTCGAGAACCTGCCGACGCACAGCTGTCAGGCGTAAACTTCGAGTGGCGCAACGTTGTTCAGCGGTTGAAATGGCATCAGCAATACAATCAACATGATCGTGTGGTTCAAATCCTTTCACCATAGCGGCATTCCCCTTTAACTAATTTACAGTGCCAAGTCAGTTTGATTACCGCTCGCAATAAAATAGTTGTTGATACATTATTACATAACATCTAGACTTTGTGGCTTCTCAATTCAAGCATAAAGGCCCCCCTGATGATGAAAGTCGCCGTGCCACTCGCCCTGGCAACAGCTATGACGGTCGGCATTAGCCACGCCGATGTACCGTCGGTTGTAGTCGATATCGCTCCGGTGCATTCTCTGGTCACGCAAGTAATGGGGGAGCTTGGACAACCAACGCTAGTTATCTCGCCGGGAGCATCACCGCACAGCTATTCGCTTCGACCTTCAGAGGCTCAAGCGCTGCAAGATGCCGGTATCGTTTTCTGGGTTAGTGCTGGATTGACACCGTGGCTTGCTGACACGAGCGTTACACTGGCTCCCGATGCTACTCGGGTTGAGTTGCTCGAAGTAGATGGCATCACAGAATTAGTTATGCGGGACAATGCGTTGTTCGAGTCGCACGGGCATGAAGACGATGCTGACGAGGAACATGAAGGTGAAGAACATCATGATGACGATGGTGAGCACGACGAACATGCGTCTGACTCTTCTGGCGATGAACATGATCACGGTGAACACGACCCGCACGCTTGGCTAGACCCTTCGAACGCGGCCATCTGGTTAGATACCATAGCCGATGAACTGTCTAAAGCAGATCCGTCCAATTCAGAAACCTACAAGGCCAATGCTGCATCAGGCAAAGCCGAGCTCGAGCAGTTGAAAACCGATGTTCAGGAGATTCTGGATCCGGTGCGCAATCGTAATTTCATCGTCTTCCACGATGCCTATCATTATTTTGAGAACGCGTTCGACTTCCCTGCCGCCGGCGCTATCTCAGTCAGTGATGCCTCCAAACCGAGCCCTGCTCGCATCCAGCAGATCCGTGATCGCGTCGCGCAAGCAAACGTCACTTGCGTATTAACTGAGCCTCAATTCAATCCCGATCTGGTGAACACCGTTCTGGATGGAACCAATGCGAAGACAAGTTCAATCGACCCGCTGGGCTCTCACCTTGACGTCGGCCCAACTCTCTACAACCAACTCTTGCGCGAGCTCGCTACAACGTTGGCTGATTGTGTATGACGCATTGAACGTACAACAGTGGCGGATCGCCAGTTAGCAGAGCGGTCAGTGCGACATACATGGCCACTCCTGCACTCGGGCCATTTTTGGGCGTGGCACCGGCTGGCACATGAATATAGTGATAGTGGCCTTGATGAACAGGCCATCCCTTTATGAACCTGAGCCTTTGCTGCCCCCGTGCGATACCATCAGACGCGGTTAACTTGAGCTGACAAGGAGCGTCGTAGCACGCGTGACAAGCAATTCAGCGAGTGTCGAGAATGGGTTTGAAGTCAGTAAAGCAGTTCGCGTCTGTCCAGTAAATTTCTCGGGTTCACCGACGGTCCGGGTCTGTGTGCAGGCGTTGCCGATTATCACGCCTAACGCCAGAATCCACATTATTCTCAGGTAACGATGCATCTGTTCTTACAGGTTCAGTAGGGTCCACTTTCAATGTCAAAACCTCTCATGTGGAATTTTCCTCGCGATGATCATTGAATCCAGACCTGTGCCATTGCACGAACTTCAACTACACCACCGATAGACAGGCACAGGTTGCATGGTGGTTGACACTCTGGGTAGTACTTCCCTGTAGAAGAGAACCCAGACTGCCCAGTCCACGGCGGCCCGTAACAATCAGATCAGCGTCGCAGGCCTCAGCACAGGCAATGATCTGCTCTGCAGGATCACCACGCTCCGTATGGGCCCGGGTGATCTTCACATCATTCTCACTGGCTATGGCTTCAGCCGATTTCACCATCTTGTCACTGGCCTTCTCGACCTCCTCCGGAGATGGCAGAGTCGTGACGGCGTGATAGCCTGCAACGGCGCCCATCGCAAACGCAACTGTCTGGGGCTGTGGTGTATGAACCAGATAGATCTCGGCGTTGTATTTCTGAGCAAGATCACACGCCAGTCGAAGGGCATGTTCTGACTCTGGCGATCCATCAAAACCTGCAACAATTCTCTTGAACATGCTTTCGCCTTCATTGCCATTTAGTGAAAACAGCTTAACGCAACTGAATTTGCAGATTGTTGATTTGGATCAATACAAATTGTAAGAAGGTAGTTAATTATCTTACTGGGGTTTGTCTTCATCGAGGCTGCCATGCTCGGATAGCCAATCACCATGTTGGCACCCCAGTCGTGGGCTTTCAACTACACGGGTCATTACCCGCAGGTACAACAACCACCGATCTGGTGCTTACTGCCACACAGATGTTGCGTGAGCACGGGGCGGTTGGCAAGTTCATGGAGCTTCACGGCGACGGGATATCCATCTACGCTGCCTGCATGCGTTATCAGCGGGAAAACGTGCCGCTGGCCATACTGGCTAGATGTGAATACGGCACAGTATCCAGTCGCGACTGGGCCGCCAATGGGACACGCCTGCTTGGTGGTCGAGCCGTTATCGTACAGAGCTTGAAGCGTATTCACCGCTCGAACCTGATTGGCTTTGGCGTATTGCCACTGCAGTTTGTCGGGGGTGTGACTGCAGGAGGAAACAACATCGTTACTGCCCTGACCGATGTTCACGTGATCATTGGGGCTGAGCGTTAGCGACGATTGCAGACCTGCCAGCCTGGCGATCATCTCATTGGCGTACATGTTTATGAGACCAGCATCAGGCTCGCTTCAACTGTTCCAATCAATGGGAAAGACTGACCTGCTCATGACACTAAAAATCGAAGCGCTGACACGTTTTCCTATCAAAGGCCTGAGCGGCCATACACTGGATAGCGTAAAACTCGACGCTGGCCAGGGCTTTCCTTGCGATCGGTAATTCGGTTTTGCACGTCCAAATAGCGGCTTTGATCCTGCTGATCCAAAGTCGCTGCCCAAGACGAAGTTCTATATGCTTGCACGGGACGCAAATCTTGCCCCGCTAGACACCCTGTATGACGAGGACACGGGCATTCTCACTCTATCAGCCGCTGATGATAGCCAACGATTCGACATCAGCACGGTGGATGGCAAGCAGGAAGCCAGTCAGTTCCTCAAAACCTATCTGTCATTATCTGAAGAAGAAACGCCGCAACTGTGTGTAGCCTCCCCTCACCGTTTCACCGATGTGTCTGTGGATTCAGTAGAGATGATGAATGCGGTCTCCATCATAAATCTGGACAGCGTTGATGCGTTTTCCAAGGCTATCGGTCAGCAGGTAGATCCACGACGATTTCGGGCCAATATACAGGTATCAGGCTTGTCGCCATTTGCCGAGTTGGATATGGTCGGGCAAGAAATACAGGTAGGTCCAATCCGCCTGAAAATCGTCAAGCGTACGCGACGATGCCCTGCCACAGAGGTCAATTTAAAAACTGCAGAGCGTGACATAAGAACACCCAAACTGCTACGTGAGCACTATGGACATATGGATATGGGAGTTTATGCACAGGTTGTACAGGGCGGCACACTACATAATGTCTAGGGTGTGAAGAGCATGAACATTATGGCCTCTTCATGTTGGTTGGAGCTGTGCATGAACCCAGGTAGAGGCCTGATCGCCTTCTACCCGGTTAGCGTTACACCGTCATGAATACGTAATGGTCAAACGTGTATACAAGCGTTTATATCTCTTTCGCACTCATTTGCTCTGCGATATAGTCAGCTTGACGTATTGCCAGACTCACAATGGTCAACGTGGGGTTCTCCGCACCGCCTGTCGTGAACTGACTACCGTCCGAGACGAACAGATTCCTTATGTCATGGCTTTGTCCAAATGCATTCACGACACCATCGGATGCCTTGGCACTCATGCGATTGGTGCCAAGGTTATGAGTAGATGGATACGGTGGGGTCGGATGCGTCTGGGTGGCACCGACTGAGTCATACAAAGCCATTGCTTGCTTGTAGGCATGGTTACGCATGGCTATATCATTCGGGTGGTCGTCGAAGTGCACATTAGGTGCTGGCAGGCCAAACTGATCTTTTTCATCTGACAGTGTTATGGCGTTAGTCTCCTGCGGCATGTCTTCACCCACTATCCACAAACCCGCCATATGGTCATACGTATCCATAGCGGCTGAAAACTCGCGCCCCCAACCACCGGGGTTCAGAAATGCTGCCATGAATGGCACACCTAAAGCCAGTGTTTCTAGCTCATACCCACCCACGAAACCGCGTGATGGATCGTGCTTCGACTCATCAGTGATGACACCTGCCATGGTGGTGCCACGATACATGTTGACCGGATTTTCGAATGCGGCAAACACAGAACCCGTCATATGGCGCATGTAGTTCCGCCCCACCTGTCCTGAAGAATTAGCCAGTCCATCAGGGAACATGCTGGAGGCCGAGTTAAGCAGCAAACGCGGACTTTCAATGGAATTGCCTGCCACACACACCGCACGAGCGGCTTGCTTCTGCTCATTACCGTCGGCATCAATGTAGACAACCGCTATTACCGTGCCGCTATCGTCGTGTTCAATGGTTTGTACATGTGCGCTAGCTCGAACTTCCAGTTTGCCGGTGGCTTCACCCTTGGGGATTTCTGTATAGGCAGTTGACCATTTAGCACCCATCTTGCAACCTTGGAAGCAGAAGCCTAGCTGCCGGCAAGAGGCTCGACCGTCTCGCGGTTCTGAGTTGATCGCCATCCGGCCTGTATGACAATCTTCGTAACCCAACTTGTCAGCGCCAGCTTTCATGACCTTGAAATTATTATTGCCCGGAAGACCGGGAATACCATTGGTACGGGTGACCCCCATTTTCTTTTCGGCCAGATCGTAATAGGGTTCCAGATCTTGTAAGGTTAAGGGCCAATCAAGCAGGTTTGCGCCTTCTACTTCGCCGTAATGCGATTTAGCACGAAATTCATGGTCCTGTACGCGCAAGGATGCACCGGCCCAGTGAACGGTTGAACCGCCCACCGCCTTGACTATCCAGGCGGGTAGATTAGCGAAATCTTTTGCCACTCGCCAATCACCCGAGGTGGTGCGCATATCAGTCCAGGCAAGTTGTGAGAAACTTGCCCATTCATCGTTAAGGTAATCGGCCGGCAAGTGTCGGGCTCCGGCTTCAAGGGCAACAACATCAATGCCTTTTTGAGCAAGCTCGTTGGCCAGTGTTCCACCACCGGCACCGGTACCGATTATGACGACTACAGAGTTATCGTTCAGATCATAAGGGGCTGTCATAGCAATTCTCCAGAAATAGTAAAAAGGATGAGCGTGACGGGCTGATAGATATCTACAACCAGTTCACATCATCAAAACCTCTTTCCAGATAGCCTCCCTTCTCATAAGACGACCCCTCATAGCCCAGTAGTGACCACACAGTTGGCTGGTTGTACAGGCTGACAACCAACCCGCCACGCATCGTTTGAAAGAAACCATCCTGTTCAATCGAGCGCAAGATTGCCACGCGATCAGACTCCCAACCGGTGTCCAGATAACTGGGTTGCCCTGCAGCCACGGCCAGACTATCCAGATTGCTCACGCCCTCCTCCATCATCTGTTTAAACTCGGCATCCTCTGTAGCCTTTTCATCGTGTCCCTGTACGGCGATGGCGTAAAGCTCGTCACCAAATTTGTCATGCGGGTAGATGTCGCGAGCCATCTGTACAAGTGTTGCCATCGTACCTGGTTGAAGAGCTTTGACTTCCATAGCCCAGGTAGCGCTACTGGCTGCAAGAAATCCGCTGCCCACCAGAAAACTACCACCCAGTCCTAAGCCTTGTGCCAACAATTGGCGTCGGGTCAGTGGGTAACCTGGTTTCTTTTTTTCAACGAATTTTACTGCGTGGGTAGCTGAGTAAAGTTCAGTCATGTATGTCTTCTCGGTAAGTGGTTTTCGCGCAATGTGGTGATCGCGTAATAGAGGGTCGTTTGAGTCTACTGATATCGCCCGTGCTTCTGCAGTACTTCTATCGAGTAACCGTCAGGGTCTGTTACAAAGAAGAACTTGGCCAACAGTGTTCCCTCACGCTTGAATTCAACAATGTCGCGTGGTTGAAGCCCAAGTGCAGATAGCCTCTTGTATTCGCTTTCAAGATCATCTACGCACAGTGCAAAATGACCATAGGCGTTGCCCAGATCGTAGGGTTCTGTCTGCCCTTTGTTGACAGTGAGTTCGAGCTCGAATGAATTTTCGCTATTGCTCAGGTACAGCAATGTGAAGCTGTCAAAATCGAGTCTTTCGGCCACTGACAAATCAAATGCCTGTTGATAGAAGTCAACGGAACGTTGTTCTTCCAGCACTCTTATCATTGAGTGTATTGCTTTCGCCATTTGATGCTCATACTCATGCAACTAAAGAGCATTCATCCTAGGCAGCGTGGGCGCTGGCAGGTGTTATCTGGATAACACGTTGTCAATTCGGCTTTCAGATTTGGAGCTAATGGGCTACGCACCAAATGGCACTTACTTAAACTCGTCATTCCCGCGCAGGCGGGAATCTATGTCACGATTCAAATGGATTCCTACCTGCTTAAGTAATTGCTATTCGGCTACGCGCCGACTACTTCAGCCTGCTTTTCCATGAAAATCAAGCAAGTGCAACGCAGTATGGAAGAGAAGTTGCTAGTTTCGCCGTGCAATGCGGTAACTTCTGAATGCAGCTTGGATATGAACTGTGGCGTTGATATGCCTTCACCGTCAGCGATCTCGTCAAGAATACACCAGAATTTTCCCTCAAGACGCACACTGGTGCATTGACCATTCAGACGCATTGATCGTGTATGGAACTGGTAATTACTTCTTGCCTGACCTGCAAACATCTGGCACACAATCAGTTCCTCCTGACGCTTGACATGGGCCTTTGTGACCATGGACTCGTTCATAAATCAAGAGATTACCAAAACTGACGGCCTCACAACTGTCTTGGAGTCCCCTTGCTGGTCTTAGCCTACAGCGTTTATGGCGTTACGTCGATCTGCAAAATCGATCGCCTGCCCGTCATTCGATGGGCACTAGTTGCCAAGTTTATTTCGAATTTGGGCTATCGCTTCAGAGCTCGACCCACTGTATGACTGGCGCGCCGAATCCACCTTGTTGAGAACCGAAGAACTGCCAGCACTACGCTGTGCTTTTTCTATCTGAGCCCTGCTAAATTGACGACCTGTCTGACTTAGTACTTTTTTCTGAACTGCCTCTGAAGATGTGGACTGGAGCCTTGAAGCAAGTGCTGACGTACTCATTGCCTTCAAGTCCGAAAGACTGGGCTCTTTGTTGTTGATTCCTTTACTCGAAACCGAACTGAGGGTGGTTAATCTGGCGTTCCCACTGGAAACAGGGATAGTCGTTGTCGCTTGTTGACCTGTGGCCACATTTTTTTGTAACAGCAGACGATCAACCGAGTAAAAGAAAATTAATGCTGACACAATTGGCAGCGCAATCGCTATTGGAAAAAAATACCGGGATTGGGTTATCCGGGTCCACAGCGTTTTGGGACTGTAATTGAATGACACTGCAGTATCAACGTTGTTCGTAGAAGGATGGTTTAAAAAACCCTCTATTCTGTTCTCCTCGCGAGTCATGTTTATACTTTGTTCCTGACAAACCATTCGGGTGTGCTTACTTACTTAACCCTAGGAGCCTGTCCGAGAATAACGATCGAGGCGAGAGTGTGAGATTTTGAGTCAGATTTTCGTGTCAATTGAGGTGAATAGTTGTTCTATTCGCCGAAATTTACGCGGAAATATGGCCAAAAGATCGCGCTCTCGGCCGATCAGATTATTCTCGGACAGGCTCCTAGTAGGGTTAATCTAGATCACCTTCAATTGTCATTCCCACGCAGGTGGGAATTCATGTGAATCGTGACATAGATTCCCGCCTGCGCGGGAATGACGGACTTAAGCGTGAATAACGAGATTAAGTCAGTGCCATTTCTGCCAGACTCTATTTACGCTGCAATCGTGGCTCGCCATTATCCCACCATATTACCGCACGCCAAGACCGACACGAAACCGCAGATCTGTATCAATGATGACAAAATCTTGAGGGTTAGTGCCGGAAACCAATACGACTAACTCTACGTCTGGTGCTTCCACGAAGTCTCGTATGTCCACATCATCCATAACCAGATCTATAGTTGACGAATTACTGCCAATTTGCGGATCACCCTCTGGTATAGAAGCCACTTGAATAGTTTGAACGGTACCGTCAAATGTTGCTCTGAGCGACAGTGTCATGCTGGAGAGAAAATCAAAATTATCAGGATTATTATCTGCAAACTGATCTAACTGCGCGCTATCTGAATCCGGACTCACGCTCATAGTGGCAGACCGAGCGTTCACTGACGTAACGTTATCCAGTAACTCGTACCCATCCTGATCTTTCAGGTTCAATGGAAAGCTGAACTCAGGCAACGACAACATACCCAAACTGACAGGGCCACCAGGTACGCTGATGGGGTCCAGTGTTTCTTCGAACGATTTAGTGCCAAGCGTTGTATCAGAGCATGCGCTTATTACTGAGCCGCAAGCCAATAGGATAAGTAGAGATCTATGCATCACCGATAACCCTCATAACGATAGTTATTAAAACGAATTTGGACTGATGGTCGGATAGTGCTTCAAAGAATTTTCTGGTAAATATTATTGTTAATATACTCGGAAAATATTGTCAGCCGAACCCCTTGTCGTTTCACATCAGTGCAAGCGTACTGCTGGTGCGCCCACCTGCGGAGTATCACAACAACCACAAAAATTTGTTCTGTTCTCCCCCTCATTCATGTAAAGCTTTGTATCCGATTTATTGAAGATCACCATTTGCGTTAAGTCTATGTTTTCTAGCGCTCGGTCACCATCACTAGCGCAGCACCACTGTAAGTGTGCTGCGGCCAATACCTTCTGCTCCCACCAGCAGAGAATTTCCATCAGCACTGTAGCTGACACTTTCCGCCTGCAGGTTGAGGCCTATGACTGGCACACTTAGCGTCTCATCAGCAGGCCTTAGCAATGCGTCGGTTGTGCCTTCACCCTCCCTGGGCATCCACAGATGGATGCTGCCAGAGCCAGGCAAGGCTCCGTAGGTCAAAACGGCTATTTCACGCCCGTTTGGGTGAAGATCCACACCTGTAATTGCGTTCGCAAAACTCTCTGATGGCAAATTGACCATGCCATTGAACTGTAGTGACAGGCTACCCTCTTCTAGCCCGCTAGAAAGAGAGCCTTTCCAGATCGATTGATCAGACGTTTCTTGATTGTTTTTGGTAAGAAGCACAATAGTGTCGTTATCACCATCCACAAATACAGCCTCGGCATCGTACGATAATCCATCTGAATAACTCAATGCGATTCTTTCGGCTGTCAGTTCCAGCGAGAACCCTGCATCCAATTCACTTAATATGGGTTCCTCTAAAACCCACAGAGTAAGATTTTGCCGTTGTCCAGCATTGTTACCGATATCAGCAATGACTAACACGTTGCGTCCATCACGCCGCGCACCAGCCAGTGCTTCCCAGTCATTAGATTCTGCATTGGCAATATCCATTGTTCCAAATACCTGCCCTGAAGCATCCGAAACATAGATCAGCGAATCACTACCGCTATCATTGTTCACGTAGTAGATGCCGTCCGAAATTAATGAACGCTGTAGCCCACTGACTTCAGTGAGCCGGGCATCATCAAAAGTATTACTGAACGGAATCTCAACTTGCATTGATACGGTTTGCTCTACAACCGATGGCGAACTGTTTGCATTCGGAGACAATGAGGCATCCTGGGCATCTGAATCGTTGCTGCAACCAATCGTTGTATACAGCATTGCCAATACAACACTATTGCGGCAAATTGAGAATCGACATTGATACATGTTGGTTCACCGGTAGGTTGAATCAGCAGCGCCTTGTGCCTTCTGATGACGTGATACTTCGATGACTGAAATTCGTGGCTCTTGCTGCTAGTGTTGCCAGCACTAACACTGAATGCCGAATGGTAATCGCATGTTTAGCCATCGAATACCTAGGCTAGCATTTACCCTGTTCAGATGCCGTAAAGTAGTGTGAATCCTAATGCCACTGACGTAGTCCCTGTGAGCCGCATGCAGCGTCTCGTTATCGACGCCTATTGACGACATGACAATTTGTAGGGAGTTTATGGCGTTACGGCGATTTGTCCGCTAGTGTTTGCTGAATCTGCCTGAGATACCTCCAGTACTAGTGTAGTGCGCTCATCGACAGTGCTGCCTTCGACAGTATCTGCAACAGACAGCTGTGAATTGCCGCTGTCAGTGGTGCACGCCGTGCCAAGTAGCAGCACCAGGAATGCCGCAGCCACGAAGGTTGGGTTCGATTTAATCAAGATCGCACTCAAGATGGTTGGCCGTCGCCATTGAATATATTGTCAATTGCGCGTGCCATAGCCTAACTCCCAGACGTATTGATCTATTCCATGTTGGGTTGTGTCGACACTCGAGGGTTAAAACGTTTTAATGTCCGAGATACCCTTCCGAAAGCTGAACAGCAGTATCAGGGCAATAATCAACAAGGCGACGAACCAGGCCAGTGACCACTCGCCCATGCTGAATCCGAGGAACGTCCAGACAACCTCTGCACAATTGCCATCGCCCTTGAACAACAGCGACAGAGTCTGCAGCCACGGCTCGTTCTCCAGCCAGTACTGTAGTCCGGGCCCACACTCCGGCACTTGATCCTTGGGGAGATGCTGTAGCCAGACCTGACGACCGGCAGTAGCCATGCCACCCAGTGCAGATAGCGCCATCAGAATGGATGCCACCCGTTGCACCAGGTGATTTCTGGCCATGACCAGACCCACTAGCGCAAACAATCCAATACCGATGTAGAACAGTCTCTGTGTGATACACAGCGGGCACGGATCAAGGTACAGCACCTTCTCAGCGTATATGGCATAGCTCATGAGCCCGATAACCGAGAACAATGCGGCAAGCCACATCAAGCGGCGGGAGTAGACAGTCGAGAGATTCATACCAGGGTGCACGATGGGGTAGATAGTGGTTCTAGCATAGCAAATACAGTGCTCATCGAACGATCATCATCATTCATCGATGGCTGATTACGGTTCGGCTACACTACTTGCAACATCACCCGCGACGAGACCTCGATATGGAGCAATGGCAGACATTTCTCAAAAACGACTACGCCGACGAAATCATGATTGGCTTAGGCCTGCTTTTTGTACTTTTCGGTGTCATGAAGATTGTCAGTAGCAGCCTGAAAATGGTGTTCTGGGTGGTAATTGTCGGCCTGGGTGCTGTCTCGCTGTCTTACGGATTTCAGAAATCTCCATTGAACCTGCCCGGACTTGATAGAGCCCGGATACCCAGCCTCACCGAAGTGGCCGCCAATGCCGACAGCGATGTGGTTCGATTCATCTGCGAGAAATTCAACATCCAGTAATAGCGCACAAGTAGCCCGAATCCACCGCAAAGTCAGCTACCGACAGTTCCGATTCACGCCTCTACTTTTACTACGCCAGCTATTGATCTCGCAAGGTACCTACCCGACACGGTAGCGACCGGGCGCTAGTGACTCATCGCATAGATCAGGTAATTTATCCCGAATCGATAGGCCAGTGACGTCATGGGTACGGGGTAGACAGGATCATTTGCATGCTCCCAGGCATCGCCCATATCCATGTTGAAATTGATGGCCACCATCAATCTGCCCTGATCATCGCTGATACCTCTCCAGCGAGCAGGGCTGAACGGCATGTCTACCTTCACGGTCCCGCCTGCAGCACGACGCAAATGACGTCTTCCGGGAATCTGTGTATTCGGATTGAGCTCGTACAGCACATGCATCAACTCATCTGACTGATCCAGCTCATCGAATGCGTAGCCTGGCAACACGCGCTCCATAACTCGAGCAAAAATCTGCCATTGTTGCGGCCCATGAAAATCATCGACGACCAGAAAGCCACCCCGTTGCAAATACTCTCTGAGCATCAGCACCTCTCTGTCGTCCAGATACCACCTACCCACCTGCTGCGCGAAAAGCCATGGATAATCAAACAGCCTATTATCTGACAGTGGTACGTGAACACTGTCCTCTGCTACATCAATAACCGTGTATCGCTTGATGCCACCAGTGAAGTGAAATTCGGCGTCGGGCCAGTCGATCCGCCACCAAGGCCTGCCAGGCCCCCAATTACTATGAGCGCCATGATCGAATGCGAGCCTGGCAATATGCAGTTCACTGGAAGGCCCTGCAGCGGGAGGAGAATTGATCAGCTCGAAAGATTCGGATGCGAAGCTGGTGAAACTGCAGATCTGAAGAACTGCTGCACTGAAGACTGTCAGCGTTCGCATCCGCGTGACTCGGGAGGGATGCAGAGCAGAGTTTGTAAAGCCGATGGTCAAATCCTGCGCCTATCCTGTGGACCGGAAAAAGCCTAATGCAGCATGAAGTGGTCAACAAAATAACGACCACCTTTCAAGGCGACCGTGGTCAATGCGATCACCTCGTCATCGGTACGTGTGAATTGTTGATTCCAGATCAGGGAGAAAGACTTCTCTCTACGGAATATGGAGACAAGCTCCCGATGCCCCGGTAAACCCCAGCCTTTGTCGCGCAGATCGCAGGCTGCGAGGAACTCATCGCTTCCTAGCACACTTTTCAGGTTCACCGAAAAGTGGGTAGCGTGCAACGTATAATCACGCCGAGACGCGCCGAGCATGATGTCATCCATCATTGGCTCAGCTATCTTGACAATCTCGGCGTCGGTTAATTCCAGGCAGCTCATGCGCCTGATATTACACTACAGCTTATGCTTCTTCGCGGTTTTGTTTACCCATTCGGTACCCACGATACCACTCACTTTCCAGTGCCTCATCCGCAAAGTAGGAATGATGACAATTTGAAGGGGTAGTCCCTTTGATACCAGCGTCCATTCCCGCCTTGCGAGCAAGGGCAGGTGTGACCTGGTGCAACGGCTTGAATGCTTCTGAAATAACAGTATTCAAACCAACGAAATCAAACGTGCGCTTCATTGAGGCGACTCCAAACAAAGATTTACAACCGGGAACACCCCGGATTTGCAGCGACGTTATCACGACGAAAAAGTTGTCTTGTACT
>ENA-ORXT01005027-ORXT01005027.1-marine-metagenome-genome-assembly--contig:-NODE-5027-length-13248-cov-10.105307_pt1 | contig 13248 bp, 6 predicted proteins | sample MGYA00237868_ERZ511482 | MGnify/ENA metagenome assembly ERZ511482 | reverse complement strand
ACCCCGAGCGTACGGTTCGTCGCTACGATCGAGGGGTACATGCAACGAAGCAGTTCGGCAACTTTAGACGGGTAGCCAACTTATAAAAGTCTCACGTCTAGCGTCTCATATCTAATGTCTAGCACTATAGGTATTTTTGTGATAGGCTATGAATTGGTTGCCATCTCTTTTGAGATCAGTGAACGGCTATTTATGAATTTTTAGAATATGAGTAAAAGACTCTTTGCCAACAGAAAGGCATCTTTTTAGAGAAGGCAGCTCCTTTTGTTTGAATTTCGGTTAATTTAGTAGTCAAATCAACCGATAAAGCTTTGAAATACCTCTTATTTACCCTCCTTTTTATTGCATGTTGCTTAAAAGCAGTTGGTCAAAACCCTTATCAAAATGAGTGGATTGACTATGATTTGACCTACTATAAATTTGAGTCAGAGCAAACCGCCATACACCGCATCTCTTTTGAGACCTTGTCTAGTTTAGGGATTTCCTTAAAAGGAGATCGCTTTCAATTGTTTGCGGCAGGCAAACAAATACCCATCTATGTTACAACCAATAGTACTTTCGGAGAAGGCGATTTTATAGCATTTTATGGAAGTAAAAACGATGGCGAACTAGATGTTTTTTTATACACAGAACCAGCCCATCAGCCGAATCCGAATTACAGTTTGTTTGGTAATAAGAGAGCCTATTTTTTGACCAGCGTTGCCGAGGGCGAACATTTGCGCATTCAATCGACTCCCAATGATTTTTCGGGCAATCTTCCGCCAGTAGAACCTTACTTCCACTTCCGTTCTCATAAGGATGTCGTTGCCGCTTTTCATTTTGGAGAACCTGTTGCCCCCAATGGTTATTACTCTTTATTGGGTGATTTTACGGAAGGCGAAGGTTGGGCAGGAAGTCTCATTAAATCAGGTTTTGATTATATAGAGCGCATTCCAACACCAGGCTTATATCCGAATGCCAAGGCGGTCGGAGATGCAATGGTGAAATTTAAATTGGTGGGAAGAGGCAATGCCATTGGAGTGATTTATGATCAGCAAGTCGAAGCACAAATAGGGGAGAAGACCTATATAAAAGACGAGTTTTCGGATTTTAGCTTGGCAGAATATCAGTTTCCTTTAAAGGTAACACAAATCAACCAGGTGCCCGATTTTACAGGGCAACCACGAACGACTCTTCGCCTAAAAGCCTTAGATGGTTCAATGTTTAGTTTTCCTTTTGAATCCGAATTCAGCTTAGTGAGTGCTTCTATTCGCTATCCAAGAGTATTTGATTTTGAGGGTAAAAACACCTTTTTCTTTGAGTTGGATTTGACCAATAAAAAACAACTGAATATTGCCAATTTTAACCATGAAGAAAATGTGGTTTTATACGACTTAACCGATAACAGTCGGCAAGTAGGTGTGGTGGAAAACGATACCGTTAAGTTCATTGTTAATGCCAATTTGGGTAATCTTCACCACGAATACTTTTTATCCAATACCAGTTCTGCTGTAACAGAAATAACGAATTTAATCCCCAAAGTATTTATAGATTATCAAGCAATAGCCACCCAAGGAGATTTCTTGATTATTACCAACGATAGTCTTGGAAATCATACGGAGAATCCCATAGAACGTTATCGAGATTATCGGTCTTCTGTAGCTGGCGGAAGCCATCAGGTGTCGGTGGTTTATGTCGACGAACTTTACGACCAATTTGCTTGGGGAATAACACAACATTCTTTGGCAATCCAAAATTTTATTCGATTTGCAGTTGAACATTGGGAGACCAGACCAGACTATTTATTGCTGTTGGGCAAGTCGGTGAGTTACCATAGAAATAGAACCAGTACGTTCAATCACGCCACTAATTTGGTTCCTTCTTATGGACATACCCCTTCCGATATTTTATTGGCTTCGGATGGAAGTGGAGACTTTAGACCACTTGTTGCTGTCAGTCGTATATCGGCACAAACCCCCCAGCAAATTCATGATTATTTGGATAAATTGGAAGTCTATGAAAGTCAACAAAGTGGTTTTGATTGTGAAACAGCCGAACGTTATTGGAAGAAAAAAGTTCTGCATATTTCTAAGGGATGGGGTATGGCTCAGACAGAAGATTTTAGCAGCCGATTATTGGATTATACCAATCACTATCAGGAAAGTGAAGCAGGGATGTACGTAGTAGAAACGCTTACGGATTTCTTTGGTCCACCTCCTTCGGGCAATCCTGCACCCTGGAGCCCTTCGCCTGGATTTGGACAAAATATAGAAGAAGGTATTTCGTTGATTACTTATTTTGGACACGGTTTAATCGATACTTGGCAATTTGATATTAGTGAAAATCCAAGTGATTATGAAGTAGAAAATAGATATCCCATTGTTATTTCTGCGGCTTGTTCGGTCGGAGACATACACAAACCTGCTGGAGGTGAAACGATGGTGGAACGCTATGTATTAAGTCCTCAAAGTGGCACCATTGGTTTTGGTGCATCCACTGCATTGAGCAGTGTTTTTTATATAGATTTATTGACAGATACCTTGATCGAAAATATGATGATAGACCATTATGGCAATTCTTTTGCACAAAACCTTCGTCAATCCATCATAGACCTTTACAAACCCAATGACATCAATGTCAGAAAAGTATGTACAGAATATTTGATACAGGGCGATCCTGCATTGACTTTAAATAACTGGAACCGCCCAGAGTTTGAGTTGGCGGTGGATACAAATTTTATTGAGATAGATAGTTTGGATTATGAAGAAACAATGGAGTGGAAAGTGTTGCTTTATAATTTGGGTAAAAGAATCGGTGAGCCTATAACAATCAGCGTTCATCAACAACAGGGTGCGGTGCCACCAAAACCCATTTACGAAGCCGAGATTCCTTGTCCAGCTTTTGTAGATACTATTTTGTTAAACATCCCTGTCGGCTCTAATTTGTTTGGTGAAAATACTTTTTTTATTAGTGTTAATAATCGTCAAGAAACGGCGGAGGATTGTTTTGAAAACAATACATTAAGTAGACAAGTTTATTTAAGAGACTGTGCGCCCGATTGTCCAGAAATTATCTTGCCAGATTTACCAGAGCCGCCAGAAGAAGTTGTTCAGACCAACATAGAAGACCCAATTATTGAAGGGAGTATTGTTGTATATCCAAATCCCTCACAAGGAAATTTTACGGTTAAAAGTCAAAGTACACCAATACAAAGCCTATCTGTTTACTCCCTAACAGGTGAGGCTGTTTTGGTGTTTTCCAACATCAACCATCAGCAGATTGAATTTAACCTGAAAAATTACCCCAAAGGCGTTTATACTGTAGAAGTTTTGACAAATAGCAAGTTGATACGTAAGCGGATATCGTTTTTATGATAATAGTTTTTTTGCACGATGCTTGATGCTTGGTGCACGGAGAGTGCTCAGAAAAGTGTGTTACAAAACACGTGAGCATCGAGCAGAGTACACTTTTCAAGTCTCCATATATGAATTGTAGAAAACAAAGTCGATCTGAATTCCGTTTAAAAGGTATAAAAAATTAGTATAATAAAATGAAAAAATATCTCTCCTCCCATATTGGGCGATTTAGGCTACTGGCTCTTTTAGAAGGCACCTCTTTGTTGTTTTTAATTTTCATAGCGATGCCGCTCAAATATATGTTTGACATACCTGAAGGCTCTCAATTTGTTGGTCCCATTCATGGGGTGCTGTTTTTGCTGTTTATCGTTTATGCCATTGTGCTGCACTTCGATTTGAATTGGAAATTTTTCCGTACTACTTGGAAGGTTTTGGTCTCTTCTTTTATTCCTTTTGGAACGTTTTATACCGATCATAAAATTTTAAAGAAATACCACACTTAGAAATGTGGGAATGTAGGAATATAGGAATATGGGAAATGTGGGAATGATTTTATGTTGGTTGGATGTTTTAGTGTGGGAATGATTTTATAAATTATATTTGTTCCTAATTCTGAAAAAAGAGTGGTGTGAAAAAACATTATGACATAACCATTGTCGGTGGCGGTATTGTTGGGTTGGCTGTTGCTTATCGGTTGGCAGAGCGATTGGGGCATAAGCAGCCTCGAATGTTGTTGTTGGAGAAAGAGCAAGAGTTGGCGTTTCATCAGACGGGACACAATTCTGGGGTGATTCATTCGGGGCTTTACTATAAACCTGGTTCTTTGAGGGCGATCAATTGTAAGGAAGGGCGAAAGGCATTGGTGGATTATGTGAAAAAATATAAGTTGCCGCATGATGTCTGTGGTAAAATTGTGGTGGCGACCAAGGAAAGTGAATTGCCTTATTTGGAAAAGATATTCCAACATGGGATTGCCAATGAGACGGAAGGTATTGAGTGGATTGGTTCCAATGAAATTAAGGAAATAGAACCTTATTGCGAAGGTATTAAAGCCATTTGGGTGCCTTGTGCAGGTATTGTAGATTATAGAGCCGTTGCTCGACAACATGGGATATTGTTTGAGGCAGCTGGTGGTGAAATTAGGATGGGTACTGAAGTGATCGATTTTATTAAGGAGGACAATTTTACTGAGATAAAAACAACCAAAGGGCGTTTTACCACCGATAAATACATTGTTTGTGGAGGCGCACAGAGTGACCGTTTGGCAATCAGCGACGATTTGGACCCCAAGATGAAGATTGTCAGTTTTCGTGGAGAATATTATGAGTTGGTCAATAAAGAAAAAGTCCGCAACCTTATTTATCCCGTTCCGAATCCAGCATTTCCTTTTTTAGGGGTGCATTTTACCAGAATGGCAGACGGCAGTATTGAATGTGGTCCAAATGCCGTTTTTGCTTTTAGTAGAGAAGGCTATAGCCGTTCTGCATTTGATTTAAAAGACACCATTGATTCCTTGACTCATCCAGGTTTTATCAAATTGGCTTCAAAGAATTTAAAATTTGGTATTCTAGAACAGTGGCGATCCATTTCCAAAAATGCCTTTCTCAAAAATCTCCAAACCCTTATTCCCACTCTAAAATCCGAAGACATTGTTAAAGGGCGTGTAGGTGTTCGTGCCTTGGCACTGCCCAACAGCGGTCAAATGCTCGATGATTTTAAGTTTGTGACTACTAAGAACAGCATTCATGTACTCAATGCACCCAGCCCAGCAGCAACGGCTTCATTGGCAATTGGTGATCAGGTGGCAGAGATGGCAGTGTCGCATTTTGGGTATTGATTGGCGGGTTTTAGAGTAGAGATACCATATATAGCAAGCCTAAATTAAAATAGAAAATCAAAACCCATATATCGCTAAATATGTTTTGTTTTGCCCATTTCTTAAGATGAAATAGGATTGCTATATGTGAGGCTTTTGTATGCGTAAGTAGTCTGACAAAAATAACTTAACAATTCTCTGTCATTCTTTTGGTGACTTAATTGTTGTGATTTTTCCACGTAGCTAAGGCTATGCGGTAAAATAACGCCTCATAAGGCACTCAAAATAATTGGCAGTTAATTGTCAACTTATTTTTGTCAGACTACTTAGATGATTCATTATTGTCAATATCTTTGATAAATAGGGAACTTTTTAATGTGTTTTTGTACTTTTATAAGAAAAAAAGATATGGCAGGTTTAGCAGGCATTATTTTTTGGATTTGTATAGCAGCAATACCTATTACGGCAATTTTAGCTGGAACTTATAATGAGCGAAAAAAGAACGAGCTGGAGGCAGGTGTTGGTAAAGCAGATGGGAGTACAAAGCTTGTTTTGGAGGAAATGAAGAAAGAGAACCTATTGCTTAAAGAGCGTGTGGAAAACTTAGAAAACATTATTACACAACTGGATGAAGATTTACTTTTACTCAATACAGTTAAGGAAAATCCTTCTGATAAAGTGAAGCGATTGATTGAAAAAATTGATAAGAAGAGAGAGGAGTAGACTATAATGTGAAAGCAAGATGCTTGAAATCCACCTTGCTTTCGACTATTTTTAGAGAAGTGATTACAATGATTTGATTAATCAATCAGCAATTTTTCTTCCCATATCGTATTTTACGTTGTTGATGCTTCTGTCAGGATAGACCATACAACCACTGCCATCTCGTTTCCCATTTTTATAAGAACCGATGTACATACTATTGTCGTCGTATCTGAAATAGCCAAAACCGTGTGGTTCTCGGCTTTTCATAGGACCATAATAGGTTCCTTTGCTTCCACCATGAACATAACGCATGGTGCCATAAGTTACGGTAGGAACATTGCGTGATTCTGTCTTTTTGCCTTTAGCATACTGACGAAGTTGAACTTTATTACTGCGTCTGTACACAGAATTTCCCCATCCGTGGCGTTGACCATTGCGGTATTCGCCAATATATAAATCTTTGTTATCGTACTCAAATACACCAAAACCATGTGGTTGACCATTGAGCATAGGACCTTTGTAGGTACCCAATTGGTTGTCACGACTGAATCGTTTAGAGCCATATTTTAATCCATAGGTTCTTGGATTAGAGGGCTGTGACTCTGTATAAGTCGAACCCTTTCTTCTTGGAGAAGGCGCAGGCTCTGGTCGAGTATCTTGTCTATCGTAAGGATTTTCGCCAGCATACGGCTTATCGTATTCATACTCTGGTTGGGGGCGGCGACGAGGGGGAGGAGCTGGTTCTTCTGTTTCGGATCTACCAAATATGCCACCAGACTTTCTTTTTGATGGATATTCTTCTACTTCACCATAAGGCTCCTCAACGATGACTCTACCAGAGCGTCCATTATTAGCATAACCATTATCAAGTTCCTCTTCTTCGACATAAGTATTCCTGTTTTCTTGTACATCTGGACCACTTGCAGGGTTGAAAGTGAACAAATACCAAAGCATACCTAGACAAAGTAAGACGAATCCTATGTTGAGAAAAGCTTTCATGTTTTCTAATTAGTTGATAGAAAGTTGATTGTATAATAGTACAAAAACCCTTGTTAAAGTTTATACAACCCCAACAATGGTACCCACAAAAAAATTCAATAATGTATAAAATCCACCGAATTAGCTTTAAGAGCTTGTTGGGACTTTCAAAACCAGCTAAAACAGGAACGCCTGCCGAATGTGTCTTTTATCTAATTTTTCAGCTATTTTTTCTAAAGAGCGCTGCTATTCAGAAAAAAATGAGCTTCAAATTAACTAAAAATACATCATTTTCACTTTGATTTTTAAAGTTTCAATAAGCTCTAAGAGAAAGCTATGTTGGCTGCCTTTAATGAAAAAAGGTCTTTAACTCCTCGCATTTATAAAAAGTAAAAGTAAACAAAACGAAGCAACTAAAGAAGTATTTTAGCTGTTTTTTGATTAATATGAATTATCCCTTCAAAAAAATAGTATTCAAAATATCAATATTCTTTTCTTTTTTATTAAAATAGGAATATCTTTGCATTCTTAAATTTCGGCGTGGTAGCTCAGATGGTTAGAGCGCCAGATTCATAACCTGGAGGTCGGCAGTTCAATTCTGCCTCACGCTACTCAATGTTAGAGAAAGGAATAGGTCTTTTAGATCTGTTCCTTTTCTTTTTTGTATAGCTTTGTGAGGTAATGTTGGGTGTTTCCTGTGGAACGTACTCTTTTGCTCGGCGCACGATGCTTGGTGTGCCTGTGGTTCTTGCTTAGGTTGGAAGTTGGGAGCTTCTTTGTTTCGTGCTCTTGGATGAAAGTTAGAAGATGGAAGTATTATTAGCCTAATCTCCTAAAATACTAAACCCCTAAACCCTGAAAAAATGATAAAACGAATTCTTTATTGTTTCTTGCCTTTGGCTGTGGTGGTTTTAGTAAGTGCTTGCCAAGAAGAATCCATTCCAGACACTCAATTATTTGAATCCTTGTCTCCCAAACAAACAGGCGTTCATTTTATCAACAACTTATCCGAAGACGATTCTTTTAACATCATTCAATATTTGTATTACTACAATGGTGGTGGTATAGCAGTCGATGACCTCAACAACGATGGTTTGCCCGATATTTATTTTACGGCTAATCGTGGTGAAAATAAGTTTTACTTGAATAAGGGGAACCTCCAATTTGAGGATGTTACAGCTATTAGTGGAGTAGGAGGGACTGGCGATTGGAGTTCTGGTGTAAGCATAGCCGATGTCAATGGCGATGGTTGGAAAGACATTTATGTTTGTCAAGTAGGGAGTTATAAAGGCATTGAGGGTAAAAATGAATTGTTTATCAACAATCAGGATGGGACTTTTAGCAATCAAGCGGAAGCGGTTGGTTTGGACTTTAAAGGCTTTTCTACTCAAGCCGTCTTTTTTGATTACGACAACGACAACGACCTCGACCTATTTTTACTCAATCATACTGTCCACTCTACTCGCTCTTATGGCGACACCAGTTTGCGAAAGGAGCGAACGCCTTTAACGGGTGACCGTTTGTTTAGAAATGATGGAAATCAATTTGTGGATGTAACCAATGAAAGCGGCATTATTAGTAGTTTTATTGGCTATGGCTTGGGTGTGAGTGTTGCGGATTTGGACAACGATGGTTGGTCAGATATTTATGTGGGCAATGATTTCCACGAAGACGATTATGTTTATATTAATAATCAAGATGGTACTTTTCGTGAAATTGGTAGACAAGCGATGCGCCACACCAGTCAATTTACGATGGGCTGTGACATAGCCGATTTAAACAACGACGGATTACTTGATATTGTCAGCTTAGATATGCTGCCCGATGAGCAAAGTATCCTTAAGAAATCTGCGGGGGGAGATTCTTGGAATATTGCAAAAATCAAAGAACAGAACGGCTATCGTACCCAATTATCAAGAAATATGCTGCAACGGAATATGGGGGTTGTTGTAGGCGATGGATTGCAGTTTACAGAAATTGGTCAGTTTGCTGGTATTGATGCCACTGATTGGAGTTGGTCGCCCTTAATAGCCGATTTTGACAACGATGGTTTAAAAGATATTTTTATCTCCAACGGCATTGCTCGCCGCCCCAACGACAACGATTATCTCGATTATTCTGCCAATGAACAAGTCCAGAAAAAAGCTTCTGATGTTGATTTGTTGAGTAAAATGCCTACAGGAGAAGTCCCCAATCAATTTTTTAAAAACAAAGGCGATTTCAGGTTTGACAACGTAAGTAAAACGTGGTCCAACAACAAAGCATCTTTATCCAATGGAGCCGCTTATGCCGATTTGGATTTAGACGGCGACCTAGATTTAATCATTAACAACGTCAACGCTTCCGCTTCCATACTCGAAAATAGACTGAATAATTTTACCGAAAATAGAAATAATTTTATTCAAGTAAAACTAATAGGGGAGCAAGGCAATACCGATTGTATTGGTGCAAAAGTGGAGGCAAAAATACAAGGTAAATCCTATGTTGCCGAACAACAAACCGTTAGGGGTTTTCAGTCTTCATCTTGGTCGGTGCTGCATTTGGGTTTGGGTGAAACAGATGTGATAGATTCTTTGTTGGTTTATTGGAACGATGGAGAAATTAGTTTGCTTAAAAATCAGGCAGTTAACCGCATGATTAACCTAGATAAAGCACAATCTAAAGTACTTGATTTGGTTGATAAAGTAGAATCTAAACCTTATTTTTCTAATAAAACTGTTTATTCATTGACTGAGATTGGTATAGAACATGAGGGGGAATTGCCCAATAATCCTTTGGCATATTTTGGCGAAAAACCATCGAGTTGCCTGTGTGAAATTCATCAATTCGGCAAACACAAAATAGCTGTTATAGAAGATATAAATGTTGCGTATAATGAATTGAATATTTTTGTCTTAGATACTATGTTAAAAGACTTAAAATGGCGGAAGCCTACCGATAATGAATTTGTTTATTTGAATAAAAATTGTATTTTGCCAAACCGAAAAAACAAGCAGAACGACTTAAATAATTTAATCAATAATAATAAAAATAGGATTAATTTGAGTGGTCTAAAAGGTCAATATGACTTGCTTGGTCGAATAGGCGAAAATACTTATTTTCAAGATAAAACGCCCATTCAGTTTTACCAAGAAGACTTAGACAATAATGGAGTAAAAGAATTGATTTATGTAGGGACTTATGAAGACAAACAATATCCAATTGCTCAATTGCGAGAGTTGAAAAGTGTGGTTCCTTCCTTGCGCAAACAGTTTCCCAAACATGCTGATTTTGCAGGAAAAACCATTGAAGAATTGTTCCCGATGTTAGCGGAAGCGGAAGTAGAAACCATTAATGAATTGAGATCGGGTATTCAAGTAAACGACACCACCTTTATTCCTTTTCCACCCGAAGCCCAGTATGGACCCATCAACGCTATTTGTGAATTAGACATTAATAAAGACGGGCATACCGACCTCATAACAGGCGGTAATTACTACAACATTCATCCTAAAATTGGTCAATTTGATGGCGGTTATTTATTGTTGATGTTGGGTGATGGCGAAGGGAATTTTACGCCTATTTCTCCACAAGAATCAGGTCTTTGGTTGACCGATGAGATTTCTTCTATGGTGATTTGGGAAGGGAAGTTGTTGTTGACTACTCGTACTGATTTGGTGGTTTATGAGTTTGAAGCTTTTGTTGCGGACTTTTTTGAACCATTAAGGAATTAAGGTAGTTGAGATTTTCATTAAGGCTTTGTTGTGTTGAATATTTGTTCTTAACACTTATATTCGGAGGCTCAAACCTATAAAAAACCACGTATTTATACCTGTTTTTTAAAGAAAAAGTACTGTTTACTCCAAGATTAAGCAAGAAATTGTTTAAATTTAAGGAGACAACGTACAACTCACTTAAAAAACAATACAATGAAACAATTATTCATTCTTTCCTTAGCCCTATTTCTTACACTTCCATTATTGGCTCAACTAGAGGATCACCATGTTTTTGTGGATCAAGACCTCAGTGCTCCGTATAGTGTGGTAGATATTGACATCAATGAAGATGGATTGATGGATTTGGTGGTATTGAGTTTTAGTAATAATAAAATTGTGTGGTATCAGAATGTTGGTGATGGCTCGTTTGGTAAAATGATTACCTTAGACAACAACGATCATCAGCTTAGGCGAATGGAAAAAGGAGATATAGACGGAGATGGAGATGAGGATTTGATTCTTGGAAGAATGAAAAGCCAAGAGAGTATTGGTTTGATTGTTTGGCGTGAAAATATGGGAGATGCTACTTTTAGTGAGCCGATTGTTGTTGATTCTTATTCGGGATTGCAAGATTATCAAATTGGAGATGTTGATGGTGATGGAGACATTGACATTGTTATGGATAGGGGATCTCCTACCAATGGCGCAATTGAAGAAAATGAGTTGGTTTGGTTTGAAAATGATGGGAATGGGAATTTTACAGAATTAATGATTCAGGAAAATGGCTTTGATAAAATACACCTCGGTAATTTTGACAACGATGGTGATTTGGATATAGTAGGACTGAAAAACTGGCAGGAATTATGGTTCTTTGAATTTGAGGTTGATTCTTTTTTAAATCCTGTTATAAGTGAGGTAAACGGTATTGATGAATATAGAATAGAGCGTTGGGGATTTTCGGATTTTGACGGCGATGGAATTAAGGACTTGTTTGTTCACGAAACCTATAGTTATTATAGTAAGCTTTACTGGCTTAAAGGGAACAGCGATAAAAGTTTTCAAGGTTATACAGAGGACAATCTCTTATTTTATTTAGAAACAAATCTACATAAAACAATACTAGCGGACTATGACAATGATGGAGACGAAGATATTTTTGCCATAACTGACCCAAGTTGCTCTAACTGTATAGATGAAAAAATTTCATTGATTCAAAGAGTCTCGATTGATTCTTTTGCCGTCGAGCAAGTATTGAAAAAAGGTTTTAATGATGGAAGATTCTTATTGGTAATGGACGTAGATGGAGACAATTTAAATGACATGGTGTATGCCGTTGACAATATGGTTCAATGGATGGAAATAGATGGAGAAACAATGAGTTTGCAGCCAGCACACATCATTTCTGAAAATGCATATAACTACTTTGATTTTGTATACGAAGACTTTAATCAAGATGGACAAAAAGACGCATTTTTTAATTTAAATGGCTTGTGGAATAAGAGCTGGATACAATATGGATTGGGATACCCTAATTTTACCAAACAAATTGCAACAAATTTTTCTCATGACATTAGAACATCAGACAGTCAATTAAATGACCTGAATGGCGATGGAAATAAGGAATGGTTGTATGGCAATTACACAGAAAAAAAATTGACATACGAAAAGGGGGATTTTGTAAATGGCTTTGGTGATGCTGTTATAATTGATAGTCTAATAGGATCGTTTTACTTTTCCAGATTGTTTCCAATCGACGTTAATGAAGATGGATTGAAAGATGTATTAGTGGTCATAGGTGAATCGGGCGTAAGCGATAATTTTACTTTTGGTTGGTATTTGAATTTGGGTAACGATGAATGGGGCGAACTGCAAATATTAGATACAGGAAGTGTGTTTGCCCGTGATGTGGAATATGTAGATATCGACCAAGATGGAGATAAAGATATAGTGACATACTATTACAATATCGAGAATCAGTATAGGATATTCCGAAATGAAAATGGAATGTTTTTAGAACCAGAAGAGATTATAACTGTTGATGGCAACATTTCACTACAAGAAAACTTATTACTTGATTTTGATCAAGATGGAGATATAGATATTCTATACTTTTTGTATAATTCAAGCTCTTATCACATATTGGTGAATAATGGGAATGGAGCATTTGAAGAAGAAATAGTAGAACTTTTACCATTTGATTTGATATCATCGTATGTAAGTTCGGTCGATATGAACAACGATGGAGTGAATGACATAGTCGTCATCGGAGATTTATATCCTGGATACAAAACGCTGCTTTGGTTTGAAGTTGGGACAATGGGGGAACTGAAAAGCATTCATGTGGTCGATTCATACATTGTAAATCAGCCAGATATTAATTATTTTGAAATAGAAGACATCAATCAGGACGGTCAGCCGGATATTGTTGTTAGTACTGGATATGAAATTCTTTGGTACGATGATGTATCTGGTAGAAAAACCATCAATGCGCAAACTTTTTATGATCAAAATGAGAATGGAGAGAAAGAAATTGATGAATTGTTGTTAAATGGTATGGAATTACATTTATCGCCTTCTCAAATTAATTCTGAAGGCTTAAATGGCAGATATGTTTTTTCGGTTACCGACGGAAACTACACAATGTCCATTAATCAGCATGAATTGTGGCAATTGACGACTCCAGAAGCTTACGCAATACTCATTTCTGATAGCCTTGATC
>ENA-ORXT01005026-ORXT01005026.1-marine-metagenome-genome-assembly--contig:-NODE-5026-length-13255-cov-4.431021_pt1 | contig 13255 bp, 14 predicted proteins | sample MGYA00237868_ERZ511482 | MGnify/ENA metagenome assembly ERZ511482 | reverse complement strand
AGTTGAGCGGCCCGGCACAGCAGAGTGCGGCGGAGGGAGCGGCCGGCCATCCGGCCCGGCGCCAGCCGGCTTTGTCGAGTGCCATGACCGCGGCCAGATGTGCGCCGGCACTAATACCCGCTATTTGCAAGTCCGTAATTTCTTCATCTGGAGCGCAGGCTTTGATGGCGGACCAGCAGTCTTCCACTACCCGGTCAAGCCCCACCGCCGGGGGCCGGCGGTAGCTTGGCATGATGACCCGGTAACCGGCTGCCAGCCAGGGGATGGCGGCGGCGGCGAACTTCTCCGGGCTGCCGAAAGTCCACGCTCCTCCGTGGAGATAAATGACGTATTTAACGGGTATGGCCGGCGGTGTGTCCCTGGAAGTAACCACCAGGGCGTACTGTCGGTCAGACGAGCCGTAGGAGACCGTCTCTTCCTCAACGTTCATCCGGGCGTGCTCCTCCCGGCAGGCGCGCCAGTAGGCGGGCAGGCCGAGGGTATTGAAGAGGAGGGTTTTTCGGTAGTTCATTTTTCAGTCAATATAGTTTAGCCTTTTGGGCGGAGGAGCTCCAGCTCCGAGCGGGCAAAGGAGCGCAGCGAATTTGTCCTTGCTACACTTAGCTATAGTCGGAGCTGGAGCTCCTCCTCCCCAACTCCCACTCCAACACCCGCCGGTCATCCCCCGCCGTCAGCAAGGTTTTTTCATCCAGCCACAGCAGGGTATTAACGGAATTGACGTGACCACGATCGCGGACGACTTCGCAGACTTTGAGCAGCGCCCAGCTTTTCGCGTCCCAGAGTTTGATGGTTTTATCGCGGCTGGCGGTAGCCAGGTACTGCCCGGTGGGATCGAAGGCAAGATCATTGACCGTAGCGAGGTGAGCGGAGATCGGTGCCGGGTTATTCTTCGAAGAAACAACGTCAACAAAGCGCAAGTGAGCATCTCTGCCGCCGGAGACGATGCGTGGGTACCCCGGCGTAAAGGCCAGGCAAAATACGGAAGGCTCGTTGGCAGCGTAGCTTCCGATGAGGTTCATCTCTTCCTGATTGACGAGGTACACGCGGCCGTCACTGGCTCCAATGGCAATGGCCCCACCGTCAGGGTGCAGCGCCAGACTTCTGAGGCTATTTCCGCTTAGTGGCAGGCTTTCGATTGTTCGTCCCGTTTTTGCATTCCAGCGGATGAGGACGCCGTCTCCGCCAGCCGTAAACACCTCATCCCCAATGCGGAGGACAGCGTAAACGCCCTTAGTGTGCGCCGCAACGTGCTTGTTGCGTTCTTCGTTTTCGGGGTACAGCCAGTGTACGCCGCCATCTACGGCACCGGCTACGAGTCCGCCGTCTTCGAGCCTCTCCAGGCAGAAAAATTTCCCGCCGTCTACCCTGGCCACCACGCGGCCAAAATCCACATCATCGCGGTGCCAATGCACGATGAATCCATCCGCCGCAGCGGAGTAAAACCCGTCTTCAGCAGGTTTCAAATCATAGATGGCGGCGCGGTGGCCGTTGCGTTCGCTCACTCTTTTCAGCATCATGAATACGAACATGGCCTACGCTTCTCCGGTTGTAATGAGTACCCTTTGCTTTACACCACCATCTGAATTTATTCAAAATGAAATACATGTTCCTGGCCATCGTATACTTTTTGATTGGCTACATATTACCCACCCTACCGGCTTTTTTCCAGATTGCCACCGCTCTTTTAGCCGTAGTATTCGCCTTGGCGATAATGGCCTTTTTTCTGGAAAACCACTTTGTTCGCAGAGAATGGGGAACGGGACTGCTCTGACTGCGCCTTAAGCCCGTACCTTTAGCCGAAAGTCCACCCTTTTGTCCGTTATCCTCCACGAAAATTTGCGCCTTCCCGGTGAATGGGGCCTCTGGCACATCACCGAATCCGAAGCCTGGCTTCGGGAAAATGTCGAACTCCACCCCGCCGAAATCGAAAACCTGGCCAACTTTAAGGGGAAAGGTCAGCGGCGGGAATTTCTCGCCGCCCGCATCCTGCTGCACTTCATGAGTGGCCGCGCTGAACGCGCAGAACTTTCCAAAGACGAAAACGGGAAACCTCACCTAAAGGACTCTACCTTTCACGTATCCATCAGCCATACCGTTAATTATGCAGCGGCCATTGCTCACCCGAATCTTTGTGGCATCGACGTTCAACGAATCGTGCCCCGCATTCATAAGATAGCGCACAAATTCGTCAGTGAGGAAGAAAAGAGCCAGCTGATTCCTGAGCATGAACTGATCCAGCTGCACCTCATTTGGTCGGCCAAGGAAGCGGTCTATAAAGCTTACGGTCAGCGACAGCTTGATTTTCGGGACAACATCTTCCTCGACTTTGAGGGGTACAGCCCGGAGAAGACTACCGCCTCCGCACTGTTGATAAAGGAAACACTGGAAATCATTTTCGACCTGGATTTCCGGATTTACGAAGGTTTTGTGCTGGTAGGGGCGGTGGAGCGGGTGATGCCGGCACCGGCGCTGCCTTAGGGCTGAGGGCTGCTGCGCAGCTAAAAATTAACCACAGATTTTCACAGAGGCAGGCACAGAGGATCACAGATTTTCACGGCAAATCCAGAGGTCTCCCTTCCCCTGCTATTGAAAACCCCAATTGCACCTGCACATTCGGCAAGCTCAGTGACCACGCCCGCGCCAAAAACATCTGATAAACGACTACATTCCTATTCCTCAGGATTTTCCTCCGTGAACCAAGAGGCATACTTTAAATAGGCCGCTGCAATACGTTCAATAGTATCCGCCCGCTGAGCGGGGTCCAGATCTTTGATTTTCTTCGCCGGCACGCCAGCGTACACAGAATTCGCTTCGCAGCGCATACCAGCGGGAACGACGGCCCCTGCGCCAATAATTACGTTGGACTCGACCACCGCATCGTCCATCACGATGGCTCCCATGCCGATCAATACGGAATCATGGATAACGCAACCGTGCACGATAGCACGATGCCCGATGCTCACATCATTACCAATCGTTGTGGCCGCCCGCTCGTAGGTGCAATGGATACAAGCACCATCCTGAATGTTGACCCGATTGCCGATCGTAATGGCATTTACGTCAGCACGGATAACAGCCGTGAACCAGACGGAGCAGTTATCTCCCATCGTCAGTTCGCCAATCAGGGTGGCGTTTTCGGCAATGAAACAGTTATTGCCGTAAGTTGGGGTATGGCCGCGGACGGGAATCAGGAGCATAATGGAAAGTTTGATGATACAGGCTACGCCACTTCACGACCACGGCCAGCTTCAAGGATAGTGAACCAGTCCTGTCGGTCCAATTCCAGTTCCAGCGCAAGCGCAGCTTTTTTCAGGCGTTCGGGCTTGGTGGTTCCCAGAACGGGAAGGCAGCCAACGGGATGTTTGAGTAACCAGGAAAGGAGGACAACGTCTTCCCCGACATCACCGTATTTGGCGGAGAGGGTTTGGACGGCATCCCGGAGTCTCAGAACTGCAGTACCCTCTCCATTGAAGTATTCTTCGCCTGCGATGGGGCTCCAGATCATGGGCCGGATAGCAGCCGTAAGGAGCTGATCAAAGGTGCCGTCAAAGAGGCAGTCTGCGTGAAGTGCGTTGCACTCTACCTGATTGGTGACCAGGGCAGTACAATCCGCCAATAGCTCAAACTGGCTGGGTGTGAAATTACTGACCCCAAAGTGGAGAACCTTACCTGCGTCCTTCAATTGGCGAAAAGCCCCGGCAACCTCTGCGGGCTCCATGAGTGGATCGGGGCGGTGGATGAGCAGCAGGTCGATATAGTCCGTTTGCAGGTTTTTCAGGCTTCGTTCCACAGACGAGATGATGTGCGCCCGGCTACTGTCATAGCTTTTCACCCGATTGTCCGGCCGGCGGTGAGTCTTCAGGTTAATACCGCATTTTGTAACCAGTTGCATTTGGGCGCGGACGCGGGTGCCAAGTTGGTTAAGGGCCTCACCGAAAGTCTCCTCCGTTGAGTAGTGTCCGTAAATATCAGCATGGTCGAAAGTCGTGATGCCAAGTTTGAGGCAGTGTTCAATCAATTCTGCCATCTGGGTGGCAGAATAGTCTACTCCCCATTCTCCCCAGGTCATTGTCCCGGCCACCAGACGAGATAATGCAGGGCCAGAAGGAGATATTTTGACTTGTTCGATGCTCATGATCGTAAAGGTAATCGGAGGCAGTTAATACGGTAGAATTATTGAGGATTAATCAGAGGAAACTCCTTACTACATGTCTAAACAAACACGCCAGTAAAAATTAAATTTTGCTTCCGTCAGACACACAACATTTGACTTTTATTGCCTTTTATGGCCAAAAAATGGTGGTTCTGTACGGGATTACAGTACAGTACAGGATAGTTATTTTCTTTTTACTTCTTTGTTTGAATGGCACAGAAAGGATTTAAGTATGGATCTTGTACACCTTACTTGAAATAACCGCCCATTCACTCAATTGAAAGCTTCATGCAAAATCATTAAAGAAAACGTTCGGTGCTCAAGTTCGCAGCCACAATTGCATCTTCAGCAACGGCGTCAGGCATGACGTTCGAGATTGTGTACGGACGCGACTTTATCCAAACCAACGGTAATTAAAGACTATTCATGCAATCTACATCCGCCCAACTAGTCGCCTGTCTTCTCTTCCTGTTGCAGGGGCTAATTGCACAGTCAACTGATCAACCAAACATCATCTTCATCCTAACCGGTGACCAGCGTTTTGACGCCATCGGCTATGCTGGTAATGAGTTAATTCACACGCCGGAAATGGACAAGCTGGCGAAGGCCGGTACCTATTTCAACAACGCCATGGTCACTACGCCAATTTGTGCGGCCAGCCGGGCCAGCCTGATGTCTGGGGTATACGAGCGTACCCACCGCTTCAACTTTCAAACGGGCGATATTCGGGACGAGTACATGGATCAGGCGTACCCCAGGGTGCTACGCGATGCTGACTACCGCACCGGCTTCTACGGAAAGTATGGCATCCGCTACCAAAAGCAGGTGAAATTATTCGACGAGTACGACGGTTACGACCGCAACAATGCCTTCAAAGACAAGCGTGGCTACTTCTACAAAACAATCGGCGGAGACACCGTCCACCTCACCCGCTACACCGGTCAGCAGGGCCTGGATTTCATTCAGGCGAATGCCGGAAAAGACAAGCCCTTCGCTCTGCAACTTTGCTTCAGCGCACCGCACGCCCACGACCGGGCGGAAGACCAGTATTTCTGGCAGGAAACCACGGCCCCTCTCCTTGCTTCTACAACCATCCCCGCACCTGCGCTCGGCGCCCAAAAATACTTCGACCTGCTACCCAAGCCCGTCCGCGATGGCTTCAACCGCACCCGCTGGGCCTGGCGCTACGACACTCCCGAGAAGTACCACCACAGCGTGAGGGGCTACTACCGGATGCTCTCTGGCATCGATCTGGAAATCGGTAAACTGCGCAAGGAACTCGAACGCCAGGGCATCGCCGACAATACCGTCATCATCCTGATGAGAGACAACGGCTACTTCCTCGGCGAACGCCAGCTGGCCGGCAAATGGCTCATGTACGACAACTCCGTCCGCGTACCGCTCATCGTCTTTGACCCACGCGGTAAAAAGCACGTTGACAGTGACGCAATGGCATCCTTAAAGACATCGTCGACTGGCCCTCCGCTAACTGGCAGGGCAACCCGGAGGTGAGCGGTGAGCAGGACGGCTTCGTCTTCATGCCCAACAACACGGTCATCAATGCCCTTTTTTACAAGAATATGCTCATCATGGCGGAGTTCGCCAACATCCTCGGTAAGCCGGACGATGAGCTGGAGTTCAACATCCTGGCGCTCCGCGCCAAGCAAGCCGTTAACGCAACGATGCTGGACCGCGAAAAGGGCTACTATGTGGATGGTGAAGGAACGGACCACAGCTCCATCCACGCCAATATTTTCCCGCTTGCCTTCGGCATGGTTCCGGAGGAGTATAAGGCATCCGTCGGTGCCTTCATCAAAAGCCGGGGCATGGCTTGCTCCGTCTACGGCGCTCAGTACCTGATGGAAGCCCTCTACGAAGCGGGCATGGAGCACTCCGGCCTGGAAATGATGGCTGATACTGTGGGCGACCGCAACTGGTACAATATGATCCGCGAGGGGTCTACCGTATCGATGGAAGCCTGGGGCTTCAAATACAAACCCAACCTGGACTGGAACCACGCCTGGGGCGCGGTGCCGGCCAACATCATCCCCCGCCAGCTGTGGGGCATTCAGCCGAAGACACCGGGTTATGACGTAGCGACAATTCGGCCCGCCATGGCCAGCCTGAAAAAGAGCACGATTAAAGTACCAACCTTCGGCACGGGGGCCTTCCTGATGGCGGGGAGCGAGGTGCGGAAAATGAAGTGATAGCAGAGAAACGCGGATTAAATCCTAAATTAGGATCTATATACTCTTCTGTTTTTAAGGGCCCTCGGTGCGCTTCTCGGCTTGCCTCTCCTTCGTCGATACTCGCTCGAAGCTTACTTGGGTACCAGGCATTGGGGGGCTATCCGTCCGCGCGCTTAATGCGGACGGCCCTGGTCAACACGGCCGGTCCCCGAGTAAGTGCCGAGCGAACGAAGTGAGCCGAGGTACGCACCGAGGGGCTCTTAAACTCACAATAAATTATATACCGTTACTCCCAAAATATTTGCGTGCCCCCCCTCTAGGCTGTACCAATAAAAATCATGGATGCTCCCCCACAGAACCAACAACATAACAATGCAAAGATTCCCCTTTCTTTTCTTCCTCCTCCTACTCGCAGCCTGCTCCTCCGATGTTGACTCCGTCAGCCAGGGAACTGCTGGGCAGACAGCCCAGCCTTCCTCCCTTTTCACCAACTACGAGCTATCGGATTTGACCGCTCTGCGAGAGGCCATCAAATACGGGGAAACGCCTTATCTGACCGCCTATGAGAATTTGTTGAAAGACGCTAACGAAAGCCTGCAGGCTCCGATCTACTCCGTCTTACAGAAGAAGTTCACCGCCGTCAGCGAAGACAAGCACGATTACCTGAGCCTCGCACCATATTGGTGGCCCGATCCGGCAAAAAAGGACGGCCTGCCCTGGATTCGCCGCGACGGTGAGGTTAACCCGGACACGAAGAATGAAAATACGGACGACTTTGCCAAAGACCGTGCCTTCGAAAACATCGTCACGCTGGCGCAGGCAGCGTTTTTTTCCGGAGAGAAGAAGTACGCCAGGCGGGCCGTGGAGCAGCTCGACGTTTGGTTCGTCGATACCACTACGCGGATGAACCCGAATCTGAACTTCGCCCAGGGCATCCCTGGGCGCAACGATGGTCGTTGCTTTGGGGTCATCGAATTCACTTCGGTGCAGCGGATCATCTCCGCGCTGGAAATGCTGGAATCCATCAATGAGCTGCCGGAGAAAACCAATGCTGGTATGCGGCAGTGGCTCAGCGGTTACCTCGGCTGGCTGCGGACCAACCCAATGGGTATCAAGGAAGGTGAGCGGGACAACAACCACGGTACCTGGTATGACGTGCAGCTGGTATGTATGCTACGCTACCTGGGCCGGCCGGAGGAGGCCCGCCAGATATTGGAAGCCGCAAAAAGTAAGCGCATTGCACTGCAAATTGAGCCCGGTGGTGCCCAGCCGCTGGAGCTGGAGCGCACCAAATCTCTCAGCTACTCCCGTATGAACCTGGAAGGGATGACCCGACTGGCCTGGCACGGCCGGCAGCTGGGCGTGGACCTGTGGAACTACCAGACGGACGACGGACGCAGCATTCGCGCAGCCTACGAATACCTCCGCCCCTTCGCCTTCGAGGACGCTGGCTGGGACCATCCCCAACTCGGAGACATTGATGAACACCGTGGCCGCATCCGGCAGCTATTCTATAATGCTGGCGGCCAGTTTGATGAACGGGCATTCTGCGCCCTGAAGCGCCGCCAGAATGTGCTGGCCCGGGACATCAATCAGCTCTGCTTCTCCTGTCAAAAATAAATCAAGTGCAAGGCATATGAATCGTCGTTATTTCCTCCATTACTCACTCCCTTTCCGGCTAATGATGTGAACGGAATTATATGTACCATTACCTTAGTGGACTAATTTAATTAATTTCTGTGTGCATTTGACACAAATATAAATCCACCTTCATGACTACCCGATACGGCGTCCACTTCGACCACTTCAAAACCTTCACTACCGATGAAACCCGCAATGAGTTTCTCGCGGATGATATTCATCAGGAGGGCAAAGTGGCGTTGATCTACTCGCACTACGACCGATTTATTTTCGGTATGGCCATCCCAACCGGCAAAGCACTTGACTTACCCAATGACGATGACCTGCGGGCGGAGTATTTTCTGGAACGCCGGGAACTTGGCGTGCTCAACCTCGGTGGTGCCGGATCGGTAACCATTGAGGGTACGACCTATGAACTCGGCCGGTTCGATTGCCTGTACGTGAGCCGTGGAAGCCAGTCGGTCAGTTTTAGTAGTAATGCCGCTGGTGAGCCAGCGAAGTTTTACCTCAATTCCGCTCCCGCTCACCGGGAGTACCCCACCACAAAGTATACCCAAAGCCAAGCCAACAAAGTGGAGCTTGGCGATGATGAACACGCCAACAAGCGGGTACTCTTCCAGTACATCCATGAAGACGGCATCAAAAGCTGTCAGCTGGTGATGGGCTTCACGGAATTGATCCCCGGTAACATCTGGAATACCTTTCCACCCCACACCCATGAGCGGCGGATGGAGGTTTACCTTTACTTTGATATCCCCGGCGATAACCTGGTGATGCACTTCATGGGTAAGCCGGAAGAAACCCGTCACATCGCCGTACGCAACTTCGAGGCTGTGATTTCTCCTCCCTGGAGTATTCATAGTGGGGCTGGTACGGCCGCCTACCGGTTTGTGTGGGGCATGGCGGGTGAAAACCAATCGTTTACGGATATGAGTGGGGCGCCTTTGGGGACGGTGCGGTAAGGGTTGCAGGTTGAGGGTTGCAGGTGCAGGTTGCAGGTTGCAGGTTGCAAATTAAAAATCAGGGGTGGATACTCCACTAAAACTAATCGTACGTAACTATTTAGGTAGCCCTACAATCGGTCCCTTCGATACTTCGGCAGGCTCAGCACATCGCAGGCTCAGGGACCGGCTCTGCGGGATGGGAACCGTCATAAATTCGCCTCAAGCGAATTTATGACGGTAAATCATGATATTATTCGGTGTCTGAGCCTGTCGAAGCCACCTGCCTAAACAGTTACAATCGTACAAAGAATGATCTTAGATCAATTTAACCTAGCCGGAAGGACGGCATTAGTAACGGGCTGTAAACGCGGCATAGGTTTTGCGATGGCCGCTGGGCTGGCGGAAACCGGCGCAAACATCATTGGTGTATCGGCCAGCCTGGAGGCTTCCGGCTCGGCCATTGAAAAAGCAGTGACTGCTTTGGGCCGGACCTTCAAAGCCCACAAGTGTGATTTTAGCGTCCGGGAGGCGCTTTATGCCTTCATCAAAAGCACTAAGGCGGAGAATGGCACCCCCGATATTCTGGTCAATAACGCCGGCACCATCCTTCGGGAACCGGCGGCGACTCACTCCGATGAATACTGGGATAAAGTGATTGAAGTGAACCAGTCGGCCCAGTTCATCCTGGCGCGGGAATTTTGGCCGGGATATGGTAGCCCGTGGCAGTGGGAAGATCATCTTCACGGCGTCCCTGCTAACCTTCCAGGGAGGGATCACCGTACCGGGCTATGCGGCCTCCAAGGGAGCGATCGGGCAACTGACCATGGCGCTCTCTAATGAGTGGGCAGGCAAGGGGGTGCAGGTAAATGCCCTCGCGCCGGGGTATATTGCAACCGATAACACCCAGGCGCTCCGTGATCATCCCGAAAGAAGTGCCTCCATTCTCGGCCGGATACCGGCCGGGCGTTGGGGGGACCCACAGGATTTCAAGGGGCCCACCGTCTTCCTGGCCAGCTCCGCCGCAGACTACGTCAGCGGCGCCGTACTGCTGGTAGACGGTGGATGGATGGGTAGATAATAACCGCGAAAGCCTAAGATATGAACCCCATCAGTACCACTCAGGTAACCAACGAAAGCCACTCGGTAGCCCTCACCGCCGATTGTGCCCTCTTCGGCTATTCCGACGACGCTCTTCGCGTCTTGTTGGTCAGGCGGGCCGTGGAACCCTTCAGGGGGTTCTGGGTACTGCCCGGTGGGGCCATGCAACGGGATGAAACCCTGATCAGTACCGCCGTTCGCCTGCTGAAAGACCTCGTCAACGTAGAGAACATCCCCATGCGGCAAGTGGGTACTTATAGTGGCCTGAAGCGCCACCCCATCCGCAGGGTGGTAACTACCTGCTACTTCGCACTCGTCAGCCCGCAACACCACAACCCCATTGCCCGGGAGCACCTGGACCAGGTGATGTGGTGTACCCTGGATGAGTTGCCCGAGCTCGGCTTTGACCACCGGGATTTACTCGACGATGCCTACAACACCCTCAAGGCCGAACTCCGGCAGCAGCCGCTGGCCTTTCAGCTGCTGCCCGAAAGCTTCACCCTCAAAGAAGCGCAGGAAGTCTACGAAGCCATTCTGGAAGAGAAGCTTGACCGGCGAAATTTCCGCCGTAAGATCCTCGCCTACGATTTTCTGATCAATACCGAAGAGAAAAAACCCGGCATAAAGGGTGGTCCGGAGCTCTACCGGGTCGACGATAATAAACTGGAAAACCAATTGCAATGATTCGCCTTGCTCGCTCACCCATCCTCTGCACCTGCGTCAGCGCCCTGCTGCTCTTCTCCTGTGGCGGAAAGGAGACAACTATCGATACGTCCGCTAAACCCGAAACGGTCATTACTACCATGCGCACCAACATTCGCCTGGCCAAACGCAACGCTGAAGACGTGTTTGTGGAGGGGACCTCTTTCACCCGGGCGCCCGACCACATCGAGCAAATCATGCCCGCCATCTACCAAAACGAAGGACCGGCCTGGGAAAACGAAAACATTGCTTTTCGGATGTACTGGGACAAGCGAAACGGCATCGATATCCACGGCAAAAAGGTGCGGGATATGGTGTTGGACACCGTTGGCCTGGACCGCAACAATTACCACGAAATGTCTGACTGGGGCATGGACGCGCTGAAGGCTGGCAACTCCCTTGGAGCGGGCACGATCGCCCTGATGATTGACGGGGAGGTGCACCGCATCGGTGACGCTAGCGAGGAGAAAGTGCGCATTACGGAGGAGACCGCCGGGCGCTCCCGCTTCCTTCTCGAATACCGTGGGCTGGAGATTGCGGGACGGACCCTTGATCTTGACTGGGCCATCAGCATCGAAGCTGATATGCATCACTACGAATCGGAAGTTACCTTCAGTGGCCTGACCGGTGGTGAGCACCTCCTGATTGGCATCGTCAATTTACACTCCGATACCCTGTACACCATCGAAAAAGACGGTCGCTTCGTAGCCTACACCCACGGGCCACAGGCAGAGGGAGAGTACTTCCTTGGCATGGCGGCTTCGGTAGATAAAAGCCAGTACCTAAACACCGGCGAGCTTGCTCCTGACGCCCAACCGGTGGCTTCCACCTATTATCTGGAAGCAAAATTAACGGAGGGCAAGGCAACAACCTATCGTTTCACGGCGGGCTGGGCGCCGGGGCACCCGGCATTTAAGGAACGGGCGGCTTTTGAGGGGGTGATTCGGTGATTGGTTCGTTATTATTTTGGTTCTTTGCCACGTTCGGCGGACGAGCAAAACTCCTTCGTCGTAATGCTCGGCCGACGAACTAGTCGTCCAGTTTTGGTAAATTTCCCCGGCCGTTAAGATTCAGCCGCTAAAAGACCAAAGAACCAAAAGACCATGAAATACCTCCACCTCGCCATCGCCGCCCTCTTCCTGCTCTGCGCCTACTGGCAACTGAACGACCCGGACTGGAACCAGTGGGTCGCCGCTTACGGTATCGTTGCCTTTATTGCTGTAAGGGCTTTTTTCGGTGGACTGCGGCCGATTGTGGCCGCCTTACCGGCCATGGCGCTCTTCGCCTGGTGGTGCAGTTACGTCCCGGAATTTGTGCAGTGGCTCAACGACGGCATGCCCACCATCACCGGCTCGATGAAGGCGGAGTCTCCCCACGTTGAGCTTACGCGTGAGTTTTTCGGGCTGCTGATCTGCTGGGGGACGTTGGCGTTTTATGTCTGGTGGAGTTGGCGGCAGGGTCGGACACAAGAAATCGATCAGTCCTGATGGAAACACCTCTAAAGGAAGATTGTAGAGTGCTACGCTGTGCTTAATTATTGCCGGACATTGGTTTATCTGGAAGAGGGGAGTTTAATCTCCAAAACCGCAGCGCTTTCAGCCTTTGATCGTGGTCTCACTGGCCGGGCAGCAGAAATTGGAGAGTTTCGCGTTGATACCGGGAGCTTTGCTCGTGGCGTTTGCGGAGTTTGCTAACCACCGGATATCGGGCTAATATCAAACATCCTGAAAGTCGTTACGTATCAACGGGTGATCATCCTCCTGATACCTACTTATGGCAAAGACGCTAAGACAATTCATCGATTTCATTAAAAGGGACGAAAGGTGGCTACTCCACATCGTCCTCTTATTAATCACGGCCTACGTTGTGTTATCAGTACTCGTGGTAATGATGTCCACCAGCAGCTTCGATACCGGCATCACGCTAAGGCTGCAAAAGAACCACACCCCGGCACTGGATGCCTTCATGAACGTCATCAGCTGGTTTGCCAGCATTCCCGGCGGGTTGACCACGATGGGGGCAGCTGCCGTAGCATTCTTTCTGGCCGGCAAACGCCGGGAGGCACTTTTCGTATTTGCCCCCATTCTGGCCGTACCGATCGTGTCGCTGGTAAAACGCTTGTTCAACCGGGCGCGGCCAACGGCGGAGTTGGTCCGCGTTGTGCGGGATTTTCATAACGAGAGCTTCCCGAGTGGCCACGTTGTGTTTTACACCGTCTTGTTCGGCTTCCTCACTTACCTGATGTACCGACACAAGGACCTGCCAAACGCCGTTCGCGTTGCAGTGTCTGCATTGAGTATCTTTCTTATTCTCAGCGTCCCCTTTTCCCGGATGTACCTAGGCGCTCATTGGTTTACGGACGTAGTGGCGGGATTTTGCCTGGGGTGTTTGTTGCTGATCGGGCTGGCGTTGTGGTATGACGGGGGGAAGAAGAAAAGAGTCTAGTACAGCGTAAACTAAGTTTGTCGATATAGGTGCTGGTGGGTTTTTGTGGTTGGCAAGGCGCTCAAACCGGAGTTTAGCCGTAG
>ENA-ORXT01005025-ORXT01005025.1-marine-metagenome-genome-assembly--contig:-NODE-5025-length-13255-cov-5.709744_pt1 | contig 13255 bp, 5 predicted proteins | sample MGYA00237868_ERZ511482 | MGnify/ENA metagenome assembly ERZ511482 | reverse complement strand
CGACCATCAGCGCATTTAATTCGCTGCGCGTCATCGCGGCAACGTAAGGCTTGATCACCAGCGGCGCTTCGGTATGTCCGACCAGAACGTTGGCCGCCGCCGCGAGACTTTCTGGGGCTGTCGTGCCCAGCGTCTTTCGCATCACCCACGCCATGGCGCGAATGACGACTTGCATGACCCCCAAGTGATACAGGATCGACATCAAAGCCGCAAAGAAAATCACCGTTGGCAAAACGCCGAAAGCAAACGTCTGTAACAAAGATTTCGGATTCGTCGGATCGTCGGCACCCAGCCCGTTGATCCCAAACATGAACCCCGATCCTTCGGAGACGTAGAACAAAATCGCCTTGAAAAAACCATCAACAGCGGCAAAGAGCACGCCGTTTTCAAATCGCCCGTCAAACGTCCAATTTTGCGACTGAAACAAAACGGCCGCCAACAGAAACTGCAGCATCACGCCAACGATCACCAACCGCCAGTTGACTCGCCGCCGAAAAGAACTCAAGCACCAAGCGATCACAATCATGACCACCAACCCCAACAGGCTGATCAAATTCAGTTCGCTCATCGTGTGAGTTCTTTCTTAATGCGTAGTAAATTTCATCAAATCCAAGGCGATCGTGAGACGCAACTGACTGTAAATGAAAGGTTCTAAGAACCTTCATAACCTCGATTTAGCGGCAATGGACCAGCGTTTCGCGGCTCAGCATATTCAGTGTTGGTCAGACTCGTTACCCCTAGGGCTTCTTCTTTTTCTTCTTAGCTATCTTTAAAACTACTCCTCAGTTTTCTCCACTGTCTCCTCGTTCTCGTCTGCTTTGGGCGTTGGCGTTTGGACTTGTGGGATTCCATTTTCATCGGTTTTCAGCGGAGGCAGTTCGTAGGTACGTTGCTGGTTGACGACCGAAATCTCATCCATCTCGGTATCGTCGACGTCCTTTCGAAGCAGCAGATAGATCGCGCTGGCCATGCACCAAAACAAACCATAGACAAAGGCTGCCGCCACGCTACGCGCCAGCCACGACCAACCGCGAATCATGGCTTGCCCGGCATACAATGACATGGAAGGATCCGATGCGATGATGTTTCCTTTTTCGTCTACCGTGGTAGGAGCCGTAAGACTGCGGACGACGTCCATGCGGCTGTCGTCACCACTGACTAATGCCGTCCCAAACGACGTCGACCAGTAGCCCAAGTTCAAAACACCGTCGGTGAGGTTTGCGATAACCAACCAACAGAAACCACCGAACACCATCGCGATCAACAGATACATCACGTAGTTCAAAGGGCGCTGGAACGTGTAAGCGTAAGCACGCGTCATGGCATCGAAGTTGTTTTGTCCCTCACAAGCGACGCTGGCCACCATCAGAGGCCAACCAAACATTAACCCCGCCAAGAGCATCGCCATCGCAGCCGCCAGCGCCAGCACGACAAACCACAACAGACCTACCAAGAGCACACCCAAGTCAAATCCCATCAAGAGGCCAAAGAAAAACGCCGGCACACACATCGCAGCGACCGCTAACAGCGGGATGCCGACCGCACCGATTGCGGCGACTGATTTTTCTAGCGCGAACTCAAACGCCTCGTCCAGGCTCATCGGTTCGTTGCGAGTCAACTTGAGCAACGCCACCCGGCAGATTGCGACGCCAACAAACGACCAAATCAGAATAGTGCTAACACATCCAGTCAGCAGATACAAAAAAGCTCGGAAGGACCAACGACTGGTTGTCTCCGTCGCACCAGCAGCCATCACGTGGTACTGCGGTATCGAAAACAGATGAGTGAATGGCTCGACGATTTGAGTGAACACCATTCGGGGGCCACTTAACCGCGCTCCCAAAATGTTGATCGAATTGGCTTCTTCGTTAGTGGCTAAAAAGACTCGTTTGTGCGGGTTGCGATTGTATTGGATGACCTCGGCCATCCGTTGGTCGGACTGTAATTCTTGGTTGATGAATACTGTTTCAGAAACGATCCATCCCATCGGCATCGCGACCAATCCCAAGAGCGCCAAAATCAGCACCGGCATACTGGTAGCGGCAGAAAGCGCGCGGAATATGATCGTCCAAGGACACAATGAGGCCCAAGAAACTTTGTTGACGTGAACCGATTGTTCGCTCATAGGAGATGTCTTTAAAACAGATGGGTGTGGGAAGTAGCTGAAACGAAATTTGGTGTCCCAATTATAGACGACTCAACGAGACGTGGAAGCATCGCCGTTTGCACCTTGGGTAAATTTTTCGGCCATCGCTTCATAAATTCGTTTCCCAAGACCGCCCGAGAACATATCGAAGTGAGTGCGGCCGTCGATAATTTCGACCTGAGCATCGCTGCCCAAGTCCTTAAGGCGTTGCTTAAGCAGCCCAACCGCTTTGGTCAGCAGAAACGTGTCTTCGCTGCCGGTGAAGACGTGGAGTTTACCGGCTAGGTCGTCTTTAAGCTCAGCCCAATTCGTTTGGAGATGGTTGCTGATGTCGTACTGTTTCCAATGCTCGACAATCGCGCCATCAATTTCTCCGGTGTCACGGTTCCAGCACTTTGCGGGCAACCCGTCGTCGCCGCGCGGGCTAAAAACGGCCTCGAAACTGCGCAGCTGTCCGCCGCGCTCAAGCACATCATCCATTTTTGAAAATTTGTTGTACCAGAGAATGGGTTTTCCGTCGGCAATTGCCAAGGGTCGCCGGTCGCCGCTTGCATCAGTAAAAAGATTAGCGTTACTCTGGTAGAGATTGGTACCTTGCCAATCGCGAAAGTCGACCGGGTCGGGTGACGTACTCCACACGCCGCCGAAAAATTTTGGATACTGAGTCTGCAACCAAAGACTGGACCAACCGCCGCTGCTGTGCCCACCCAGCAACCGCGCGTACGGTTTGGCAATAACGCGAAATTGCTTTTCGATCTCCGGAATCATTTCTTTGACCAGCGCATCGCCGCGCGGCCCGTTGGTCGCGCTGTTGGCGTAGACATGATGTCCCCATTGCGTCTGGCCGGTTAAAAACACATGGATGAACTGCTCGTCCCCCGCTGCGACGACGCTGGACTGGTGATGCTCCAACATATCCTCGATCGTGGGGCCGAAGCCAGTGATCTCATAATATACTGGGTATTTCTTCTCTGGTTGATCTTCATAGTCCGGCGGCAAAAGTACGAGCGCCCGGTCGGTAATATCGCGGTCGTGAAATTTTGAGAGCAATACACTCCGGCGGGAAACGATTTTCGCCGTCGGCGGCAGATTAATGGGTGGCGGGTCAACTTTTAAAACAAGGCTAAGCTCGATCGAGCTTTTGTTGTCATTGTCAACTTTCACAACTTGGGCAATAGAATAAGGGTTCCCCGGCCCATTTTTATAGTGGGCTAAGTCTTGGTTGAGCCTGAGAATGGCCTGTACATAATATTTGCCCGAATCCATTTGACTCAGCGGTTTGGGATAAGCCATCGCCTCAAGAGGAAGCTTGATGGTCTGCCCCGGCTTCCATTGTTTGACATCCATGGCAGCAAATGGCTCAGGCGAGAACCAATTGGGGCCTTTGATCGGAGAGCGCTGTTGCCTTGAAAATAGAACGAACAGCCGGCCGGACAACGGAGCATCAGCCACATCAGGGCTAAGTCTGACAGAGACCGTAACAGCAGTATCCTTCGTCGAAGGAGCAACGCCGGCGGACTGGGCCATCGCGCTGCGTTGAACGCCGGTCAACAGCAGGGCTAAAACAAAAAATCGAATGAACAACTTGGAGGGTGCAGGCATATATATGACTCGCGGCTATACTTGGAGGGTGTGGTTGGTCTGACAGTTTCCCTTTCCTATCATCAATATTGCAACTTTGAAACCCTCCGATTCGAATTTCGATCGTTCTACCTTTCCACTGGCGCTGACCAGCATGGAAAAATTCCATTTGGCGGCTGACAGCGCTGAGTTTCCCAACACGATTTTCTGCCGCATAAGGTTCTCGGGAGAGATTGATGAATCAATCGCGCGGGTCGCGGCGAAGCGCATGTTAAAACGCCACCTGCTGATCCTTAAAACGGTCGGTGGGTCAGGCAAGTGGGAACGTTCGGCTGATGCTTCTCCTGAGACGCTGGATGCGGATTTAGATCGGATGCTGACTTGGACTTATTGCGATGGTCAGGCCCCCGTCAATGAAGATTCTTTCGCGCCTCGGCTTCCCACCGAATTTGACGACGCCGTGGTTCCTCAAGTTAATATCAACGCCGAACATGGTTTGCGTGCTTGGGTGTACATCGGTTCGGGGCACACGACGATTCTGACAGGGATTCATCACGCTGCTGGTGATGGTGGTGGTGGGATTCAACTGCTCAGCGATTTTTTCCAAGTGTACGACAATCTGTGCTCGGACCGGCCATGGGATTTTGGGCTGAGGAAGTTGGATGACAGCCTGCTTAAACAGCGCGGTCGAATCGGCGTTTTCAGCTGGAACTATTTGAAGCATTTGTGGAAGCAACCGATCGCATTGTTTGGCATGGCGAAATTTATGCTGCGTAGGTTCCGCGTGTTCGAATCCGGCCTAGAGACGATAACGCCAACAACGAACTTCCCGGGAATCGCCGGACGTTGGTTGAACGAGTCAGACTCAGCAAACGTTCAATTCTATGCCGACCAGCAAAACGTTCGAGTCAACTCGGTCGCGATGGCGGCGGTGTTCAATGCCTGCCAGAAGTGGCTCGTTCGCGACGGCGATTCCGAGTCAACGGACTGGATCCGCATGGTGCTGCCGATCAGCTACCGCGCCAAGAGTGACCTTCGTTTGCCGGTGACCAACAAAGCAACCATCGTGCAGGTCGACCGAAACAAGGCTCAAATGCGAAACGCAAAAACGTTTTTAAATTATCTCAATCGTGAGATCGACATCGTTATCGGTTGGCAGTTCGATAAGATCTTTTTAATAGTGATTGGACTGTTGGCCATGATACCGGGGCGGTTGAAACGTGCCGCCGAAAGTACAACCGCGCGTGGGACGATCGTTTTCACGAATCTTGGCGAGCCCTTCCGATTGAAGAAAGTGAAAAAGCGCAACTGGGCCGGGCAGCTGCAATGGGTCGACTTCGACTTCGTCGGCCCCATCCGGCCGGGCATGCCTGTCAACTTCACCTTGCAGCGCCATCAACGAAGGTATCGTCTCTCGCTGCACTACGATCGCCGCGTACTCTCAGAGGAGTTGGCCGAAGAGTTCTTATCCTCCATTAAAAATGAACTCACAATACAAGCACTACTTTTGTAAAGTAACGGCGTTGCCTCCCCCTCTACTCTTTTCTATCTTTGCTATCACCCCATGCTATCAGCATAAGTCGTTTCAACAGGTGAGTTAAGAAACCGGCGGGGAACTGCTTCCGTATTTCACACGCGAACTTAAATATTTCGCTCGTTTGCGTCCGTCGAAATTCCGAACATCTACTACAAGCCCTAAATCTTAAGGCACCGCTAGGCTCCAACATATGAGGCTGATCTCGAATCAGTCCACTGTATGCTGACAATTCCACTCATCAAAATTCGCAAGCGACCGCAGACGCGCTCGACCATTGTCCAATCGTCTCTGACAACTTGGGCGATCATGGCGATGCTATTTGTGTGGGGAGTCTGCCTCACTGGGTCCGCCGAAGCGCAAGAAATCGCGACCGGCACCAGCTCTCGCCAACTGCGTAAAGAAGTCGTCCGCGGCTTGCCTTACGCGCAGCTGAACGCGGAAACGAAAGCAAAGATCGGCGACATTCTTGAGAAACCAAGCCTCTACAGGCGTCTGCCAGTGACGGCGATCAAGATCGATCCCGAATACCTTCAGTTCCTGATCCGCTATCCAGAGACCGTGGTCGGCATCTGGGAATTGATGGGCATCACGCATATGCAAACGCAGCGCGTCGGCCCTTATGCACTTCGCACCAACGATGGGGCCGGCACAACCAGCGACATGGAATTGGTCTACGGCAGCCCGAACCTCCACATCTATTACGGCGATGGTATTTACGAAGGCCCCGTGCTACGAAAACAGTTGCGTGGCAAATGCGTCATCATCGTCCGCACGCGTCCCCACGCTGAAATCAACACTGGCGAAATCACCTCACAACGACCGGGCGAGCCACTGCAGACGGCATGTCAGTTAGACGTGTTCTTAAGGTTAGAAAATGGCACCGCCGGCATCATCGCGAAAACAATCAGCCCCATCGTCGGCCCAACCGCCGACCATAACTTCACCGAGTCGCTCAAGTTTGTGGAGCGGCTGAATAAAACGACCACGGGCAACGGACCCGGCGTCCAAAAAATGGCGGAGCGTTTGGACATTGACCAACATGTGATCAAGCAGTATCAAGACGTGGTTGGCAGAGTCTACCAACGTGCCGCTGAGCGTGATAAGAAAATCAATTCGGCTTACGACTACGACTTCAGCCAACATAGTCGACCGGCATCAGAGCCCTCGCCAGTGAAGGCCCAGCCTTTTTCGTCTGCGGCTTCAGGTTATCCTTATCAGCAACAGTCCTATCAGCATCCGTACCGCGGCAATGTAAGATCTTTCTACGGCAGACCAGCCGGCGGTACTTTCTACGACTCGGGCAGCGTCAATCGCGCCGTCTTCACCGATCAATATGGTCGGTAGAGCATGATAGGGTGAAAACCTGCCCCACGTGGAGCAGGTTTTCAACCTGCTGTGAGCGCACCAATTCAATAGACCTCAATCGATCAACTGAATCGTTTGCCACAGACTTGGATCTTCGCTGATCGGTAACTCGGGACCGATCGCCAACGTCTGCCAGCCTTTTTCGCTGTCGATGACAGCCAGATTAAATCCGAGAATAAGTTGCTCCTCAATATCCCAACCATTGAGCGCCTTGCCAGGAACAAATAGCGTCATCTGATAGCCATCTTTGGTGACTTTGGCGTCGACGGAAACCTTTTGGCGGTTAAGCGTTGGGCTGTCCTCGCGGCTGCGGTTAATCTTGAGCATGTTCCCGATCGGTTTGTCTTTTTTTGCACCGCCGCCAGTAGGCATAGCAATAAACCAGTGGCAAAATTTGGTCGCGCGGTGAACGTTGTGAGTATCACGCGTATCCACCCACACTTGTAGCCCGTCACTTTCCAAGATAGCGGACTCCCTGCACCAAAGCGACTTTGATTTCCCCGTAACGTTAACCGCGACCACCAAACCTGTATTGCCCCATCCCATTCGGATATCCGCGAACTGCTTCATCCCGTCCATCTCGCTAAAGTTGGGAAGCCGATACGACTCGTCCAGCACCGTCTTTGCACTGGCTGTACCAGAAACTTTCCGGCAAGGAATACGAAAACGAAACGAAAGGTTTTTGGGAACTTGTGAAGCGATTGTAGCCATAGGACTCGATCTAATCAGAAATTAGAAATTTTGAATTTGAATTTGGATTTGGATTTTTTGTACTAAGTACTAAGTACCCGGCACTTTTAAGTTTGTAGAAATCGGAAAACAACAATGCCATTCCGAATTCTCCACTCTCGGATTTAACGACTTCCCGCCATCATCGTTTGCAAATTGCCATTGAGAAACTTTTCCATGGCTTCACTCTGAATCTGCTCCTTTGACGAGAACGCCATTCGCATCACGTCTCGACCATCACTAAATTCACTATTGGCAGAATCAGCCAGCCCGCGGACATGATCGAGTTTCAACGTACCCTCCGGACCTGCCACCAACACCCACAGCGCATCGGGCTTCTTGGTTTGTAGTGTCACCCAAGGCAATTTCTGATCCGGCAGCAGAAAGTGAACTTCCTCTTTATTTTTCCATTGGAACTCTCCGCCGGGCGCCAGTTCACTCAGCACACCACACATCGATTCCAAGACGTTCTTTTTCCATTGGACTTCTGTATCGGGTTCAAAACCTTTTCGCATCAAATGCCATTTCTTACCCAACTTTGCCCAAGGCGAGTTCTCATCAATCTTTGTTTCGACCGGTTTTACCTTGTTCTGATAACTGTCGATTGCGTCATCAATAAAACTCCAAAAACCATCGTGGTTGATCTCGTCAAAAGAATGAACCTTGATCTCAATTTCTTGCCAAGATCCTTGGGTATGGGTCACCTTCACGCGCGGCGCGTTACCGTAAACGGGAATGTCCTCCAAATCGTTCGCCGATAGCAGCGGAATTCTATCTATTAACTCCTCACGTTTGAAAGCCCTTGGACGAACGCGGAACTTTAATTTTACAAACCAAGCATCACCCGTAAGTGCATGGAAGAACGGGCCCTCCGATTTCTTACCACCGGCAATGTCCACTGCCCCGCGCTGACTCCAATCGGTGTCGGCAAAGTTCTCATTTTGTTCGATCCGATCGACGACCTCCGATAGAACCCGTCCCTCCCACTTCACTTGCTCGCCCCCGCGACCAACGCGGTCTTGCGTATGCCAGCGACGCCCATCCGTTTCCCACGGCATCTGCGCGCTCGCACCAACGTCCTCAATGTCAATGTCACCACGTTTCCAGCGATCTTCTTTATCGGGATCGTATGTCTTCCGCGCTTTATACGGGCCTTCCTTAAGCACCGGAATCAGCGCTTCACCGGTGTAACTACGATCCAACAGCGCCACAGCTGCTTTCTTAGTCGGTTTCTTCGCCATTTTCTTTTTCGGTGCTTCGACATGCTGTTTCACAGCGACCTCCGCATAAGCGGCCACCGTTTCTGGTGTCCCCTGAATCACCACCTGACCTCCACCGGTACCCGCTTCGGGGCCCATGTCGATCACCCAATCGGCGGCCTTGATGATGTCCAAATTATGCTCGATCAGAACGACTGTGTTGCCAACATCGACCAAACGCTGAATCACTTCCAACAACTTAATCAGATCATTGAAGTGCAAACCGGTTGTCGGTTCGTCAAGCAAATACAGCGTCCGCCCGGTATCAGGCCGCGCTAATTCCGCTGACAGTTTCACACGTTGCGCCTCACCTCCCGAAAGCGTTGGAGCACTTTGGCCCAGCGTTACATAATCTAAACCAACATCACACAGCGTTTTAAGGATGCGTCGAATCTTGGGGATGTTGGAAAAATGTTCCAGTCCCTCCGCACAAGACATCTTCAATACGTCGTCGATCGTTTTCCCTTCGTACCGCACCGCGAGGGTGTCCTCGTTGTAGCGCCGCCCCTTACACGCCTGGCACTCGACCCAAACGTCCGGTAGAAAGTGCATCTCGATACAGATCTGGCCGTTACCAAAGCATTCTTCGCAACGTCCACCGGGCACATTGAAACTGAATCGACGCGCGGTGAAACCGCGAATCGTTGCGTCGGGAAGCTGGGCGAACAGTTCTCGGATCAGATCAAACGCACCGGTATACGTTGCCGGATTAGACGACGGAGAATTACCCAGCGGCGTTTGATCGACGCGAATCACTTTGTTGATGTTATCAATGCCACGGATACCCTTGTGCGTCCCGGGCGTTGCAGAAGAACGGTGCAAGCGTCTTGCCAACGATTTATAGAGAATCTCGTTGACCAAACTACTCTTACCGCAACCGCTGGGTCCGGTCACGACCGTCAGCGCTTCCAGCGGGAACCGGACGGTGATGTCTTTGAGGTTGTTCTGTCGCGCACCAACCACATCAATCGTGGTTGCCATCGCAACCGCCGTCGGCATCCTGCGAGCGACCTTTTTCGTCGACGCTTTTTTCTTCGCCTTTTTCTTTTTCACGACCTTCTTCACGGGGCGCGGCTTTGTAAAGTCAACGTCCTTGAACGCCGGGTCCAGCGACAGGGCAGGGCGGCGATTGGAAGGAATCGGAATGCCCTTCTTTCCGCTGATAAAAGGTCCGGTGACGGAATTCTTCTGCTTGGCAAGCGCCTTCGGTGATCCCGAAGCAACAATTTCGCCACCGTTGACACCGGCCAGCGGGCCAAAGTCGCAAATCGCGTCGCTACTTTCAATCACTTCACGATCATGTTCGACCACGATCAACGTGTTGCCAAGATCACGCAAACGATGAAGCGCTTTGAGCAGACGCGTGTTATCGCGCGGATGCAAACCAATCGTCGGTTCATCCAACACGTACAGCACGCCACACAACCCGCTGCCTAATTGGCTGGCCAAACGGATTCGTTGAGCCTCTCCGTTGGAAAGTGAGGCCGCGGTTCGGTTGATCGTGATATATTCCAATCCAACATCGTTGAGGAATTCGACGCGACTGGAGATCTCTCGGATCAGCTCGCCCGCGATTTTCTTCTCGCGTTTGTCCAGCTTCCATTTGTTGATCGTCTTAATTAACACGCCTAATGGCATTCGGCAGATTCCATCAATGGTCAATTCGCGGAACCGGACCGCCGCAGAATCGTCGCGCAAACGACTGCCGCCGCATCCACCACATTCGACTTCGCCAATCAACGATTGCATCCGCGCTCGCAAATTCGCAGACAGACGAGACGCTTCTTCCAGTGTCGGGAAGACGCCTTTGTACTGGAACGAGTACAGCACATTTTCGTCTTTGTCGGTCACATCGAACCAACGATCGCCTGTTCCATAAAAGATCATCCGGCGCTGGCGAGCATCGAGTTGATTGAACGGCTTGTTGATCGGAATGCCAGTCCCGTCGGTGATTGATTTTAGCATCGCCATCGACATTTTCTCACTGACGTCAGGCCACAACCCTATCGCACCTTGCTTCAGCGAAAGTTCGTCATCATTCATAACCGCCGAAGGATTTGCACCGGTCTGCACTCCGATCCCTTCGCAATCTTGACACCAGCCCAGCTGACTGTTGAAGCTGAAATTATGAGGCGTCAGCGGTTCGAAACTTCGGCCACAGCAATCACAGGCCAGATGCTGGCTATGGTTGACGACTTTCCAATGCGGTTCTGGAACTTTGTCGGACGGCTGTGCCACATGGCAGACGCCTTTACCAACTGACAATGCGGCTTCGATACTGTCAGCGATACGCGATCGCGATTCGGGTTTAACGACAATGCGATCGACCACGATTTCAATACGGTGCCGGTTCCGCCGACTCAAACGACCGAGTTCGGTTTCATCGTCGATACTGACCGTTTTACTGTCGACACGTAAACGCTGGAAACCCATCGCGCGAATTTCTTCCCACAACTTCTCGTACGTTTGATTGACATCCAATTCGATCGGAGCCATCAGCATCAACTTCGTCCCCGCTTCGTACGCCATGACTTTGTCGACGATATCATCGCTGGTCTGCGTGCCGATGGGATTATCACAGCCCGGGCAATACGGCGTTCCCAACCGCGCCATCAAAATCCGCAAATAATCGTAGACTTCGGTGACCGTACCAACGGTACTGCGCGGGGTTGAGCCCAAGTTCTTTTGTTCGATCGCGATCGCCGGCGAAAGCCCTTCGATGGATTCGACGCGCGGCTTTTCCAACTGATTGACGAACTGACGCGCGTAGGAAGAAAGACTTTCCACGTAACGGCGTTGCCCCTCAGCATAGATCGTATCCATCGCCATCGAACTCTTGCCGCTGCCACTGGGACCGCAGAAGACCGTCATCTCGTCTCGTTTAATATCAACGTCGACCGTCCGAAGGTTGTGCTGTTGAGCACCACGCACCTTAATCGTTTGTGCCAATTCGGGTTTGTCGGATTTCGCTTTTTGGGGTGGCGGAATTTCGGGTCTTGGGCCCATCGCTTTTTTGAGCGCACGACCAGTGTACGACTCTTCACATGCGGCAACTTTTTCCGGCGGACCTGCGCAGACAACTTTGCCACCTCCCGAGCCGCCCTCAGGACCGATATCGATGATCCAATCGGCAGTTTTAATCACGTCCAGGTTGTGCTCAACGACCAACACCGTGTTGCCAGCTTCAACAAAGTCTTGCAACACCTTCAACAGCAACTGAATATCGTGAAAGTGCAAACCCGTCGTTGGTTCGTCTAATAAGTACAGCGTTTTTCCGGTGCTACGTTTCACCAATTCGCGAGCCAACTTCACACGTTGAGCCTCGCCGCCGGAAAGTGTGGGAGACGGTTGGCCAATTTGCAGGTACTCCAGACCGACAGCCTGAAGCGTTAGCAGTTTGCTATGAATCTTGGGGATGTTCTCAAAGAACTTCAGCGCCTCTTCAATCTCCATCTCCAAAACGTCGGCGATTGATTTCTCACGAAACTTAACTTGCAGCGTCTCCCGATTGAAACGCTTGCCCATGCAGACCGGGCATTTCACCCACACGTCGGCCAGAAAATCCATCTCCAATTTATTGGACCCATTCCCTTCGCACGCTTCGCAACGTCCGCCTTTGACGTTGAAGCTGAATCGACCCGGCGCGTAGCCGCGCGTTTTCGCTTCGGGCAACTGCGTATAAAGTTTGCGGATCTCATCAAACAGTTTGATGTAAGTACCAGGGTTCGATCGGGGTGTCCGGCCGATCGGCGTTTGGTCGATCGCGATCATCTTATCCAGCAATTCGATGCCGGTGATTTCGTCATGGTCGCCGGGATCGCCGAGGCCACCGTTGAGTTTTTCGCGCAGCGTTTCGACCAAGATCTCGTTAACAAAGGAACTTTTACCGCTTCCCGAAACGCCCGTGACGCAGACAAAGTTCCCCAACGGAATCTCGATGTCGATATCGCGTAGATTGTTGTGCCGGGCTCCCCTAATCAGGACCTTTTTGTCGACTTGGGGCTCGCGTCGGTTTTCTGGAATAGCGATCTCCAGACCGCCAGCCAGATACTGAGCGGTCAGGCTTCTCTTGCTCTTAATAATCTCCGAAGGATGCCCCTCAACAACAACTTCACCGCCACGCACACCAGGACCGGGCCCAAAGTCGATCAAATAATCGGCGGCCCGCATCGTGTCTTCATCGTGCTCAACAACGACAACCGTGTTACCAAGATCACGGAGATTTTTCAGGGTGCTAATCAACCGGTCGTTATCGCGCGGGTGCAATCCGATGGAAGGTTCGTCCAGAATATAAAGCACGCCCACTAAGCCCGCACCGATTTGTCCCGCCAATCGAATCCGCTGGCTCTCACCGCCCGAAAGTGTCGGAGCCGTCCGATTAAGCGTCAAATATTCGAGCCCGACGTTCAACAGGAATCCCAGACGATTGCGAATTTCCTTAATCGGTTCGATCGCCACAAACGCGCGCGTTGACTCCAGCTCCATCTCTGAAAAGAACTCAAACGCATCCGCGATCGACAGATCACAGACTTCCGGCAGCGACAGATTTGGGTGATCGGCAAACTGCGGACGTTTGGTCTTCAAACGAAAATGACGAGCCTGCTCGTTCAGTCGATTTCCGTGACATTCCACGCAGTC
>ENA-ORXT01005024-ORXT01005024.1-marine-metagenome-genome-assembly--contig:-NODE-5024-length-13258-cov-9.703361_pt1 | contig 13258 bp, 11 predicted proteins | sample MGYA00237868_ERZ511482 | MGnify/ENA metagenome assembly ERZ511482 | reverse complement strand
CTGGCACATCTAAGTGACGCAAAATCAGTCATCTAAAAAAGTGAATTTGCGAAATTTTGAATTATCGGTCAGCCTGTTTAGTCTTTGGTACACTTATGCTTGGCAGCAGGAATTATCTAAGTATTTTTTTTACACTCGAATAAAAAAGACCAGGATAAACTAAGTATTACAATAATTTCCTATCACTTGGCAGTCTGCAACTAAAGACTAAAAATCAATGGCTAAAGTCCAGCTTATAAAACACCGAATCAATTAGCATGTAGCACTTAATAATGGTACTTATTTTTTAATTTCTCTCTATAACGGGTGAGTTAATTGAAAGTTTAATCCAAAAAAATATTAACAAAGATGATAACATGCTAGTGCTTGGCAAGTAGATGCTACTCCTCCTACCGAACTTGTTAAGCAAGAATCGGATATTCATCACTCTTTCCATTTTACTTTTGGTTCAAGAATGATTATTAAAAATAATTTTTATTATGAAGCATCTACTGCATTTAATCCTCTAAAAGTTTTTTCAGAACGTTATAATGGTTCTACCAAAAACCAACTGAATAATATATTTTCTTTGAGTTTGAAATTAGAAGTAGGGATGTTATTTTAATAAGTATATAATAAAAGTAAGCCATATTTCAATAATGATACATGGCTTACTTTTATAACTGGTTTAACTAATCTATTAGTCTACTAAAGTATAGGTTACCGAACCGATACCATCGTATATAAGCTCGTAAACTCCTGCTTCTAATGGTAGGTCTGAACCGAGGCTACCAGTAGCAATAATTTGTCCTTCTGAAACACCTTCGTCAATTTCTGCTAATTGAAGTAGCAAAAATTCAAGTGCTGCTAGTTGGCTACCGAGGGCATCACCAGAAATTCCTTCTGACGTCTGTACGCCATCTTTAAATACAGTAACACCAATATTATCAATGTTTACATCAAGGTTTTCAAGTTCTATGGGTGTAGCGTGGATATATGCACGGGCACCAGCATTAGCGGCGATCAGGTCCCGATAGTCAATATTTTCTGGTCCTTCCTCAAAGGCAATTTCAGGAAACTCTGCTAATGGAGCAATTGAACCAATAAGAGACATCAATTCTTCGTCGGAAAGTGGAAAATCAGAGGTTTCGAATTCTGCATCTCTTGCCATGAATAATGCAAGTTCTACTCCTGCATTACCTGCCGCAAAGGTTTCGCTTATATCGATGGTCGCACCATTCTCAAAACGCTGTGACTCAAACAAAGTACCGTATAGTGGTTCTGGCGCTCCAAAAGGAAGAGGTGGAGTACCTGTAAACCCTAGCTTATAACCGCTTTGGACCTCTCCACGATCTTCTAACTCCTCAATAAAATCTTCTTGAAAATCGTACGCATCTTCCTGGTCAAAATCAACTATTCGTGCAGTTACGGACGGGTATAATTCTCTGGCTAAATAGCGATCAGCATACGTTTCTACTAAATCTTCTTCTTGTTGTGTCAGATCATTGTCGTCATCATCGCAAGATGTCAGAAAAAGGGAAAAAGAAACAAAGAATAAAAGCACACCAAAATTTATAAATTTCATCGGTTGATAGTTTATTTTAAAAAAATAATGAATTAAATTAACGCTGTTGTCAATCGTCAAACTCTCAGGACTGAGGCTTTGTTCATTAGGAATTAAGCATATCTTTTGATCTGTCTAAAGAAAGACAGGAAGGGTAAATTGATTGAACAAACGCTAATTTGACTTCGTTTTAGGGAATAAATTTTAGCCCAAATTGGCTTACTTTCTAGTTAAAAAAGGCTCGAATTCGACGCTTTGGTCATTTCCATCCACCCACCTGTAAACGGTTCTCTTCCTTGTAACTGGACACAAATCCAGATCCCAACAACTCTATCAACTAAATTATTAGATTTACATTATTTGTATTACCTTTAATAATAAATGAAGAGATTATATCAATTACCAAAGCTCATTCAATGGATAATTGCACTTATTTTAATTGTCGTGGGCTTCGGGGCTATTATGCCTCTTTTAAGAAAGCCGTACAGTCTGCTCTTACTTCCAATATTAGCACCTTTTCTTAATTTTGTTTCTGTTCCCTTTCTTAGATTAATAGGCTATTACAAATATCTAAACCCATACGTTATTTCTACAGTTCAAACAGATAAACAATATGATTTACATAATATATTCACCTTTGACTATTTAGTAAACTTCAAATGGTCAAATCGTGGAAAATATGCACAAAGAATTTTACTTGGTCATTATTTCAAAGCTTTAATTACAATTATTGAGCGAATTGAGAGCGGACAATTATCATCTAAAGTAAAAATTGTTGGTCACAGCTATTTTTTTAATAATAGAACAGCCGAAAAATTGGGCTTCACTATTACCAATGCATCAAGTTTTTGGGTACTTAATTCTGCAGTTCAGTTTATTGAACTCTCCTATTTATATTCGTTTAGTAAAGGGAAATGGGCACTGCCAAAATTCTGGAAAGTAAAACGAGCAGAAATTACTGGAAGTGATTTAGTCACTAAAAAAGAAATTTTGGAAGAATTGGCACGAAAAATATTGTCCAAACAACATTATAAAAAAAAATCAGTAAAGGCAACCGTAAGATAAACTCAAATAGATGTATAAAAACAAACTATGAAGAAAGTAGAGCGCATGGAGAAGGTTCTGAGAAATTCGGAGTCAAACCCAGATTATTTAACCGATATACTTCCTGAGTTTCAATCTTTTACCAACTATGGCAATATCCTTCCCTACGCCCATTATCAAAATTGGATAAATGAGGTCTGTGATAAATGGCAAGATTCAAACAGGATGGCCATTATTATTAAAGTATTGACAGATGCCTATATTCAATTCTGTTTAGGAAAACACGATAGAGCGCTAGAACTAATAACAGACTTATCAGAAAAACACGACTTAAGTATCAACCCAGAGCATTTCGGTTTCTCGGAATTACTCTTGGGTGTTTGTACACGCAGCATTGGTCATATAGACAAGGCAGTAGTTCACTTAACTAATTGCACCCTATCTTTAGACGAATTTGGAGCACTTGCAAAATTCAGTTGTCTTGCTAATTATCAACTGGCAGAACTGCACTTACAAATATCGGATATCGACAATGCGGGTAGCTTTTACAAAAAAGCATTGGCTATTGCAGAGCGATTAAGAATCAAAGTTATAATTTTCAGATCCTTGAGTGGCTTGGGGTCTTGGTATCATTCTAAAGGAGAATATGATAGCAGTATTCAGTGCTTCAAACAAGCATTGACTATTGAATCCATCGCTCAAATACTTAAGGCTAGAGTCTTATGTGACATTGGCAAACACTATATTGCCTTGGAACAATATGAAGAAGCCCTAATAGTCTTAAAAGAGAGCTATCAGATGGCAAGCGAAGGCAAATACATGGACGCTGCTTCAACGAGCCTTACCTACATGGGAGAAGCATATTTAGACCTTAACAAACCAACAGACGCATTAAAAGTACTCCATGAGGCTGTAGAGATTTCGTTAAGCCTGAAGACTCGTGCGAAGCGGATGGACATAGAATATCTTCTTGCCCGAGCTTATGAATCAATAGCCGACTACCAGGAAGCATACAACCATCTAAAATTAACACAGCAGATAAACAAAGAAATATATACCACCCGACAAGGGGAAATTTTCCGATTTTACACTAAACGAATACAGCAACAAAAGGAAACTATTCAAGAGCAAAGAGACCGCTCGGACAAATTGCTACTCAACATTCTCCCTGCCGAAATCGCTGAAGAGCTTAAAGAAAAAGGAGAAGCTATTGCTCGGAATTACGATAGGGTCTCCGTCTTGTTTACCGACTTCGAGGAATTCACACAAGCGTCCGCAAAACTTAGTGCAGCAGATTTAGTGGCTGAACTCAACATCTGCTTCAAGGCATTTGACGATATAGTGGACAAATACAAAATCGAGAAGATCAAGACCATCGGTGACTCCTATATGTGTGCAGGTGGTTTACCTGCTCCAGATCGGAATGCTGTCAAGAACACCGTGCAAGCTGCTCTTGAAATGCAATCTTTCATAAGCAAACGCAAAGCCGAAATGGATGTAAAAGGGAAACCAGCTTTTGAAATGCGTCTGGGAATACACACAGGACCAATAGTTGCTGGAATAGTTGGTGCTAAAAAATTTCAATATGATATTTGGGGGGATACCGTAAATACCGCCAGCCGACTGGAGAGTTCTGGTGAAGTAGGAAAAGTAAATATTAGCCAAGCCACTTATGAAATTTTGAAAGAAGATTCCGATTTCGTATTTGAAAGTCGGGGTAAGATTGAAGTCAAAGGTAAAGGAGTTTTAAAGATGTGGTTTGTATCAAAAAAATGAGGTTGGATTTTAAGTTTAAATGAACAAAGCGGGTTTAAGAAAGAGTACTATAGAAATTCGATATTTTAAAATCAAATAGCTCTGTGATAAATAGATAACAACTTCGTTTTTTATTATACCTTTGTCTAATCTATTGAGAAAGCGTTGATTGTGGATTTCAAATCTATAGCATTTTTCTCTTTTATTTCACCTATTATCTTTCATTATTCTTAAATAAATTTGACGACAGAAAAAATATTTATATTTAGTTTTTAATTTTTATGGGGTGCCAGGTGGACAAGGTGGCGAAGATATTTTTGTTTCAAAAAAGACAGAAATGGGATGGAGCAAAGCAAAACCAATCGGACCATTAATCAATTCGAAGGGTGAAGAAAGTAGTCCGAGATTTTCAAGAGACGGCAAATATTTCTTCATTAGTAGAGCAGAAAATTTAGGGAATAATGAATATGGTGAGTGGAGCATATTCTTCGTTGAAACCAAATACCTTAATTTAGAAAATATTTTTAATAATTAAATTAGATAAAATCACTATTCTTCTTATCAATTACATTTATATCGTGAGACGAGAATAAGTAACGATGAAAAAAAATACCCAATGAAAGAGATACTCCTGTTTGTTATTTTGATAATCTTCCTTTCAAGTTGTGGAGGGAATGACTCAAAAACGTCAAGTACTAGTGGAACAAATATTTCAGACATATCTATCTATAAGGGAACTGCAAGCCTTACCCAAGGGTTGGCAAGTACAACCGTAGAAAATATTTTTAAATGCGAAAGAGGAAGAAAAACGGATATAGGCGAAATTACTTCATTAGATGGAAAAAAGAAATGGATAGTACCTGCTAAAACTAATTTTCAAAATCAGGCTTTTCCGTTTGCACCCGATTTGCACAATTCCTGTGACGGAAATACTTATCGGAATGCCGAGGAAGCAATTTCAAAATTAACGGAATCAGATATTGTTGAAATTGACAAAGAAGGCGAACTCTTTACGATGTATATTTTTGGAGATAATTATTTTGAAATGTACATAAATGGAATTCCAACAGGAAAAGATAAGGTACCGTTTACACAATTCAATTCTAGTGTAGTACAATTTAGAGTCAAAAAACCATTTACCGTAGCGATGAAATTGGTAGATTGGGAAGAACATCTTGGGGTCGGATGCGAACCAAATAGAGGAAAGGCATTTCATGCGGGTGATGGCGGAATGGTCGCAGTTCTCAAAGATAAAAATAATAAGATCATTGCTACCACTAATGAAAATTGGAAAGCACAAACCTTCTATACGGCTCCTATTAAGGATTTAAGTTGTGTGGAGGAAAAAGGAGCTATTCGATATTCAAAAAATTGTGATGATTCAGGTGGTCAAGATGGAACTGCTTTCTTTGGTTTACATTGGGATATTCCAGAAAACTGGATGAAACCTAATTTTGACGATACAGATTGGCCAAATGCTACTTCTTTTTCGAATAAGACAATTGGCGTGGACAACAAACCTGCCTATACTAATTTTGTTGATATTTTTGATGACGCTGCGAATGATGCCCAATTTATTTGGTCAACAAATGTTGTATTAGATAATGAAGTTTTGGTGAGATTTACATATAAGTAAGTAGTCAATCGAAATTACAATGGAATCAAAAATTAAAATACGCTGATATTCAAAGTGTTGTAATGTTTGATTATATTTTTTTAGAGGGAGTGAATTTGATTTGTTTTTTTGCAAAAAAACAAATCAAATTCACTCCCTCTAAAAAAGCTTTCTGCCAAATATACTTTCTACCCGCTATTTTAGATCAAAAAAAGGATTTAAAAATTCTCTTTGCATACCTAATTGTACATTGAGAACTTACATTTTATACTTCGATTAAATATGTAAGACTACTTAACATAGACAAATGAAAAAAATAATCTTCATCTTACTCTTACAAGTATTAGTTGCTAATTTATTTGCCCATAAACATGGTCATGGTACACCCAGTCAATCATGGGAATTAAAAAATAAGATTGAGGTAATTCATGCAGATTTTATTAAAGAAGAAGACGGATTTGTTTATCTCAGCGATGTAAATCATCAACTTCTTACAATTAAATTAACGGATTTTGTAGAGAAAGACCAAAAGTACATTTTAGAAAAATCTACTTGGATACAAAATGCTAACCACACAAGCAATGAAAGTACTTTTTTCGCTTTTTCAAGTTTCAAAAATTGGTTGCTGCTAATTGGTGGCCTGATGATATTATTTTCTGTTTTTAAATTTATGAAGCGAAATCAGACGGTTTACTTTGCATACGGAGTACTTGGAGTTGTTTTAATATTTACCGCCTGTGAAAATTCAAATACGGAAACCGCTACTGTATTAACTACAAAAATTCCTGCAAACAAGCTTGATTTTTTAAAAGCTGTTTTTGGCGCTTTTGACGAGGTGACTACTCGCCATGATGAAAAATATTTTTATATTGAATCTAACGGCTTGCCAGACCACGAAATGATGACGGGTATTACTAACTGGCAACAACAAGTTCCTATACCGCATGATTATTCTGGAAATAACAGTTGGGCCATTCCTATTCAGCCTCAACTAGTAGCCAATCCACTTTCCACAAAGAATAACTTTATGAAAGGGGCAATTGCGATAGCAAGCAATGGAATACCTATATTCAACCCATTAAATAATCGTGGAGAAGATGCGAACGCTATCGGAGAACTTGACCGGTGGGGTGGACATTGTGGAAGGGCAGATGATTATCATTACCACCTAGCACCAACGCATCTTCAGTCTCAAGTCGGCGAGGGCCAACCAATAGCCTATGCTTTGGACGGTTTTCCTGTTTATGGAGAAACTACCGCCTCTTTGGATGAGTATTTAGGGAGATTCAATGCCGATAGTTCTTATCAATACCATGCGGTTAAAGAATATCCGTATTTAATTGCAGGAATGAGAGGAAAAGTAGATATAAACCCAAGAACAAAAGCACCTGAAAATGAGATTTCCCCACAAGCAAAAACGAAAGGTGTTAGACCTGCGCTACGTCCATTACGAGGTGCTGCAATTACTGCTTTTAAAAAGATTCAACCTAATAATTATGAACTGACTTATAAGGTAGAAGACCAGACCTATACGATAAATTACAAGTGGGATGATAGCGGGCAATATAGTTTTGAATTAATTAATCCTGATGGAACCAGTGATACTTCCAACTTTCAAAGGAAATAAGGAGACTTGAGAGGTAGAAAAGATTGGATAGGTTTTTAGAGGGAGTGGATTTGATTTATTTTTTTATAAAAAAAATAAATCAAATCCACTCCCTCTAAAGAATCTATTTGTTGGATTTGGAAACTTCAATCATCAAGTAGAAATAAATAACATGGATATTGAAAAGGAACGCAAGCAAGAGGTAGAACAATTTGAAGGTCTAATTCAAGGATTAATAGATAATAAATATGGTTGCTGTGATGATTTCATTCAACAAGATGTAACCACTGGCTTAAGAAACAACCTTCAACGCTTTAATGAATCGGGAGAAATGCAGGCATCCGGTGTAGGCAACAAAACTAAATTTAAAGAGAATAAATCATTTAGAGGGGATAAAATTAAGTGGATAGAAGACAAAAGTGTCGACCAATATGAAGCTTCATTTCAAAAGAAAGTGGGGCATTTTATGAGTTATCTGAATTCGACTTGTTATACTTCCATCAATGTATTTGAATCTCACTATGCGAGTTATGAGCAAAAAAGTTGTTATAAAAGACACCTAGATCAATTTAAAAATGACAAAGGGAGAAAATACTCCTTAATCTTTTATTTAAACAACAATTGGCAGAAAGAAGATGGAGGTATGTTGTCTTTATATCCTAAAGGGAGCAAGCAATTAGATATTTCCCCCATCGGAGGAAGAATGGTCTTTTTTAGTAGCGATGAAATGGAACATGAAGTACATCCTTCCTTCACCAGAGAACGAATTAGTATAGCAGGTTGGTTTAAGAGTTAAGTAAAGTCCAACTAAGTTAAATAGTCCTTCATCCCTACACAAGTTAAGCCTAACCTTTGTTGATATTCTTTTTTTTTCTTATTTTTGAAGAGTAGTACCTTTCATAAAAATTTAGTCCTAAATTCATCACTATCCAGCATGAAAAACGCCCGACCCTTAGTTTTTTACTATAAAGCGGTCTGCTATTGTTATGTTTTATTACTTAATTATTTAGCGTTTATTCTGAAGTTTTTCGTGTATAAATCCTAAATTGCCTATAAAAGGGCAGTTTGTAGGTTGCACACATAAATTCGAATAAGCTCTATTAAAATCCAATTTTATGAAAACTAAAGACAAAGTACACAACCTAATCATTCTTGACGAAAGCGGTTCTATGAATTCCATCAAACCGCTAATAATTAGTGGCTTCAATGAAGTTGTGCAAACAGTAAAAGGAGTTGCTGAAAAATATCCAGAGCAAGAACATTTTATCACTTTTATCTCCTTCAATAGTTTAGAAATTAAGACTCATTTAGATGCTGCATTGGTATCCGAATTAGAAGAAATAACGGGTGAAAAATATAAACCAAATTCTGGTACGCCATTATTTGATGCAATGGGCTATGGAATCCATAAACTACAACAAGCCAAAGCTAATGAAGGAAGTAATGTGCTAGTAACTATACTTACAGATGGAATGGAAAATGCCTCTAAAGAATATAATAAGGCGGCAATTAAATCATTAGTTGAAGAAATGAGAGGGAAAAAATGGACGTTTACTTATATAGGAACAGACCATGATGTAGAAGAATTTGCCAGTTCTATTGCGATAAAGAATACGATGTCTTTTGGAAAAAACACAGCAGGATTAAAAGAGATGTTTAAGAAAGAAATGGTATCCAGAAGTAGATATAGTGAAAAAATAAGAGCGAAGGAGGATACGGAATCGGATTTTTACATATAAAAAAGAGGGTATCTGTTTAGAGCGTAGCATTTTATAAAAAGAAAAGGTAAGTACTCAATGTTGAATTTTGAATTAGGGATGTTAAGAGAAATTTTCCAATCCCTTTTCTTTACTTAAAATGTCGGGTAAAAAGTATATTTGGCAGAAAGCTTCTTTAGAGGGAGTAAATTTGATTTGTTTTTTTACAAAAAAATAAATCAAATTTACTCCCTCTAAAAAAATCTATCCAATTTACTATTTACCTAATGCCAAAAGCAGGCAAAAATTAATGTTAAAAACAAAAGTTAGATGTTTGGAAATTTTTTTAAAAAGAATAAACAAAAGAAAGAATCCATAAAATCCAATTCTACATCACGAGACCTATTTGCAGAGATTTTCCCATTGACGGAAGAAAATAAGTCAAAACTTGAAACAACTCTAAGTTCCATTCTAACAAAGATGTTTGGGGAAGAGGGCTATCAAAAATTAAAAACTTATTCAAGAAATTATACTTACAAGGAATCTCAGCTTGGCAGTTTAATTTTAGACGATATGCATTGGAATCTATTAAGTAAAACGGAAAATTGTCTAGAATATCAAAGCGATAATGGAGATGTAATGGTGGTGGATATAATAAGTCCAAATGGAAAAATTGAAAAGGGGGAATCACAGCTTCCAATTTATAGAAATTGGATAAGAGAGCAGGCAGTTCAAGAAGGAGGCGGGCTGATTTTATGTGAAGATTTAAAAACAGAAAATGGGTTAGAAGGATATGAAAGTATCACTAAAAATCCAAGAGAAGGAACAACAGGGATGGACTATATTTATTTTTTGAATATAAATAATTATGAAGAACAAAAATTATATCAAATAAGGGTTAAAATATTTGAAATGAATCCAACTGGATTAAGAGATAATATGTCCATGCACCCTATTTGTGAGATTGCTAATATTGATATGGGTGAATTACTCGGCTTATATCGACAAGATCCTTATCAAGCGGAATTTAAGATGGGAAATATGATGAATATCTCAGAAAGAGCGGAGTTTGATGAATTTTTCCCTTTTCATCCTTTAAGTATAATCCGAAGAGAGATACGCCCTAATATGAAAAAGAAATTAAGATTTGATAGATAGAGCTGCTAAAAAAGGTACTTATAATCTGTTCCTCTTGTTCCTTCTCAATTAAATGAGAATTTGTTTGATTTTGTAGAAAAGGAGTGTTAGTTTCGGCTATGTCTGTAACAAAAGTCGATATAGTTTTTAGAAAAGAAGCGTAGATTCGGTAATGTAAAATCGTACTGCAGGCGTTGCTGAGCTATTAAATCCTTTATCTTTAATCACAAAATGAAAAACACCATAATAGCAATATTTTTACTATTACTACTGGGTTGTAAGAAAGAAGTGCCCCAAAAACAGGTAGTGCCAACGATAAAAGAATGGGCATTTACAAACTTTGAAAAAGTGGATAGTCTTAATCCCATTTTGAAGCCTAGTGCTAAGTTAACCTTTGAATGTCCAATAGCCAAAAAACCGATACAATGGGAAGAAAGAAATGTATTAAATCCCTCTGCAGTCGTAAAAGGAGACAGCGTATATCTGTTTTATAGAGCGCAAGATAAAAGCGGTACTTCTCGAATAGGATTAGCAACAAGTTCAGATGGATTACATTTTAAAAAAGCGTCCGCACCTGTGTTTTATCCAGATAATGATTTGATGAAAACGAAGGAATGGAATTACAAGAAATTCTCTAAAGAACCCTATATAGAAGACTGTTCCAATTGCTATTTTGATGGGGTGGAAGATCCTAGAATTGTAGAAACAGCAGACCATACCTATATTATGACTTACACCGCTTATGATGGTAAAACTGCGCGCTTAAGTCTTGCTTCCTCCAAAGATTTGTTGTCTTGGACAAAACATGGATTGGTGTTAAAAGGAGAAAAATATAAAGATAGCTGGTCCAAGTCAGGAGCTATAATTGTAGCATTGAAAGAAGGGAAGCCTGTTGCTAAAAAAATAAATGGAAAATACTGGATGTACTTTGGTGATACCAATTTATTTTTGGCCACCTCGGATAATTTGATAAATTGGGACATCTGTGAAAACGAAGAAAATAAAAAAATGATTTCTGTTTTGCATCCAAGAATGGGTTATTTTGATAGCAGATTGGTGGAGCCTGGTCCTTATGCACTATACAAAGAGGAAGGAATACTACTAATATACAATAGCAGTAATGCGGCTAATTTTAATGATCCTAATTTGCCCAAATTCACGTATGCAGCAGGACAAGCTTTATTTGATAAAAATGCTCCCCACAAACTAATTGATAGAACGGAAAGCTATTTTATTCATCCAGATAAAGATTATGAAAAAGTTGGAGAAGTAAATGAAGTGTGTTTTGTCGAAGGACTCGTTCATTTTAAAGACAAATGGTTTTTATATTATGGAACAGCCGATTCAAAAATTGCGGTAGCGGTTAATACGGATAAAATTAATTGAGCAAGCTTTTGTTGTTATCCAGTTGTTAAAAATATTTAAACTCGACTATTAGAATAATTTTTTATTTAAATTCGTACAATGAAAACTATCCATAATCAACTAATTGTACTATTTCTTATTATTCTTGCGGTGCCTCAATTCGGTTCTGCGCAGGATAATTCCACGACGGAACTTAATTTTGAAGTAAATAGAATTTATCCATCTATCTCCATCGCAAAAGAAAAATTAAAAGAAGCGAATACTTTATTAGATCTTAATAAGGATTATAAATCTTCTTGGGTAAGATCCTATATATCTGTTGAGGTGGTAGCAAGCCATAATGGACAAGTAAAGAAAGCGGTCAATAAAAATAATATCCTCAGCCAAGAACAAAAAAACCTGATGAATGAGGCTGATGAGGGTACGGACATTGCAGTGGTAGTTCAATACTTACCAGAGAATACCTTAAAACAAAATGATAGTAAAACGCTCAAATTCAAATTTACGGTCGAGCCAGAAAGTGAAGCAGTTTATGTTGGTGGTACGCCACAATTAAATCAATACATAAAGGAGCATGCTATTGATGAAATTCCAGAAGGCAGTTTCCAAAACTATGATTTAGCCATCATAAAATTTACGGTTAATGAAGAAGGTGCAGTAATGGATGCCCATATATTTGAGCCGCTGAACCGTCAACCTAAAGATGAAAAAATAGATAAATTTCTATTAGAAACTATTTGCACTATGCCCAATTGGAAACCAGCGGAATATGCGAATGGCAAGAAAGTAAAACAGGAATTTGCCTTAACTGTTGGAAATCATAAAAGCTGTGTCATCAATCTAATAAATATTAATCCAGATGGATTGGCGATGGAGAAATACTGATACAAGTTCAAATTCAAGTTCAAATTCAAAACGGGACGTTGACCAGACGTAGACAACATTATGTTTTCCAGCGTCTAGCTAACGTCCCGTTTTGAACTTGAGCTTGAACTTGAACTTGAATTTATATTTCCTTAATAAACGGTCCTATTCTCCTCTATCACTTTCTTCAAAGCCTCCATGTTTTTGACTTCTTGGGCGGTGAACGAACCACCAAAAAGCTCCATTACCGCAAACATAGAACGCATGATTATACCTTTTCCTTTTACGGTAGAGTTCGTTTTTATAGTTGTCTTTCCGCTGTTTTCGGAGAAGGAAGTGGTTTGATCAAAAACCATCATGTCGCTGTCAAAGCTCAAACGAATATGGTCCAGTTCTTTTATAGAAACGAGGGTTTCTATCATTTCAAAATCTGACTCCTCTGGACTCGGTTTAACAACAACCTTATATTTACTCCCAACCTTTCCTGTTTCTCCACTAACCAAATCAATACTTTTAAATCCAGCGAGCCATTGATCAAATTTGGATTTGTCTTGTTGGACTGCCCAAGCTTCTTTTAGTGGTTTATTTACAGTGATTTTATGACCGTAGTTGACAGTGGGATGTATCAATCC
>ENA-ORXT01005021-ORXT01005021.1-marine-metagenome-genome-assembly--contig:-NODE-5021-length-13261-cov-20.616960_pt1 | contig 13261 bp, 16 predicted proteins | sample MGYA00237868_ERZ511482 | MGnify/ENA metagenome assembly ERZ511482 | reverse complement strand
CACTTTATATCCCTACCATTATAAATTTTATATAATTCGCTCACCTTTGCACCTATTTCTTTTCTGATTTTTGCAGGACTTATTATTTCTATTGCTGGGCCCTACAAAGAGACAGGAGTCTTTAATCCTATGCGTATGATAAGAATATAGTAATTGTTTCACCGTCAACATTGCTAGCAACTTTAAAAGTAGTAGAGTCTCTATGGAAAAATGATAAACAGAATAGATACTCAGCAGAGATCGCTGAGGAAGCTGGAAAGATGTATGACAAGTTTGTTGGCTTTACAGAAGATATGGCTAAGATGGGTAACCAATTGAATACTGTAAAAAACACCTACACGAAATCAATGAAAAAACTCAGTGAAGGTCCTGGAAATCTTGTAAGTAAAGCTGAAAAAATACGAACACTAGGTGCGAATACCAGTAAGGTTTTAGCAAGTGGACTTATATAAGTGGTTTCTAAATAGTAAATTAAAGTATGAGCAAAGAAAATATATTCAATAGTATTAGAAACGGGCTAGAAGAATTTTATCAGGCAAAATGTTTTTTGCAACATTCTAGAGAAGGTGCTATTGATCATTATTTACAAAAGAAAGACGGAAGAGTAGCTTTCCATAGAACAAACACCTTTGAAGGTAGTGCTAACGAAAATATGATCTATCCTGATCTAGAAGCATGTATAGCCGATTTAGTTAAGTACAAAGTTTTTTCTAGGAGACTATTTAAGATAGATGAGGTTTTGATTGATGCTTCTAAAGCCTATTATCTAAAGCACAAACTAGAGTGGCAAGATTTAAATATTAGCAAATAATTATACGTATATCGTATAGGCGAGAGTGAATAATAACATATACTAATTTATCAAGGGTAGTTAAATAGAATTGTAAGCGAAGATATAGACAACATATACATAAATGAAAACACGCTATAAACTAGCACTTTTAGTTGCACCTTTTGTTCTTATTATCATAGTCAATGAGCTGGTACGTCCTACAATGAAGGAGAAAGCATATAGTGGATACGGCGTTATATTTATGAATCCAGAATTATGGGTTAAAGATCGTTGCTCTTGGGCCTGCCACAATAATACTAAGTTTTGTGAGCAGCATCATATAAGATATGTGCACCTATAAAACAATATATAGATCCTATGTATTTTGGTATGATTATGTTTTTGAAGGGCTTTGGTAATTACGGTTTGGCAAATATTGTATTCTTAGTAATTGGGTGGCCCATGTTCATGTGGTTCTTGCTTATAGGATGCATAGGTTTACGAGCTCAACTTAAAACAAAACAATATGAATGAGTTACTAGCTAGAGTGGTCCAGTTTGGACTATGGTGTTATGGTTATTGCACTGATTTTGTAATCAACATGGCCAATCTCAGCGGCACTTCTTATTATGAAGCCAATGCATTTTTATTTTGTTTTTTGTGGCCTTTGGTGACCCTTGTTTTAATTAGTTACTGGATGATTCTTAGGTATAGGCTTTATCGAATGGAAAAAGGAAGAAGTTAAAAAAGTAAACTTTCATGGCAACCTATCTAAAAGCTACTTTATTATAAACAATAATTTATACATTTACCCTAAGGGTGTATTAGAGCGTATAGCTCAGTTGGTTTAGAAAGACTGACCGATGCGAAGCAAAATTGAAGAGGTAGTCAATTTAAGGATGAACGAACGCACTCGCAGAGTGAAATACGAAGTGATTCAAGAGAGAGCACCGCGAAAGCGGGCGGGCGGAAAAGAGCAAACCTAGCGGGCGGGTAGGCGTAATAATTACATAATGAACTAAAATATTATCTTAGCTTAGCATTTTAATTTAGAGAGTATAGCTCAGTTGGTTTAGAGCATTACCTTGACAGGGTAGGGGTCGGGGGTTCGAATCCCTCTACTCTCACAAAATACCCATGCAGAAGCATGGGTATTTTTTTTAAGAAGCTTGTGATTTACCAGCCATCCGATTCTGATAAAATTGTTCCTACAACAAGCTTGGATTTTCTTTCAACCGATTAGTTCTTAAATTCCCATATGAATCATTTCATTTTGATTTCTTTCTACAAAACCCATTTCCATTAATTCAGTCGGTATATTATCAAATTTCTCTAAGTTCTCTAAAATTGTTCCAAGAGAATTATTGATCATTTTTAGCTCTAAATTTTCAGAACTATTTTCTACCAGCAAGTAATGTGTTTCCTCAGGTAGGTTAGGGAACTTATAATTCTCTTCGGCAATATTTTCTAACAAGATGCTTGGATCACAATTCCATTTTATTAATCTTAAATGTTTTGATAAAATATATTTTCCTCTGGGCTCTGTTGTGTAGGAATCATCAAATCGCAATTCATTTAATTTTCCCTCAAATTCTAGAATTTTATCTAAGTATTGAATGCTAATGGAATTATCTTCAATCTTGTTCTTTAAGAAGAAATAAAACAATTTTATTTCTTCTTTATATTGCAAAGTAGACTTAGGGTGCTTTTCCCAAAATTCTAAGAGTATATCTAATAATTTCTTTTGTAACATTTTGCAGATATTGGGCATAGACGTATAGAGTGGTGTAACTCTATTCATTCTGAACAAGGTGCAGTTTGTATTCATGCCTGGCTGCATGGATACAGATAATAGCCTTCGTCTTTCTTTATTTGTAAGCTCAAAATTTGACAAGAACTTTTTATTACCACTACGTACTGCAATGCAAGTAGGAATATCAGCTATCATCTGATAAAGTGCTTTTTGAAATTGAGCTATAGACATGGTTGAAAATTGTTTATGATGGTCCTCATTTGTTCTATCTCTTTGAACATGCCATCAAACTGTAATAGATGAAAATAGGAGTCATGGAATTCGAAGGTAACACCATTTAAATTCGGGCATCTAGGAATGGTATATTCTAGCAATTTGTACACTTCTTTAGGACAAGGACCGGCATGGGAATCAGTATACATGTCTCCTAGCATATTGCCACCTGCAATATGGATTTCTTTTACCTGAGTACAATTTATTTTTGATATAAAATCGAATGGATCAAATTTGAAATTAATACTATTCGCATAAATGTTATGTAAGTCTAGAAGAAGATTGCAACCCGAATCCATACAGAGTTGATTGAGAAATTTCTCTTCAGTCATATCTTGTTCAGGAATATCAATGAAGAAAACATTATTCTCAACAAGAAAATCTGAATCCAGATTACTCTTGATTGTTTTTAATTTCGAAGAGATAAGGTGGAGCATTTCTTCATCATAGGGAATAGGAATAGCCATTCCTGTGTTGTGATCAAAATTATCATCCACTTCAAGTTTTACAAATGAAATATGATCACTGTGCCAGAGGAAATTATATTTCTCATGGATTCGATTTAGATTTTCTAGATATTCAAAATCAAAGTGTTCTGCTGTGCCTAAAGAAAAGCCTATGTTATGTGCAACTAGATCGTAAGAACTAGCAAGCTTATCTAAGGTGTTACGCCATGATGGAACAAGGTTGAATCTAGGCGTTTTATTTTTACCCTCATCTGTCCAAAGCATATCTGGAATAACTTCGATATAATCGCAGACATATTTATGCTGGGAAAGAAAATCTTCTAAGGCTGGATTGTATAGTAAACCTACTTTCATAATTAATTTTTAATGAGAGCGGAGTTATATAACTCCGCTCAATCAATAATTTTACTTCACGAAAATGTTCTTTTCAAGATCTACCAACATAACATTTTCTAACCTCTCTCTGATATCGAAATCTACACCTGAAAGACAGGCTTGACATCCACGAGGTGAAAGTTTAGAAATAATATCTCTAGAAACAAGTTCTTGAGTTTTTAAGATGTTAAGAATAGATGTTCCGTGAGGTACAACCATTTCGATTCTTGGTTTAGAACCTTCTTTAGTAAAATGAATTTCTGCTAAATTCTTTTTCATGATCAATTGTTTTAAGTATTAAAAAATATATTACTCTTTGATCTTAATTATAGTTGTAAACTGGCGTGTCTAAATAAGAGAATACTTGATGAACCTGCTTTCTAAAAGAATTATCAAAAAAAATGATTCTCTATTATTTTCGATTGCGATGAACTGCTCTCTGATGTAAGAAGAATGGTTAAAGCATCTAAGGAAGGAGAGGAGTATGAAATATTACAACCGGGAATTAATAATTAAACTAGAACTTCGAAAAGGCAGCTTGTCCTTTTTAAATTTAGTTGTTGTTAGTTTACTCAATAAGTAATTACTGCTTAAAATTCGATTAAGAGCATAAGCACAAGAGTTTGTATTTATGCTACGTTTATGGAGATGAATTGACTTACACTGTTGGATAAAAATTTATTTCCCTGTATACACTGGCTTCCTCTTCTCCAAAAATGCACTGGCACCTTCTTTGAAATCTACTGTATCGGCCAAGTGTCCAAAGGCTTTTACTTCTTCTAAAAAACCATCTTTAGTTTCATCATAGGCAGCATTGGTTACTGCAATGATTTCCTTAACGGGAAGCGGTGCTTTTTTAGCTATTTTTTCAAGGATACTTGTAGCCTTAGCTGTGCCTTCTCCACTAGGAGTTAGGTGATTTGCTACGCCTAAATTAACAGCTTCTTCCGCGCCCATCATGCTGCCGGTCAACATGAGTTCTATAGCTCTACCTTTTCCTATTAATTGAGTGATACGCTGGGTACCTCCATAACCCGGAAGTATGCCTAAGTTTATTTCTGGGAAACCAAATTTTGCGTGTTCCTCTGCAACTCTCATATGGCAGGCAAGGGCTAATTCACATCCACCACCTAGTGCAAATCCATTCACAACTGCGATGACGGGTTTAGCGAAATATTCTATGCTCTTAAATATATCTTGGCCTCTTTGAGAAAGTACCATCATATCCTTTCCATCGGCTCCTGAAAATTCTGATATGTCCGCTCCTGCTACAAATGCTTTTTCTCCAGACCCTGTAACAATAACGCCTTTAATTCTAGCAGGATCCAGATCTTGTTCAAATACTTGTTTAAGCTCGGTAAACACCTGTCTATTGAGTGCGTTTAGTGCCTTAGGTCTATTAATAGTTAGTGTAACTATTCCTTCAGCTTCTTCCAGTAATAAACATTCGTATGACTCCATATCTCTTGATTTTAATTTTCTAGAAGGACAAAAATAATATTATCTATCTATATCTAGTAAGCTTTTAGATTGTATCTATTTCAGGACGAAATTAAAAGTAGCGTTTGGTAGTATTTGATTAAACCGATTTAGTTCTTCTACAGCTATAACTCCTATTCTCGGATAACCTCCTGTCGTCTGTCCATCTTGTAAAAGAACGATAGGTTTTCCGGATCGAGGTAATTGGATAATCCCGGGATATACAGGAACGGATTTCATCTCCTCAAATGGGTGAATTTCTATTTTGTTGTCCATTAATCTTGCTCCCATTCTATTGCTAGAAGGAGAAAGCTTAAAACTTTGAGTTTGGAGTTGTTTTTTTCCGGTACTTGTCAAAAGATTCCATTCTGGACCCTGACTAAATTTTATGGAATTAATACTAGTATAACTAGAAGCAGAAATTTTTATAGAAGGTAAGGAGACAGAAGTACCTGATAAATTAATAAAGTCACCTTTAGAAAACTTGTTCCCATAGTTGCCTCCAAGAGAGGCATATGTATAGCTTGAATAGGATCCATAATGTTGTTGAGTAATTATCGATCCTGCTATTCCGATATAAGCTCGTGATCCATCTCTACTTGGTTTGCCAGCCAGGATATCACCTTTCTGAAGCTTTAAGGTTTTATATCTTTTTGTGGGAAGACCATTGATCATCCATTTCATATCTGCACCTGTCAATGAAATATGGATTTCCTTGTGAAATAATATTTGTGGAGGTATGAGTGTACATTCTAAGGCAGGAAAACCACTTAGATTGTTAACCAGTAGATTTGCTTTTTCTAAGGATTCGGTATCCATAGCGCCGCCTGGTGGAATAGCATAATAGGCTACTTTATATCTTCCTAGATCTTGGATCGTAGTAAATAGTCCCGGTTTTAGTATCTCAATATCTTGCATTGTAGGCTGAAATATCTAGGTGAAGAGATTTGATTTTATCATACTGTTCTTTGTTAATAGCCTCTAATTGTAGCTGGTCATTTACACTCATAGTGGTGGGCGGATACGCTCGGAAATCTAAAAGTTGCAAAGGTGTTTTTCCTATCACATTCCAACCTCCTGGACTGGCCAAACTATAAATTCCTAGATAGTCTGAAGCTACCGCAATTGAACCTGATTCTACTTGAGTAGAAGGAATATTTTTTGTTGGTACTTTCAGTTTTTTATCAAGCTGTTTACAATAGAAGAATCCTACAAGAAATCCTAGCATGTCAATATGATAGGACCTATCTAATAAGTTTTTCACATACTGAGTTTTGTTTAAACCAGTATGCTCGCTTACAAAATTCCAATCTGGGTGATCTGAAAAATAAACAGGAAATCGAAAGATCTTCGAAGAATTTATGATTCTATCAAAATCTATTAACTCTATTTTTTCTAAAATAGGATTAAGGTCATCTGCTTGGATACTTATTTCTGAACCGGTAGCGATTAGGTTTTTAAGCCCTTCTATTTTAGCGGTATGAATAGCCCTGCCTAGTACATTAAATTGTAAAAGAGAATCCTTAGGTAAAATGATTCTACACCAATGATCTCCATAAGGAATCACTTCACAAATTTCACCGTTCAGCTTTACCGATCTCAATATTTCTTTCTTTTATAAAGTGATAAACTTTCTCTGCTATTTTAAGGGCACCAGGACTATCGCTGTGTATGCAGATACTTTCAGTATTAATATCCAAAATTGTATTTTGATAAGATTCTACTTTGTTATGTATAAAATTCCCAAGTTGAAGTTCTACAGCTTCTAGATTATGCAAAACAGCGTCCCCAAGTTTCCTGCTTCTCAATTGTAAATTGGACTCATACCTTCTATCAGCAAAAACTTCTGAAACAAATTCCATTTTATTAGCTTCACAAATCTTCTTCAGAGGTGAGTTGGCCAGTCCATAAATTATCCAACAAGGATTGATTGATTTTACAGTCTGGACAAAGGTCTTTGCTTTTTCTTCATGATAGGCTATGTCATTATAGAGAGCACCATGTGCTTTGACATGATATATATTCCCTCCCGTAGATTGCACTAAACCATTCAGACCATACAACTGATGTTCTAGATGAGTTTGTAAATCCGCAGTTGAAATGTCCATAGATTTTCTCCCAGAATTTGCACGATCCGGATAAGAAGGATGTGCTCCTATGGATACCTGGTTTGCCAAGGCCGCAACTATTGTTTTTTTTATAATAATGGGATTGCCACTATGTACCCCACAGGAGATATTACAAGAGGAAATGAAAGGCATGAAAGCCTCGTCAATATTCTCTATGATACCAGGCATTAATTCGCCCATATCACAATTTATGTCTACTTTTTTTATCATAGAAAAAAGAGCGTGTACATCGTTCTAAAGGATAAGGCTAAGGTTATGAGAATTACAAAACCTCCAGCAATATTTTGTATAGACGAATTTTTATAATTCCCAAGTAGCGATTTCTTGTTAACTAAGTAAAGTAAATAGGCAGCGATGATAGGTAATAATATTCCGTTAGTTATTTGGGCAAATTTAATAATGGAAATGGGTTTAATGCCTAAGGAGGCAAACACCACTCCGATGATCAATATACTCATCCATACTATTCTAAATTTAATATCCTTAGGGTCTTTGTTCCAATTAAATAAACCTCGAGCTGCATAAGCTGCTGCCAATGGGGCGGTAATTGCAGAAGTGATTCCTGCAGCGAATAATCCCATCGCCATAAAGAACTTGGCATAATTGCCTAGCAAAGGTTCTAGCTGGATTGCCATGTCAGCGGCAGAGTTTATTTCTATTTGTCGTTCGTGCATCCCTGCAGCAACAACAATAATAAGAATTGAAATAAGTCCACCTAGGAGGATGGCAATTCTATTTTCCATTCTCAGTTTTGAGAGATCAGTTTCTGATTTCCATTTTTCAGAAACGATGGAGGCATGCAAGAATAAATTATATGGAACTACAGTTGTACCGATGAGTCCGATGATGAGTAATATTTCATTTGTGTCAATAGAACGCGGGACAAACCCAGTGAACACATCGATAAGATTTGGCTTGATCAATATAGCCGTAATGATAAAGCATAAACTTATCAGTATGACCAGGCCGATAAGTAGACGTTCGATTATTTTGTACTTACCATAGAAGAGAAGTCCAAAACAAAATATACCTAAGAATATAGGCCAGAAATTAAAAGGAAAGAACAATTCGAGACCTAGGATACCTCCAGAAATGTTTCCTGCTTCATAAGCTGCATTCCCGATCAAGATGCCTGATATAACGAGAAAAAAAAGTAAGTATTTTTTTACACCATCTCCTGCTTCCGTTCTTATAGCATGACCTAATCCTTTCTGCGTGATAAGACCTATTCTAGCTGCCATCTCTTGTAATACGATGGTGGCGAATATAGAAAACAACATTGCCCATAGTAAGGTGTAACCATGATTAGCGCCAGCAAGCGTACATACGGTGACCGTTCCAGGGCCAATGAATGCTGCCGTCACTAAGGTCGAAGGTCCTAGATAATCTTTCCACCTCATTGTGCATACTCTTTTTTAGTCTTAAGTGCATATAGTGCAAAGGAGGCTAACCAGTGTTCTCCGCTATAATCTCCATCGACTATATTAGCAATAGAAAATGCTAGATGTTTGTTTGCAATGCGCTCAAAGCTTTTGTCGAAACTCGCTATAGGATACAAGCACCAGGCTCTAGAAAAATTAAGCCCATCTAGGTGCACTAATTTGCCATCAGTCCTATCTTTTATTTCAGCAGGTACAATTCTCATATTTGTGTAGTTTTTTCCGAGGAATTGCTCTATCCACTTTGGAAATTCTGTAGGAGACAGAATCCTTCTCATAATATTGATTTCTTCTAGACAAGGAGATAGAAAGTCATATCCAGATGGCTCCCAAGAAAGGGGACAATCAGCATCCGTCAGGTAGAAATCTCTAGCTCGTTGTTCTATAATAGTCTGTAGTGCTTTGTCTTTTTCAGTTAGAGCATAATCGTAAGCAAAGCCTAATCCGAAAGCTGTATTAGAGTGTTCCCCTACACGGATAGGATAGACTAGTTTAGGAAGGTATTCTTGATATTGTTCTGAGATATGCTGGGCTAGAGGTTGTAGATTCTGATGCCACTTTCTACCATCAGGATCATCCCAGGTATAGAGTTCCTCACTTAGCTTAAGTAGCCAAGCCCATCCATAAGTTCGTTCAAAAGACTTCGTATATTTATTTAGAGAAAAATATGCTAACTCCTTTTTTATATTTTTCTCGGTAAGATTTTCATTCAGCATTTTCCTTATACTGGCTTGGTCTTTTAGATCGGGAAATGTCTTGATAAGATAGACCAGTGACCAATGCCCATGCACAGAAGAATGCCAGTCAAAGCAGCCATAAAAAGCAGGATGGTGTACCTGTGGCATTGCGAGATCTTCTTCTTTGGCGATGGTATGACCTGCCTTGTAGGGTAGCGGATGCTGGATACACTTCAAAGGAAGTTTTGCTAAGTTCTCGGCCTGAGATCTGTTGAGTACAATATCTGATCCTACATGGTCCGTTGTTTTCTTACTATTATCTGGTGATGTATCATTACAGGAAAGAAAACAGCAAAAAAGAGCTATTACTAGAATATAGTTTATGTAAATATTCATTTTCATGCCTAAAAGTTATAAATTATACTTTACATTATCACTATGAGATTATATCACTTATTTATATTTCTTATTTCTGGCCTGTTAATGGGAGCTTGTAAGGCTTCTAAGAACATGGTAGCTCAGGATGTTAAACCAGTTTCTGTAATTTACCAAAAACAACTAGATAAGTGGCGAGCCAATAGATATGATAATCTCACAAGTGCTGATGGTTGGTTAACACTGGTGGGTTTGTATTGGCTTGTGGAAGGGGAAAATACCTTAGGCTCTGAAAAACCTGATATAAGTTTTCCTGAATCTGTACCAGTAAGTCTAGGCGTTATTACCAAAACAGGTATGAATCTTAAATATACTAACAACAGTAACAAGTCTGTGAGTGTCAATGATGAAATGGTAGATGAAGCAGTTCTTATGACAGATGCAACGACCTCTCCTACTAAAATGACTTACAAAGACTATAGCTGGTATATAATCCAACGCGGAGAAAGACAAGGACTACGCTTACGTGATACGAATCATATAGCGCGTAGGCAGTTTACTGAAATACCATATTTTCCTATAAGATCAGAATGGAAAAAAGTAGCTGCCTTTTCTGATCCTCTAGAAAATGAGACTATTAAAATAGCAGATATCACAGGAAAACAAACCGATACAAAAGTAGAAGGTTATCTTACCTTTATCCACCTAGAAAAGGAACATAAATTATTGGCGCTTGATGGAGGACCTAAAGATCTTTTCTTAGTCTTTGCTGACGAGACTACCGATGCAGAAACCTATGGTGGGGGAAGATTTTTATACGCTAAGCGGCCAGATATAAACGGACGAACTTACTTAGATTTTAATAAAGCTATCAATCCACCCTGCATGTTTTCGGATTTTGCAACATGTCCATTGCCGCCTCGGAAAAACGTTCTACCCTTTAGAGTAGAAGCCGGAGAGTTAAAGATGCCTGGACATTAGACCATGAATTTTTATATTAGAAAATTAGTAATGATGGCTCTAGAATTATCCTCAGAGGTAGATGTATATTGGACGACAGTTAGTAATTTAATCGAAGCTTTTTCCAGTATTTCATCTTATCGAGCTTAATAAATTATTTTTACTGAACTTTTTTTATTCTTTTTCTATTCACATGATATTCTCAACGTACTAAACAATTAACCATAACCCCAATTAAGCTCCCACATCTATGCGGTACTACCAGTTATTATCTGTTCTCGGCCTATCATTATTTTCTTTATTCATTTCTACACCATCATTTGCGCAGCATGCGACTTGTGGCTTCGATCATTTGTATGAGAAGAGGTATCAGGAGGATGCTGATTTTAGAGCTGAGGTAAAGAAATTTAATAAGCTAGTGGTGGAGAAGAAAACAAGTCAGCTTATCGCTTCAGGTGTCGTATACTCAATACCTGTCGTTGTACATGTGTTGCATACAGGACAAGAAATTGGTACGGGTGCAAATATTAGCGATGATCAGATCATGAGCGCTTTAGATAATATGAATGATGCTTTCAGAGCTGTTAATTATCCTAATACTTCAGACGCTGAGATAGAGTTCTGTCTCGCCTCCCTTGCTCCTGATTGTTCAGCAACTACTGGAATTATAAGAATAGATGCAACAGGTACTGGGAATTATGAAAACATAGGGATCACTGGAGGATCTGATCCTAATCTAGCAGTAAATGAAGTAGATGTAAAAAATCTAAGTAGATGGCCTTCAGATCAGTATTATAATATCTGGATAGTAACGGAGATAGATGCTAATGATGGAGGAAATGGTGTACAGGGATATTCTTATGTTCCTATATTAGAGAATAATGATAAGGATGGAACAGTGATGCTTTACAATGCATTTGGTTATGATCCTGATGGTTCTCTAGGCTACGAGTTAAAATTTTACACAGGAGAAAATGAAACCATTAAGCATGAGACGGGACATTACCTGAATCTACAGCATACTTTTATAGGAGATAGCAACGGGACCAATTGTCCTCCGGCGTCCACAGATATGAATGGAGATTTCTGTGAAGATACGGAAGCACACAAAAGAACAGGGCATGATTGCCCAGTTGGACCTCTTTCCTTAAATGATCCTTGTCTTTGTCCAGTTGGTCAGATCAATGAGTGCACAGGAGAGGTATTTGGTCCAGTAATTCACAATTTTATGGATTATTCTGTATTTACTTGTATGGATAGATTTAGTGATGATCAGATAGCGAGAATGAGAACAGTTCTTGAAGGTAATAGATCTTCTTTAATCACTTCTCTCGGTTGTTCAGATCCTGCAAGTTTGATAGGAGCTCCAGTAGCAGCAAGTTGTACGCCTAGCTCTACGGAGCCCACAGAAAATACGAATATGGGCATCTGGAATGTTAGCCTCAATACTATAGATTATAGCTCGGGAGCAACTTATTCTGATAGTATTAGTTACACTGCGTCGCCGGATGGAAACGGTGGAGGAGGAGATGGATATGTCAACACATGTGCGGGGACAGAACTAAATATTGGTGGAACCTATACCATCAATGTTACAACCGGAGCAGCCAATCCTGAAATTGTAACCTATTATATCGACTATAATAATGACGGAGATTTTGAAGATGCAGATGAGTATCTAGGTTTCGTTGCAGATGCTTCTAATGGGAATCCAGATTATCCTGAACACTTATTAGATTTTACAATACCTGGAACGGCAGTGGCAGATACACCATTAAGGTTAAGAGTGATTTCTGATTTTTTGAATAATTTTAATGATCATTTAGGAAATCCTTGCTATAGTCCTCAGTACGGTCAGGTGGAAGATTATACTGTAAAATTAGCTCGGTGTGATCTTACTTTATCTAATATATCTATCTTGCCTTCTATTGCTCAGGGAGAGACTGAGATGGCATGGACGATTAAGATCCAAGAGCTCAAAAATGTAGCAACCAATGGTACTATAACTGTAGTGCTGCCTAAGGACCCTAAATATAGCTTTGTGTGGGACGAAACGGCTACGAGCATAGGTCCTACTACGGTCAATAATAGTATATGGTCCCTGGATACATCTAATGATTCTTTTTATATATGGACGACAGAGGAATCTATATTAGGTAATACTTCTGCGACTTTAGGTTTTGTCGTAAACTATAACCCTGGAAGTACAACTGGTGTGGCTAATTATACGGCTTCCATCGTATCTGGAAGTGGAGGAGAAAATAATTCCTTAAATAATATAGATGCTGAATCGGTATCTTTTTTCAGTAATTAGATAGATAAATTTACATCATTGAAAAACAGTAAGCTTACCATAGACTTATATCCAACGTATGTACTTCTATTTTTATGGAATGATATTTTCTAATGCGTAGAATAATCTATAATTTACACCATAACAATAGGTGAAGCATTATTAAAAGAACTACTCTTAGAATCAGAAGTAATACCAATTCTAGTTTAGAATGACGGTAATTATTTATTTTATTCTTCATGTTCCTTCGTTAAAAAGCCTCGCCGAAC
>ENA-ORXT01005020-ORXT01005020.1-marine-metagenome-genome-assembly--contig:-NODE-5020-length-13263-cov-6.067117_pt1 | contig 13263 bp, 10 predicted proteins | sample MGYA00237868_ERZ511482 | MGnify/ENA metagenome assembly ERZ511482 | reverse complement strand
ATTCACGATCAAAGGTGTTTTCTGGAAATGGAGTTTCCGATGAACCGCACTATCCTTGCGGCTTTGGCGATGTTCGCCGCGCTGGCATTTGTATCCCAAACTGCTTCTGCCCAAATTGGCAAAGGCAACTTGCCCAACTACCTGTTCTCACAGTACACAACACAAGGCCAAGGCGCGACGACTGCCGGCATGTACCCTGCACCTCATCCCGTCCCTTCGTATGTCGGGCATAGCTACAACACATACCAGCCATTAATGCCGCACGAAATGATGTACGAGCACCAGCGGAATTACTACAACTACTATAACGATAACAGCTACTACGGCGGCGGTCCTTCGTTGAACGTGACTTCGGTTCGCTGGCAAAACGGCCACGGCGGCTACCGTCCTTTACCTTTCTCCAATAACTATCTGTCAAAGCTCTATTACGGCGTTGCCAAACGTGCGTATTGCATGGGCGGCGATTGTGGCGGCGGTGGAGTCATCAGTGGTCTGAAGGCACGTTGTGCCAACGGTCAGTGCGACGAATGGGTTGACGGCGGAGAAGTTATCGACGCCGGAGGTTGTGCCACTTGCGGCGGCAACTAAAGTGGGGTTGTTCTGGCTGCGAAATCCCCGTGTGACCAATTTTTTGAAATGAGAATAACAATGAAACAATTTATTTTGACAACCGGTTGCACATTTGCGATGGCGTTGAGCTTTTTCGTCCAGTCCTCCTTTGCTCAGGAATGTTCTTCGTGCGATGGTGCCGTGATTGAAAGTGGAATCGCCGATGGCGTTGCTTGCCAAGGTTGTGCCGGTGGCGTTCGTGGCATCGTCGGTGGTGCAGCGAATCTTGTCTTGGGTCCCGCCGGAAATGGAGCAATCGTTGATGGCGACGGAAGGGTTCAGCCACAGGCTCAATGGATCCACCCCAAGCAAACGATCAAGAACGCAGCGCGTGATGCATTCAGCCCCAATCCGATTTACGCTTATAGTTCACAAGGCCTGCAGGCCGGTCACGTTCACGCGTGGAATCAGGATCAGGCGAACGCTTACAGTTGGCACGGCGGATACAACACGTGGCGTTTTGGTCAACCAACCGCAACCGTCGTTCCCCCAACGGCTTCTTATCAATCGTCGTACGCTTGGGGCGTAGGACAAACTCGCAGCACGCCAATCCATCACCAGTTCGGTCGTGGAGCAGGATCCTTTGGCGGTGCTGGTGGCAGTTTTCAGAACACGCCTTACTGGCCACGCAGCACCAACCATTTTGGCTACTACCCAGTGCGAGCCAGTTGGTAGCGAATTGCGGCTGAATCTTTTCAGCAGGTACAGATGGGAAATATAAACCGCCAGTCATTTAGATTCGGCGGTTTTTTTATTTGCATGGGAGGTGGAGGCTGCGGGAGAAACCTTCGTGAATGAAATTTTGGAATTCGTAATTCGGATTTCGTAATTCGGATTTCGGATTTAAGAATTTAGAATTTAGAATTTAGAATTTAGAATTTAGAATTTAGAATTTAGAATTTAGAATTTGAGATTTGAGATTTGAGATTTGAGATTTGAGATTTGAGATTTGAGATTTGAGATTTGAGATTTGAGATTTGAGATTTCAAAAACTGGCTGAATTTTGTTTCTCAACTTTAGCATTATTTTCGATAGTGAACCCATTGCTTTGACGTCCGAAACAACAGTATCGTACATAGCATCAGCCCCGCGAACATGATCCATGCAATAGCGCTCGCGTACCCCATCTCGAAATCTGCGAATGCCGAAAGAAATAAGCGCAGCGAAACGGTCATCAACGATTCCCCCGGCTGCCCCGTCCCTTCGCTGATCACGTAGATGGAAGTAAAGGTCTGAACGCTGCGGATCAGCCCCATTACGAGATTAAAGAAGATTACCGGCGACAACATCGGAATCGTAACGTGCAACAGCTTGCGAAACTTAGACGCCCCGTCGATGGATGCGGCTTCGTAAAGAGCTTGCGGAATATCGCTGATCGCCGCCAAATAGATCACAACGAAATTACCTACACCCCATAACGCCATCAAAATCAGCGCGTCTTTGCTGCCCATCAACAACAGCGGTCCTCCGGAAATCCAGTTGCCGATCTGAATTATTCCTTCGACGCCGACCGCCGGACGTGCTTGATTGAGCCAGTTCTGGGGCGGAATCCCAACGACGCCCAACAAAGTGTTGATCAAGCCGCCGTCGGGCTGGAGCATCCAAACCCAGAGGACGCTACTGGCCACGATTGGAATCACCGACGGCAGAAAAATTACCGTCCGAAAAAACGCTTGCCCACGAACCTTCGTCGACAATAAAACGGCCAGTAAGACGCCCAGAACCACCGACAGAGGGACTGACAACATCGAATAGTAGATCGTGTTCAGCAACGCCTTGCCGGCGCCGCGGCCGCTGGCGATCTCAACGCACAGCCGCTGATAGTTTTCGATTCCCACGAACCTTGGCGGGTTGATAACGTCGAAACGGCAGAAACTCCAATACAACGAAGCAACAAACGGCCAAGCAAACAGCACCACGAAACCAAGCAACCACGGTGAAGTGAACGCCAATCCGGCGATCCAAGCCGGCCAACTGCGGCGAGACGAACTTTGGCGATTTAAAGCGTATTCAGGCATAGCGTTGATCTTATGCCGAAAAAGATTCGTTGACACCCGTGCGAAGCTGACGCCTAAGTCACGTCGGCCATTTAGGGCTGTTGACTTGCAAATTGAAGCCTCCGATCGCCAGCAATCAAAAAGTCGGTATATTGTCTGGCTCAACGATTATTGAGCACACTAAGAAGAACCAACTTTCAACCGACTCAACCATGCAAGATATTTTTGCCGACCTTCAATGGCGAGGCCTCATTCACCAAACCACTGCCGATGACAAACTGCCTCAGTGGCTGGCCGGGGGATTGAGGTCTGTTTACGCGGGCTTTGATCCCACCGCTGACAGCCTGCACGTGGGAAGTTTGCTCCCGCTGATGATGTTGCGTCGGTTCCAAAAAGCGGGTCACCGTCCGATCGCCTTGGTCGGTGGAGCGACTGGCATGATTGGCGATCCCAGCGGCAAAAGCGCTGAACGCAACCTCCTGTCCGAAGAGCAACTGTCAGCCAATATCGTCGGTATTGAAGGGCAAATGCGGAAGCTGCTGGACTTTGAAGCCGGCAATTCCAGCGCCGTGCTGGTTAACAACAACGACTGGATGAAAGATTTTTCGTACACCGCATTTCTGCGCGACGTTGGAAAAAACTTTCCCGTCAACGTGATGCTGAACAAAGACAGCGTGAAGTCGCGTTTGGGTAGTGACGCGGGGCTGAGCTACACTGAGTTCAGCTACATGCTGTTGCAAGCTTACGACTTCGTGCACCTCAACCGCCAGTACGATTGCGAACTTCAAATCGGAGGAAGTGATCAGTGGGGCAACGTCACCGCAGGCATTGATCTTGGCCGCCGCATGTTGAGTAAACAGTTGTACGGAATCACGTGTCCGCTGTTGACGAAATCTGACGGCGCGAAAATGGGGAAAACCGAATCCGGCGCGATTTACTTATCGCCTGATCGAACCAGCCCTTACGAGTTCTACCAGTACTGGGTGCGCGTCGACGACGACGATGTGGGGATGTGTTTACGGTTCTTAACGGAGTTGACCGAAGAAGAAATTAAGTCGCTTGACTTAGCACGCGCGGCCGAACCGCACCAACGTGCAAGCCAAAAACGACTGGCCGAAGAAGTCACGCGACTAATTCATGGAGAGGCGGGATTGAAGTCTGCAAAACAAGCTACAGAGATTCTGTTTGGTGCTGAAATTGCAGACCTCTCTGATAAGGAACTACAACAGATTTTCCCTGATGTTCCAAGCGTCACGCTACCGATGGACCGCTTGAGCAACGGAATCCCAATCGTGGAAGCTTTCTTCGAAGCGGGACTGGCAAAAAGTAAGGGGAAAGCTCGGCAAACTGTTGAGCAAGGCGGAGCATACGTCAACAATCAGCGCGTCGAATCGATCGAGAAATCACTTTCAACGAGTGACTTGGCAAGTGAGACGGTAATTGTATTAAGAAGCGGAAAGAAGAAATACTGTTTAATGAAATTTGACGGTTAGATAACGATTGATTTGTCGTTTCCCATGACGGCGAGCACTGGCAGCTTACTAGATTGTTGACTACTATTGAGTTTTATCTTTCTTAGACCGCTTTACCCGTCATTTTGATTGCACATTAAATTCCTTCTGCAGAAATATTCGTCCATGCCCGAAACACAACTTGAAGTATTGACTGCAAATGTCGTAGCCAAATTTGAAGAAAAGTTTTCTACGGAACCTGATATCGTCGTTGCTGCGCCAGGTCGCGTAAATCTCATTGGCGAACATATCGACTACAACGATGGATTTGTGTTGCCGATGGCGATTGAGCGTTACACTGTGATCGCCGCCAAAATCGATACAGAGAACGAATCGACCGCCACTATTTATTCGGTCGATATGAAAGATCAGGTTACGATCTCTCTGGCCGATCCGATCAAGAAAGACACCCCACATTGGTCTAACTATGTTGCCGGTGTGGTCGCGGGAATGGTCCAAGACAAAGGGTTTTCGATTCCCGGTTTCCAAGCCGTGACGCAGTCCAACGTGCCCATCGGTGGAGGGCTTTCCAGCAGCGCTTCCTTAGAGGTCGCGATGGCAACAGCGATAGAAGCCGTTGTAGGCGAGTCGATCTCGCTGACTGAAAAAGGGCTGGTTTGCCAAAAAGCCGAACACGAATTCGTGGGTGTGCCCTGTGGAATTATGGATCAGTTTTCCAGCGTTTTATGCGAATCGGATCATGTGTTGCTGCTGGATTGTCGAGACCAATCGTTTCAACAGATTCCGTTTTCGAATCCCGACATTGTGGTACTGATCATCAACAGCGAAGTCAAACACGAACTTTCCGGCGGCGAATATGCTGAGCGTCGCGCCCAATGCGAAGATGCTCTTGAAAAATTGGGAGCCAAGTCTTATCGAGATGTGACGCTCCAAGAGGTTCAGGACAAAAAGGTTGATTTTGATCAGGTCATTTACAATCGGGCTCATCACGTTGTCACCGAGATAGCGCGCACCGTTAAAACTGCCGAAGCGATGAAGAACAACGCATGGCATACGGTCGGAGAATTAATGTACGCCAGCCATGCTTCGTTGCGTGACGATTTCGAGGTGAGTTGCAAGGAATTGGATGTGTTGGTGGACATCGCCAGCAAAACCGATGGCGTGATTGGGGCACGAATGACCGGGGGAGGATTCGGCGGTTGTATCGTAGCGTTGGTGCAAGGAAACACAGCCGATTCGATCAAAGACTCAATTTGCAATGAGTACCAATCGCAGACGGGTGTGAAGCCCACCGCTTTCATGACGCGTCCTGCACGGGGTGCGCATGTGATCCGGTCGGCATAGCCGTCTTTCATAGTCGCCTTTCGCTCCGAGGCTGTGATTCTATGGCGGTTGATGAAGTATTAAAACTTCACAACCTCTCGGCGAAAGTGCACTCAAGCGTAAACGCGCGAACGAACTTTCGCGAAGGGGAGAACGACAATGATTTTCAACCATCAACTTTTGATCTCCATCGCATATTCGCCAAGCAAGCCCTCAATCCGCTCATCGACGCGCGGTCGGGCAGTCGCGGCCCAAGGCAGAATTTTATCGTCCAGTGGCTCCAGCCCAATCCTTTCCAGCACGCGGCTCATGCGATACGCGGCGCCTTCGTCGGTCACGTAATCAAAGATGTAGCGCTGCGAGACGAACTTTTCCATCGCAGGAACCAGCTTCTCAGTGGGCTTGGTCGCAAAACGATTGATCGCGTTTTGTACTTTTAAGGCATCCACAGTAGCTACCATTTCGTAATACCGGTCCAACTGCCCGGGAAATTTTTGCTGCAGCCACGAATCGATGAACATCTCAACCATGACGTGGGCCACGAATCCCGGCCTCATGCTTTTATCACCCCCGTAGATTTCACGGACCTCAATCGCAAACTTCATTTCGAAGTCACGAAAGACGGCGGACGTGTGAAACCAGTAGTCGTCTTTGTGGTGCTGGACGACACCGCCGGCAACATCTGCCACGATCTGGTCCTCATCGCCGACCCAATCGACAGCCTTCTTCTTGCGGACGCGGCACTTCCGATCCGCCGCCGCCAACCAGTCGGGCAGACTCGTTCCTACGGCGTAGTAGGGTTTGTCAAGAAATGGCAGGGCGTGACAAAAACTATTCATGGCAAATTGATTGGGAAGTGCAGAATGAAGAGAAATCTGGAATCAGAAATTTGGAATTTGCTTACGTTGTTTTATGTTGATACTCGATCGCTGTCCCAAACGTTTTCGCGTAAGTTTCGTTTCCACTATCCAGTCGAAACACCTCTTCCCCCATCACCCAGGTTTTCACAGGCCAGCCCTTCAATGTCTCGCCCGCCCACGGCGACCAACCACACTTCGTTTGCTGATCCTCGTTGCGGATCGTTTTCTCAAGATTCATGTCGACCAAAACCAAATCTGCATCGTAGCCGACTTCGATTTTTCCTTTGTTAGCAATGTCCCACACGCGCGCGGGTGCTTCGCACATCCACGCAACCACCTGTTCAATCGAACACCGGCCTTGATTTACCTGGTCTAACATCAAAGCCAGATAATTCTCGACCGCAGGCAGTCCAGAGGGGCATTGAGGATAAGGGAGATTCTTTTCATCCATTGTATGGGGCGCGTGATCGGTTGCGATGACCTCAATCGTCCCGTCCAACAATCCAGCAAACAGTGCTTCATTGTCTTGCTTGGTCTTGATCGACGGATTCATTTTTACCAGCGATCCCAGCCGCGTGTAGTCGTCGATCGAAAAGAATAGGTGATGCGGACACGCTTCGGCGGTGACGAAATTGTGTTTTGCTTTGGCCGCGCGAATCAAATCAACCTCATGTGCGGTCGATACGTGCAGAACATGGAACCGGTGTTGGTGCCGTTCCGCTAAATCAATCGCGCGTGCCGTTGCAATTGCGGCGGCTTCATGATCGCGGATCTTCGAGTGCGTTGCTATGTCGGTGCTGCCAGCGTAGCGCTGAGCATTTCGTTTTACCGTCGTTTCGTCCTCGCAATGAGCACAAATCGGCAACGTCGTTTGAGCAAAAATGGTTTCCAGCGCGTCTTGCGAATCGACCAGCAAATCACCCGTGCTCGAACCAATGAAGATCTTGATTCCGGGTGTTCTGACGGCATGCTTGAGATCGTTAACGTTGTTGGGCGTGGCTCCGATATAAAAACCGTAGTTCACCAGACTGGCCTTGGAAGCGATCGCCAGTTTATCGTCAAGCAGTTGCTGCGTCGTCGCGTTGGGAATCGTGTTGGGCATCTCCAGAAAACTTGTGACCCCGCCCTTGGCACAGGCGCGTGACGCATGGGCCAAATCCTCTTTACCGGTCAGTCCAGGTTCGCGAAAATGGACTTGGTCGTCAATCACACCCGGCATCAACACGAGCCCACTGGCGTCGACCATATTGTCGGCGGTAACGGTGTTGGCAGGATCAATTTCTACAATCTTCCTGTTGGAGATTAAAACCGAAGTCTCCACGGACTGTCCACCAATGATAACGTTCGCATTTTTGATTAATGTACTAATGAAAATTTCCCCCGACTGCACCAACACTGTGTCTTAGGGAAAGTACTTTGTGCAGTACCTTCGAAAAAAGACGCCCGATGGTGGCTGAAAACTGATTGAATCGTCTCAACTCTAGCCCTGAATCGTGACAGACGGCCGGTGCATTGAACAGACGGGTTGGCGATTGAGCCAGCAATTGTGATAATGAAAAGATCAACTCACCTCCCGCAAGGATCGCAACAAATGCAAGATTTTGAAAAACTTGGCGCCTTTTATCTCGGCAAAGAATACGACATGGACGCGAAATCGCGTGCCGAAAATCTTTTGTTGTACGATTCCAAGGACCTTTGCACCCATGCGGTCGTCGTCGGAATGACAGGTAGCGGTAAAACGGGGCTGTGCGTTAGTCTGCTGGAGGAGGCCGCCATCGATCGAATTCCCTCGATCGTGATCGATCCCAAAGGCGATATCTCCAACCTGCTTTTGTCCTTTCCCAACCTCACTCCTGAGGAATTTCGTCCCTGGGTGGACGAGGGACAGGCCGCGCGTGAGGGAATTTCGCCGGAGGTCTTTGCCACCAACGAAGCTGAAAAATGGAAAGCTGGATTGGAAAGCTGGGGGCAGGATGCGGCGCGTATTCGCATGATGCGTGATACGGTCGACATGCGTGTCTACACACCCGGTTCAACGATCGGCCGACCGCTAACGATTCTGAAATCCTTCAACTGCCCCAGTTCTGAAGTTATCGGTGACAGCGACATGTTCGCCGACATGATCAGTTCGGCGTCTTCGGGTTTGCTGTCTTTGTTGGGCATCGACGCTGACCCTATTCGCTCCAAAGAACATATCCTGATTTCAAATATCCTCAGCACGACTTGGGGCAAAGGGCAGAACCTCGATCTTGGTTCTCTGATTTCCAAGATTCAAAATCCGCCGTTTGAACGTGTCGGAATCATGGAACTCGATTCGTTCTACCCGGCGAAGGAACGCGACGAGTTAGCGATGACGCTGAACAACCTGTTGGCATCACCATCGTTCTCCAACTGGATGATGGGCGAAGCGATCGACATTAAACGCATGCTGCACACTCCCGAAGGCAAACCCTGCGTTTCGATCGTCTCGATTGCTCACATGACTGACAAGGAACGGATGTTCTTTGTCACGATTCTGTTGAACGAAATTTTATCCTGGACGCGTACGCAGGCCGGCACCTCCAGCTTACGCGCGATCCTTTATATGGACGAGGTCTACGGGTACTTCCCACCGACGGCCAATCCGCCGTCCAAGCGGCCGATGCTAACGCTGCTAAAACAAGCGCGAGCGTTCGGATTGGGTTGCGTGTTGGCGACACAGAACCCCGTCGATCTCGACTACAAGGGACTTTCAAATTGCGGAACTTGGTTCTTAGGACGGCTACAGACCGAAAGAGACAAAGCCAGAGTGATCGAAGGATTGGAAGGAGCGTCGTCTCAAGCGGGATCAAAATTCGATCGCGGCGCCATGGAGAAAACGCTTGCCGGTTTAGGCAACCGCGTGTTTCTGATGAATAACGTACACGAAGATCATCCCGTCGTGTTCGAAACTCGGTGGGCGATGTCGTATCTGCGAGGACCGATGACGCGCGATCAACTTCAGAGGATCACCGAAGAGGATCCCAACTACGATCCCCAAGAGGTCGAAGCGGCCAATAAAGCCCGACCCGGTGCCGCCGGCGGAGCTGCAAAACCTGTCGTGGCTCAAGTCAACCAGCAGGATTTAGTACCCTCGGGCGTCGAGCAGTATTTCGTTGCCTCCAACGCGCGCGTCAGCGATAGCCAACGATTGGTCTATCGGCCGATGTTGATTGGCGAAGGCCGTTTGCATTATGTGCGAGCAACTTACAAGGTCGACAAATGGATGGAACGTCGGTTCTTGGCCTCGGTCTCCGATGGCGACCTGCCCGATGAGATTTGGGACGAGGCGGATCCGTTGGCGGAAGCGTTAGAGATGGATCGCCGACCTGAGGAGGATGCCGAGTTTGCCGAATTGCCGATCGACTTGCAGAAGGCGAAGAACTATAAGACTTGGCAAAAGGAACTGAAGGAGTTTCTCTATCGCAAGCAATCGCTGACGGTCTACAAGTGTAAAGAAGTCAAAATGTACAGCGAGCCGGGCGAAGAGCTTGGCGACTTCAAAGTGCGTTTGGAGCAAACGGTATCTGAAAAACGAGACGAAGCCAAGGAGAAGTTGACTAAGAAGTACGCTTCAAAATTTAGCACGCTTAGGGACCGTATTAGCCGCGCCGAAGACAAAGTCGAAGTGCAAGAAGAGCAGTACAAGCAAGCGCGCGTGTCGGGGATGTTGTCTGTCGGCACAACATTGATGGGAGCTCTCTTCGGTCGCAAAACACTCAGCGTCTCCAACGCACGTCGCGCGGGTACTTCGATGCGTGCGTTTGGCAGAAGCGGTAAAGAAAAATCTGATATCGATCGGGCTAAGGACAGCTTGGAAGACGTTATGGTGAAGTACGAGGAGCTCGAAGAACAATTCGAACGAGACGTTGACGAATTGACTGAAAAGCTAGCCGTGGACAACATGGAATTCGAAGAGTTGAGCATTCCACCACGCAAGAGCGATATCTCAATTGAGGAATTTGGTGTGTGTTGGCTGCCGTTTGTCGTAGATTCATCCGGCATCGCGGATCCCGCGTATTAGATTTAGCTAGTACGTAGCGGGGGCTTCCAGCCACCGAGAATCAACGGTGGCTGGAAGCCCCCGCTACGACTGTTTCTGATGAAAAGCCTCAGAATCGCGTTTTGTACTTCGGCTGGTGGAGGAGATCAGTAGAATACGAGTTGGCCTTTTTTCTTCCTGAAATCCCCTGCCCCGCATGTTCAAACTTCAATCTGAATTCGAACCCGCCGGTGACCAGCCCCGCGCGATCGAAACGCTTGTCAAAAATCTAAAGGCCAGCAAGCGCCCCCAGATGCTGATGGGCGTGACGGGCTCCGGCAAGACCTTTACGATGGCAAACGTTATCCAGCAAATAAAAAAGCCTACGCTGGTGATCTCGCACAATAAAACGCTCGCGGCGCAGTTGTACAGCGAATTCAAAACGTTCTTCCCGCACAATGCCGTCCACTACTTCGTCAGCTACTACGACTACTACCAGCCCGAAGCCTACATTCCGCAGCGCGATATCTACATCGAAAAAGATGCTTCGATCAATGAAGACATCGACCGGTTGAGACTGGCTACCACCAGTTCCTTGGTCAGTCGAAAAGACGTGATCATTATCGCGAGTGTTTCCAGCATCTATGGTTTGGGTTCGCCGGAGGACTATCGGTCGATGATGGTCGCGCTGAAGGTCGGCGAAACGATCGACCGCGATAAGATGCTGGGCAAGTTCATCGACATCCAGTATCAGCGCAACGACATGGCTTTTGCGCGTTCGAAGTTTCGCGTGCGTGGGGACAGCGTAGAAATCTGGCCCTCCTATGAAGAGTACGCTTACCGGATCGAATTTTGGGGTGATGAGATCGAAAAGATCTCGATCATCAATCCTTTAACGGGCGAATCAATTACGCCCGAATCTGAGATTTTCATCTACCCCGCCAAACACTTCGTGACGTCCGAAGAGCGAATTCAACAGGGCGTTCGCCGAATCAAAAGCGAACTGAAAGACCAGTTGGAGGAATTTCAAACGCAGGGCAAGTTGCTGGAGGCGCAGCGCCTCAACGCGCGGACACGATTCGATATTGAAATGCTTGAGAACGTTGGCCACTGTCCGGGAATCGAAAACTACAGTCGACATCTTGCCGGGCGTACTGCGGGCGAAGAACCCGAGACGCTGTACAACTTCTTTCCTGACGATTTCCTACTGATGATTGACGAATCACACGTCACCATCTCGCAGGTCGGAGCGATGTACTCCGGCGACCGCAGCCGTAAAGAGACGCTGGTATCCCACGGTTTTCGTTTGCCCAGTGCGATGGACAACCGCCCGCTGAAATTCGAAGAGTGGGAAAATCGAATTAATCAAGTCGTCTACGTTTCGGCGACACCCAGTGATTACGAATTGGAAAAGACCGATGGAGAGGTCGTTGAGCAGGTCATTCGCCCGACGGGACTGTTGGATCCCGTCGTCGAAGTGGTTCCTGCCAGCGGGCAAGTCGTACACTTGCTGGGACAGATTAAGGAACGTTTGGAGAAGGGCGATCGGGTGTTAGTCACCGCGCTGACCAAGCGTTTGGCCGAAGATCTTTCGGCCTATCTAAACGAAAACGGTGTGGCCTGTAAATGGATGCATAGCGAATTGGATGCGTTTGAGCGGGTCGAACATTTGCGAGACTTGCGTTTGGGAAAATTCGACGTGTTAGTGGGGGTCAATTTGCTGCGTGAAGGTTTAGATCTTCCTGAGGTTTCTCTGGTCGCGATTTTAGACGCCGACAAACAGGGGTTTTTGCGTAGCGAGACAGCTTTGATTCAAACGATTGGTCGTTCCGCCAGGAACGTGGACGCCAAGGTGATCCTTTATGGTGATAAGGTCACCGAAGCGATGAAAAACGCGATCCAAGAAACCGATCGCCGCCGGACGTTGCAGATGGCATACAACCAAGAGCACGGCATCATACCGAAAACAATCATTAAACCGATCAAGGACGACATTGGTGCCGATCTGCGTAACCACCGCGAAGCCAACGACGCGTTAGTCAGTGAAAACACGGTTTTCATTACGGAAGAAATGATCGAAGAATTGCAGACGGAGATGATTCAGGCGGCCGAGAGTTTGGAGTTCGAGCGCGCGGGTCATTTGCGCGATCGTATCGGGCAGCTGAAAGAGGCCGTTGGAAAACCGCTCAATAGCGTTGACGAGTCCAAAGCGGGAAGCGGCAAAGGCGGAAAGCGGAAGGGACGCCGCGCGTCAAAGAGACGTGGTTCGAAGGTCCCCAGACCGAAGCGGCAAGGGTGACATTGTTGGGAAAGCGGATTGGTGATTTAGAGTTCAAATTTACCCATCCAAGTCCGAAGCTCTTTTGGATATCGGCCGTCGATAACTGATGCAATGAACGTCAACAGTTTGGTTAGACTTAGTAGTCTCCCACTACCAGTCCATCGTTTCGGGAAAACAATTTTTGATAAGTCCCGCGGGTCTCACTATTTTTCCACTGGGTTTTCGTCAGATTGTTGTGTTCAATGTCGTCCGAAATGAAGTGAACCGATCCGTCGCATAATGCAAACACTGCGCCGCCGGGATGCATGCTGGCGAATGAGTTCCTCAGTATTGCGTTATTCGAACTAAAATCGGGGTTGAGCTCGGCCGTGTCCAGTTCGAACTTTACTGAGCGTTCGTGACGCGTCTGCACCCTTTGACGCTGCGTACATAACAGGGTCCCAAATGAATCTGGCTCCGTTCTTCGCAATCGAGTAGCTGATGGTTTCACCGCAGAAAAAGGTGTTCGAGGTCCCGTCATTGATCTCCGCAAGATTAATCCCCTGATATCTGTCACTTTCGCAACGCATTAAGACTCCATCTGAAAAGGGTTGCCATGGGACAAACGCCCACTCGATGCTACCACCGTTGCCCATATAGCTGGACATAGCACTTTCATAATTCCATTTGAACAGCGTTGAGCCGAGTTCCTGGTCGGCAGGACAGACAAAAGATGGCACAG
>ENA-ORXT01005019-ORXT01005019.1-marine-metagenome-genome-assembly--contig:-NODE-5019-length-13263-cov-9.609889_pt1 | contig 13263 bp, 11 predicted proteins | sample MGYA00237868_ERZ511482 | MGnify/ENA metagenome assembly ERZ511482 | reverse complement strand
CAAGCGTAGGGTTAAGAAATTGTGCAGATAATAATTGTGTTATCGATATCATAAGTATGGTTAAGATCGTTTTCATAAGTTTTAGTTTTTAATGATTTTTTCAGTTCTTATCTTATTGTCTTTTGTATAAATTGTCAAAAAGAAAATGCCCTCATTTATTTGAGACACATCTATCGTTTCTCCTTCTATATCTCCAGTCTGAATCATCTGCCCTAGCGAATTGTGTATACTGTAAGATTTTAAAAGAAAAGGAGACGTTAATGACAATACATCGGAAACAGGATTGGGACTTATTTTTAGAGCAAATGAATTATCAACAACATTCTTTCCTACAGAGGTGATTACCAATTCTTCTTCATTGCAGTCAGCAATATCTAAGCATCCATTTTTATCCGTTTTTAATATCCATAGAGAGTCCATAGGTGGTATGTTAGATCCACTTACCCGATGAGTAGTTTTTCTTCCTACTGCGTATATATCCCCATTTGCATCTTCTTCTATTTGCAACAAATCTCCTGAAAACTCAAAACCTGCTTCCCGCAAATCAGGATTTGTAATATTGGGAAATATAAAAATGCGTTGCCACAGCAACTCGCCGTACTTTGTCAATCTAGTTATAAATCCAGCTTTATATATGGGTAAATCTTCTCCCCAATCTTCTTGACCGTATGGTCCCCCTAACTCTGGAGAATCAGGTGTATCCTCAATAGTGCCACAGACGAGTATATCTCCATTTCGAGCAGCAGCAATATCGTATAGATCATATTTCCGAACCTCCATATTAGAAAAATCTGCATTGGGTTCTTCAAAATAAAATTGAAAAAGCCAAGTGTCTAAATTATCTCCTTCATAATTTAATCCCCTCAATATATCGTTCCAATTTCTAAGATGCTGAAATTCCTCTTCATATTCATCTTTCGAATACACAAAATTATTTTCATCGATAAGCAAAAAATGGTGAAACGACAAGTCAGTAGAAGCTATATAACTATCCAGTACAGAAACTTCATCATTTACGTCTATCTGCGTTATTACAGTTCTATGCGAGGTGAAAGATCCAGCATCCCAATCTTCTATAGTAAATACATATATATTTCCTACAGCATCCATTTGTAAATCTTCAGCTGTTGCATCATTTACAGCAGTTTTCCCTACAATAATATTCTTTTCGTGCTGAAAGGTCACTGCATCAAACTTAGAAATTAAGCCAAAATCGTCACCAAAATTCGTTCTCACATTGGCTAAAGCGTAAATAAAACCACTTCTTTCAACCATCCCTTCCCACTCAACAAAAAGATAATCATCGACATCTAAGTCTAATTGAATTCTGTCCGTTACGCTTAAACTGTCATCCAGCCTAAATATAGAAGGTCTATTTGTAAATGGTAATTCTTTTCCCAATACATAATATTCATTCTCGAGTCGCAATAAAGCATTTTCAGAATATGGAGAACTGATATCCACAAAGACGATATCTGAAATATCACCAGTACTTTTTTCTACTCTTACTATTGGTGCGCATGGGCTTGATTCATCACAAAAATCCATTCCAACCTTTAGTAAGAGGTCTTCATCCTCAACCAAAAAACTCCAAGGCAAATGGCGCGAAACCTCTTGAAAATTGTAAAACTTATGGTAATATTCTTGCGCAGAGAGCTTATTCAGAATCAGCATAAGAACAAATACAATCGTTAAATTCTTCATTCTATTAATTTTAAAACACGCTGAAGGCAGGTAATCTGCCTTCAGCATGTTGCGTAAGAGTTTACCGAGAAACAATGGTTAAATTTTTCTTAGAAATTAAATCATCTTTTTTGAGCGTAAAATTTAAGTTTCAGCCATACCCGTCTGGTATTTGACCAGACAGTTTAGTTGCAAATAAATAAGTTGATGTTTGGATTGAAAGGTATGATCGTACTTGTTGCAGCCATTCGTAAGTTAACATAATACAAGTTTTAGTTTTTGATAATAAGGAATGAAAGGTTTGGCCAAACTTATTTCACTATGCAATCTAAAAATAATACTAAATGTCAATTAAAAGAGTAAAAGGATCTTTTCATTTTGCATATTATTAGACTATTGGTAACTATGTCTCTACTAATGGGATGTTTACCTACGCCTAGAACGTGAATACAGACTCTTCTGCTCTTACATCAAAATTTATGGAACAAATTATGAATTGATGCTTAGGGACGAAATCGGTTGTTCAATTACAGATGCCTTTGGTAGCTTTACCATTATGAGTCCACTAAATTTGTCTAGGAACCTTATTATTCTAAATATTAATTTCAAGAAAGCGATATAGTTTTTTTAGTTGTCATGATAACCATTCTTTCGCGACGGCGCTTGCGCCCGAAGCTCGGCGCAGGGATCGAGCAGGATAAAGGATGGAAATGGCATCCCGTTGTAGGCTCTGCCGAAACGGGATATAATGTACAGCCTGGTCACGTCCCGAGTGTAGCGAAGCGGAACTCAGGGATCGTGATAGCCCCAAGTCCAAATCTAAAAATTAGGTAATCTGAAGTATAAATAATTGCGGAGGTTAATCTTGTTGGGCAGTAACTAGACCTCGAATAAGGGTCGTCAACTTAGGCTCCGCAAGATTCGCAATCGCAATGACCTCGTCGATAGTGGTCTCGGTGATGGCAGAAATAGGATAACATAAATTGGACACGACGGAAATCACACACACTCGGATGCCCGCATGACGCGCTACAATAACCTCTGGAACGGTGGACATGCCGATAAGATCTGCGCCGATGGTATGGTAGTAATGGTACTCCGCTGGGGTCTCTAGATTGGGGCCTTGAAGGGAGAGGTAAACGCCTTCGTATAACTGTAGGTCAGACTGTTTTGCAATCTTCTTTGCACTGTCGCGTAGGGCTTTGTCATAGGTCTGGAGCATGTCTGGAAAACGAGGACCAAGTCGCTCATCGTTGATGCCTCGGAGTGGATTTTCAGGGTGGGTGTTGATATGATCGCGGACAAGGACGAGTGAGCCAGGTTGGAAATTGGGATTGACACTGCCTGAGACGTTGGACATATAAATGATATCTACATCTAGAGACTTGAGCACGCGGATCGGGAAGGTAAGCGCGCGCATACTGTAGCCTTCGTAATAGTGAAATCTACCCGCGAGAACGATAATAGGTGCGCCGTCCAACTTACCGAAAAGAAGTTTTCCAAGATGTGATTCTACGGTAGAAGTTGGGAAGTGTGGGATGTCAGCGTATGCAATGCTATGCTCCACAACTATTTGTTCGGCAAGATTACCTAGGCCTGTACCGAGAACTATAGCTTGCTTACATGTGTATCCATTTTGCTGGATTATGTACTGCTTTGCTTCCTGTACTTTGTCAAAAATGTTATCCATACTAGAAGCGTAGGTGCTTGACCGTAAGCGAATGATTGATCAACTGTTTGAGTGAGTCAATCCCTATTTTGAGATGCTCATCTGCAAACTTTGCCGTGACTACTTTATCGCTTTTTTCAGTTTTGACGCCGTCTGGCACCATGGGCATATCTGAAACAAGGAGTAGTGCTCCTGCTGGTATTTCGTTTTTGAAAGCAGCGATGAAAATAGTAGCCGTTTCCATATCTATAGCGATCGGGCGCAGAGATGTAAGGTATGCTTTGAAATCCTCACGGTGCTCCCATACTCTTTTGTTGGTGGTATAAATAGTGCCCGTCCAGTAATCGCGTTCGTATTCTCTGATAGTAGTAGAGATCGCTTTTTGAAGTGCGAAAGCAGGCAGGGCTGGGACTTCTGGTGGAAGGTAATCATTGGAGGTTCCTTCTCCCCGGATGGCAGCAATAGGAAGGATAAGATCTCCAACCTTATTGGTGTGTGTTTTCAGTCCTCCACACTTACCCAGAAACAAAACTGCTTTGGGCATGACCGCTGTAAGCAAATCTATCACAGTACCTGCGTTGGGGCTGCCCATCCCGAAGTTGATCAAAGTGATATTGTCGGCTGTGGCGCTGGGCATAGATCGGTCAGCGCCCTTAATTTCAACGTTGTGCCAGTCTGCAAATGTCTTGAGATAAGCTGAAAAGTTAACAATCAAAACATACTCTCCAAAATCTTTCAACTCTGTGCCTGTATATCTAGGCAACCAGTTTTCGACTATCTCTTTTTTCGACTTCATCTATATCATTATTTTATCTGGATAAATACAAAGATCGTTTTTTATCTAAGTCTCTAAAGTATGGATCGTTGAGATCTTTGATGAAGCGAATAGCCTCACCTGTAGATTTCATTTCTGGTCCAAGGTTTTTATCTACGTTTGGAAATTTATCAAAGGAAAATACAGGAACTTTGATCGCGTATCCTTCTAGTTTTTTCTCAAATTTAAAATCCTTGATTTTATGTGTACCCAACATTACTTTGGTTGCATAATTCAAGAAAGGAACCTGATAGGCCTTAGCAATAAAGGGTGTCGTTCTTGAGGCTCTTGGATTGGCTTCTATCACGTACACATTATCATCTTTAATAGCAAACTGTATGTTGATAAGTCCTTTGGTATTTAGTGCGAAAGCGAGCTTCTTTGTATACTCTTTCATCTTCTCTATTGCTTGATCAGACAAACTGTAAGTAGGTAGCATAGCGCTACTATCACCTGAATGAATTCCGGCAGGTTCTATGTGCTCCATGATCCCCATAATAAGGACTTCATCACCATCGCAGATAGCATCTACCTCCGCCTCTCTTGCACGTTCCAAAAATTGATCTACCAATACCTTGTTGTCAGGCATCTTTTTAAAGATGCCGAGGACGTGCTTTTCTAATTCTTCATCATTAAGTACGATACGCATATTTTGCCCTCCCAACACGTAGGAAGGTCTGACAAGTACTGGATAAGAAACTCTGTTTGCTACTACTAATGCCTCATCGGTATCCACGGCAGTGCCGTAGTTTGGATAAGGGATATCTAGCTCTTTGAGGATGTCAGAAAAGCGTCCGCGATCTTCTGCCAAATCAAGTGATTCGTATGAAGTGCCGATAATTTTTATCCCTTTCTTGGTAATTTTTTCTGCAAGCTTAAGAGCAGTTTGACCACCTAATTGGACTATAACACCTTCTGGTTTTTCATGATCTAAGATCTCCTCAAGGTGCTCCCAGAAAACAGGTTCGAAGTATAGTTTATCCGCTACATCAAAATCTGTTGAAACCGTTTCAGGATTGCAGTTAATCATAATAGATTCATATCCTGCCTCTTTTATTGCAATGAGCCCGTGAACGCAGCAATAATCAAATTCGATTCCTTGTCCTATACGATTAGGACCAGAACCCAATACTATTATTTTCTTTTTATCGCTAACAACACTTTCGTTTTCCTCATCAAAAGTAGAGTAGAAATATGGTGTATGGGCTTCAAACTCTGCGGCACAGGTATCTACCATTTTGAAAACCCGCTTGATGTCAAGCTCATTTCTTCTCTTCTTTATTGCCTCCTCATCGACACGCATGAGCCAAGCAATTTGAGCATCCGAGTACCCCACTTTTTTGAGCGACAAGAGAAATTCTCTATCTAAGTCATCGGGTATATTATATTTCATCAGTTCCTTTTCGTACCGAACCAAATCTTTGATTTGACCGATATACCAAGGATCTATTTTAGTAAGATTGTGAATTGTTTTTTCTGGGACACCTAAGCGAAGTGCATCTTTTACACGATAAATACGATCGTCACTCGCCACCTGCATCCTATGCAAGATATCGGCAGTTTTGATCCATTCCTTTTTGTCTGCTCCCAGACCCATGCGATTATTTTCTTGTGACTGACATGCTTTTTGCAGCGCCTCAAGAAAATTTCTACCAATAGCCATCACCTCTCCTACAGATTTCATTTGTAAGCCAAGCGTGTGATCTGAACCATAAAATTTATCAAAGTTCCAACGTGGCATTTTGACTATTACGTAATCCAATGCGGGTTCAAAGAATGCGGATGTAGTTTTAGTAATTTGATTTTTGAGTTCTCCTAAGGTGTAACCGATAGATAACTTAGCCGCAATCTTTGCGATGGGATAACCTGTCGCCTTACTAGCAAGTGCAGAAGACCTCGAAACTCGTGGGTTTATTTCTATAACGATGAGTTCTTCATCTGCTGGATTGATGGCAAACTGGATATTACATCCTCCTGCGAAATTACCAATAGAGCGCATCGCCAAGATAGACTGATTACGCATCTCCTGATACGCCGTATCTGACAGCGTCATGCATGGTGCAACGGTAATACTATCTCCAGTATGAATACCCATTGGGTCTAAGTTTTCCACTGCACAAATAATGACGACATTATCGTCAGCATCCCTTAAGAGCTCTAATTCATATTCTTTCCAACCAAGCACTGCTTGTTCTACTAGTACTTCGTGTGTCGGAGAAGCGTTAAGTCCTCTACGAAGTGCGTCATCAAAGTCTTCAGCGGTGTGCACAAAACTTCCTCCTGTTCCTCCAAGAGTGTAAGAAGGTCTAATGACAAGAGGAAATCCAATCTTTTGCGCAGCATCCTTTCCTTCCAAGAATGAGTTGGCGATGTAAGATTTTGCTACATTCAAGCCAATAGCAATCATTTTTTGCTTGAATGCTTCTCTGTTCTCTGTGAGTTCTATAGCTGCAAGGTCTACCCCTACTAATTTTGTATTGTATTTCTCCCAGACGCCTCTTTCTCCAGCCTCGATGGCCAAGTTCAATGCGGTTTGCCCACCCATGGTTGGTAAAACAGCGTCTATTTGCTGCTCTTCCAGTATTTCCTCCAAGCTTTCTACCGTCAATGGCTTCAGATAGATATGATCAGCAATGACCTTATCTGTCATGATAGTCGCTGGATTAGAGTTAATAAGCGTGACTGATATTCCTTCTTCTCGTAAGGAACGTGCGGCTTGTGAGCCAGAGTAATCAAATTCGCAGGCTTGTCCAATAACAATGGGACCGCTGCCGATAATCAGAATAGATTTAATGGAAGTATCCTTAGGCATTTTACAGAGTTGTCGTTTGTAAATTGCTCGCAAATATATAAGAATAATGACTACCAAAGGCTTAAGGGAACATCTAATTTTCCAGAAGAGAAATTAATTGGCATAAATTTTCGACAGTAGAGGTATCAGAGGTACCGTCTTACTAATTTTATACATAGTGTAAATATGCCATGGCATATTATTTGCACCCTAGTAGGAATAGTTATTAGTATAGCAAGGAACATCCAAACAAGCATCCACCACCCCCTTTAATTTTATTGACCATAACTAATTACATCTTATGATGCGATATCTTATATCCTTGTCTTACATCGTAGCGATTACGCTATTTACTTATTCTTGCAGGCCTGAAGGGGAAGTTGTGCGAGAAGATAAAGATAGTTTTACCATTGCTGATCAGAGAAAAATAGGAAATGAACTAGCTAGATATGTTATGGAAAATCCTGTAGCGTATCCCCTTTATCGACCTGAGCGAAATACAGAACTCTACAGTCGCCTGAATGAGCTACTTAGTACAGTGGTCATTACACCGAATGCAGTGAATCGCAGCAAATTTGATTGGGAAATATACGTACTACGTGATGACGAGAAAAAGACAGTTTTTACGATGCCAGGGGGAAAAATTTATATCACCTCTGAATTTTTAAAATTTATAAACTCAGAAGAAGAGCTGTTAGCAGTCCTAAGTCATGAACTCTATTATGCTGACCAGGAAATCGCTATGTGGTTGTTAGAGAGAGATTTCTCTGGTTTAACTCTAGGGGACATTATTTATAACAATCCTGTGTCAGAAAAAGGGGAGATGATAGCAACTTTACGTGAAACGCCATTTTCTCATGAGCAGGTGGAAGCAGCAGATCTGTATGCAATAGAATTGCTATGCGATTTTGTTTTTAGAGCAGATGGAATAGCTACTATTCTAGATGGTATTTCTGATGAAAATTTTCCTTTAGATTGGCTAGATACAAGACCCAGTTATGATGCGGACAGAGCTAACTTTATAAGAAAATATGCTGTAACATGTAAAGGTGGTCCTGAGGATGAAATAATTCGCTACAAGGATCTTGTAACTAGGCATCTAGATTAATTTACACTTACTACTTTGTTGTATAGCGTAGAGAGCTGCCCCCGTTAGGCCCGCTTGATTTAATAGTCTTGCAGGTGCAATTTCAAAATCGAAATCATCAAAATAGTCGCAATATTCTTCAAATTTTTTAGATATGCCGCCGCCTAGCACCACTATTTCAGGGCTGAAAATATGCTCTAGATGTCTCAAAAGTTTATTGAGCCGGTTTGCCCATTCTTTATAAGATAGATTCTCTTTCTTTCGAATATGATTAGATGCCATTTTTTCAATTATTTTCTTGGAATCTTTAAGGTAAATATGCCCTAGCTCTGTATTAGGCACTAGCTTATCATCCACAAACAAAGCCGACCCAATCCCAGTACCCAAAGTCAGAAGAATCGATATTCCATGGTTCTCTTGCATCGATCCAAAATTCATTTCCGCTACTCCTGCAGCATCTGCATCATTTAATACAAAAACTTGCTTCCCAGTAGCTTTACTCAAAAGAGACTCTACATTAGTATTGATCCATGATTCATGGATATTAGCAGCAGACTTTGCCACTCCTTTAGACACTACAGCCGGAAATCCACAACCAATAATTGACCCTTGATATCCAATTTCATTGACCAATAGCTGAACCGTTTCCGCCACTAGGTCAGGAAATGCTGGTGATGGCGTTGCAAACCGGATTCTATCTGATTCTAGTTTACCTGTTTTCACATTCACCAGCGCGCCCTTGATACCAGAGCCCCCAATATCTAATCCTAAAATAATATCCTTCTTCAAGCTTTTTAGTTTATAACCTTTAAAGTCATTTTGACATCCTCTTGAGGTCTATCCCCTCGCTTTGTCTTGGTTGCAGCTATCTTATCTATTACATCCATTCCTTTGATCACTTGTCCGAAAACGGTGTATTCCGCATCTAACTGAGGGGTACCGCCATTTTCAACATACGCTTTTTTAATCTCAGGAGAATAGGAAATACCTTTACTCATTTCCATATTCATCAAGGATGCATCCGTTTGTTTTTGACCTTGTACAATGTAGAATTGTGACCCACTAGATTTCTTCATAGGATTGACACTATCGGAAGTTCTTGCTGCTGCTAAAGCGCCTTTTATATGGAAATTCTTAATTTCAGCATTGACTTGATATCCAGGCCCTCCATTGCCAAGGGCATCACCTGCCTTAGCATTTTTGGAGCGTGGATCACCGCCTTGAATCATAAAACCGTTAATAACTCGATGAAATAAAAGATCATTATAAAAACCTTCTTCTACTAATTTAATGAAATTATCTCTATGCAAAGGAGTATTGTTATAAAGTTCAATAACCATCTTTCCATATGATGTACTTAATTCTACAAGACAATTTTTGGGAGCCTTAACTTGTATGCGCTGCTCAGCGGTACTAGATTTATTACCTTTTTCTGCTTTCAATACTATTAGATAGTTTCCACTAGAGCTATAAGTGTGTGATGGAGACTCTTCAGTAGAAGTATTTCCATCTCCGAAGTCCCAAAAGTAAGTTTCACTTTTCTTAGAATTATTATTAAACTGTATCTCAACGGGCGCAATGGTATCACTAGCTGGTAACGTAAACTCTGCAATAGGTCTTGCGCAGCCAAAAAGTAGACTCAAAAAGATAATTGATGTAAGGGTCGTTTTAGCTATATTCATATTAATTTGTTATTCTTACTTTCATAGAAATATCCTTTACTGGTCGATTTTGTTTTGCGGTAGGCACATCAGCGATTTTATCGATGATATCTAGACCTTCTACGACTTCTCCAAATACAGTGTATTCCATGTCCAAGAATGGGGCTCCCCCTATTTCTTTATACAACTGCAAAGTTTCATCAGGATACGTGATGTTTTTAAATCCAGCTTGAGCCTTTACGTCAACAATAGATTGCTTTTTTCCCTGTACAATGTAAAATTGGCTTCCAGAGGATTTTCTTTCTGGATTTTGGTTATCACCTAATCTAGCGGCAGATAAAGCACCGTACAAATGTGGACGTCCTATCTCTGCATCAATGGTATATCCAGGCCCTCCTTGTCCAAGCATTTTGTCTGCTGGTGCATCCTTCGAATCTGGATCTCCACCTTGAATCATGAAACCTTTAATTACTCTATGGAAAGTAGTCCCATCGTAAAAACCATCTTTCGCAAGCTTAATAAAATTGTCTCTGTGCTTTGGGGTATCATTGTATAACTTGACTTTCATGACCCCAAATTCAGTTTCTATTTCAGCCATAGTAAATTCATCTTTACAGCCTTGAAAAAAGAATAAGCATCCTATCAGAAATGTATAGCTTATTAAATTTTTAATTTTGGTGTTCTTCATCTTCAAAATATTTTTCTCTTGCGAAATATTCGATAACTTTAATTATTAGATAATTCTCTTGTTCTTTTACGCCAATCTTATCAATTGGTTTTAATGTCTCATAATGTGGCCAACCATCGTGATCTCTTCCCTTAAAAGCATACAAGCCATCAACCTGGGTGATTTCGCATATTGCCACATGCATCAGATCTTGTTTTTCTTCTTTAGAAAATTCCTTCTTCCATCTTCCTAAGGTCTGAATCCCAATAAGAAACAGTACCGCATTCAGATCAGGAATTTCTTCCTTGCTAAACTTTTCTTTTAAAAAATGGCGGATACGCAGCCATTCAAAATCTTTTTCCCAGTTTTCCATTTTAATAATTGGATACAAATATATAGAGGGAAGCTCTATTTACAACATTGTAAAGCAAACAGCTATAATTTTTTTACAAAAATAAGAAATTTACATTAGTTCTTAGCCTAACCCTAGAATGATCAAAAAACAGCGTCTCAAGCAAAGAAACATTAAATTCTAGAAGAATATTATGCCTCCCTAATCATCTCTGGTATTCTCTGTGCTCTCAAAGCAGGTGGTATAGAGGCTATAATACCAATCAGCAATACTGTAATGCCTACTGCTAAAAAATCAGTCAAACGCATACTTATGGGATAAGCATTGACTATAAACCCTTCAGGAATAGGCACTATTCCCGCTGTTTTTTGTACCGTATATATGATTATAGCCAAAGTAAAGCCTGTCAACATACCTATTATGCAAAGCAAGGTACCTTCCCAGAGAAAGATATTTCTGATGGATGTATTATCTGCTCCCATAGACTTTAGGATAGATATATCCTTCTTTTTCTCCAGAACAATCATCCAAAGTGCGCCAATCAAGTTGAAGGCTACTAGGAGTAAGGTCAAAGAAACTATGGCAAAGCTCATCCACTTCTCAATATTCATGATTTTTAAGAAGGCTTCATCTTGCCGAAATCTATTTTTAACAGAATATTCAGGGCCCATAATGGCCTCCACTGCACTGACCGTTTTGGCTAATTGATCTTCGTCCGCTATTTTAATTTCTAGTGCGCTTATTTTTGAATGCCCTAATAACGCTTGTGCAAAATTTAAGGAACTGAGAATGTATTGATTGTTGACGTCTTGATGAATAGAGAATGTTCCCGCTGGATAGAGTGATTTTTTGCTGAGATTACTACCAGGGATAAGACTTGATTTTTTCTTCTTCTTTTTAGCGGAATAGACTGTTAGTGCCGAAAATTCATCTTCTATATTTACACTTAGCTTGTTGCGCATACCTGCGCCCAACACAGCGTAATCAATAGAATCTTTTTTTAGTAGATAAACGCCTTCCCGTAAGGTAGAATCAAGGTCGTTGACGACCCTAAACTGGTCGTCAACGCCCTTGATGCTTCCGAATGTCTGTGCTCCGTTATACTTAAAGATAGCTACCTCTTCTAAGGTTTGAGCTATAGCTAAAACATTTTCTAAGTCAAAGATGTCCTTTATCTTTTCATCATGGGGTTCGAAAGATTTCCCTTCCAAGATTTCGATCTTGATATCTGGATTAAAATTGCTAAATAGTCCAGAAAGTAAATCTTCAAACCCATTGAACACGGATAAGACTAATACTAAAGCCGCAGTTCCTATGGATAAACCAAACACAGAGATATAAGAGATAATATTAATCGCACTAGTCGACTTTTTACTAAATAAATATCTCTTCGCTATATATAGTGGAAAGGACAAGGAGAATTAAACCTTGAACTTAACCATGCGCTCAAATTCCTTAACTCTCTTAGTGATTTCGCCTTTCTTCAGCGTCTTTAGTCTTTCAATACTAAAATCTTCAACGCAGAACGAAGCCATCACTGAACCATAAACGGTAGCAGTCTTGATAGTTTCAAAATTAACTTTATCTACTTTCGCTAAGTAACCCATAAATCCTCCTGCGAACGTATCTCCTGCACCCGTAGGATCTTTTACTAAGGCTAATGGAATGGCTGGCGCAAAGAAGATTTTATCTTTATGAAACACCATGGCTCCATGTTCTCCTTTTTTAATAATAAGGTACTTAGGACCCATCTTGAAGATCTTTTTAGCTGCACCTACTAAAGAATACTCTCCTGATAACTGGCGTGCTTCTTCATCATTAATGGTAAGTACATCTACTTTCTTCAATACTTTCTTAAGAGATGGCATGGCTATATCCATCCAAAAGTTCATTGTATCCAAAGCGATCAACTTTGGCTGCTTCTTCATCTGCTTGATCACCTTCATTTGAATATCTGGCGTCAGGTTGCCCAACATGAGGTATTTAGCCGTTTTGTAGTCAGTAGGTAGCTTCGGGTTAAAATCATCAAGGACATTTAATTCCGTAAAGATAGTGTCTCTCTTGTTCATGTTATCGTGGTACTTTCCACCCCAGAAGAAAGATTTTCCTTCTTGTTTGATTTCTAGCCCATCCAGGTTGATCCCTCTTTTCTTAAGATACTTCAATTCTTCCTCTGGAAAATCACCTCCTACAATAGAAGAGATCATTTGATCCTTTGTAAAATAAGATGCCGCTATACTTATGTAAGTACAAGCTCCTCCGATGACGCGCTCTACCTTTCCGAAAGGCGTCTCAATGTTGTCAAATGCAACAGTTCCAATAGATAATAAACTCATTTAATCTCTTTTAAAATAATTAGCCTCAAAGATTGCACTTTTATTTTTATTGTAATAGATTTGCAACGCTTTTAAAGGAAAGTAGTACAATAAGTAATTATTATTATCTTTGCATTCTTTTAAAAAAAGATGCCTCTTTAGCTCAGCTGGTTAGAGCGCCGGACTGTTAATCCGTAGGTCCAAGGTTCGAGTCCTTGAAGAGG
>ENA-ORXT01005018-ORXT01005018.1-marine-metagenome-genome-assembly--contig:-NODE-5018-length-13265-cov-8.113740_pt1 | contig 13265 bp, 5 predicted proteins | sample MGYA00237868_ERZ511482 | MGnify/ENA metagenome assembly ERZ511482 | reverse complement strand
CGCGGGGGGGTCTTGGTGTGGCGGCACTGCCGCGGAAATTAAAAAGATGGGGGCGTCACTCACGGCGTGTGGATCCCGGGGGCGGGGGGGGAGAGAGAGAGAGGACGCACGGCCAACCGCCGCATCTGCGGGACGGAGGAGAGTCACGGGGGGAAGTCGCGCGGGCAGTTTTTGCGAGCCCCGCCCCTCCCGGCGCAGCCGCGAAGCAACCATGCGCGACGACGGACCATTGACGGGCGGCGCGGGGCCGACGTGCGGCCCGGCCGCTGCGCAGCGGGCGCCGTGTATCGAGCAACGCTGGCGGCTGCGCCAGCCCCCTCCGCGTGGTCATGGCGACAGCCATCCCAGGCGCAGGTGGCCACGACCGTAAACGTCAGCGTCCACGGCGGCTCCGCGGCGGCAGCGGGCGGCCACAGCAGACGCAGCAGGGCATCGACGCGCACCGGCGAGGCGCAGACGACCGGGCCAGTCGGCGCCGACCACGGAGCCGCGGCCGCCCACACCCACAGCGGCCACGCGCGTGCGACCAAGAGGGGCGTCCCCAACACCCATCTCCTCCTCCCATACCCCCCCGCAGTGCGCACGCAACGTTGCCCGACGTGCCGCTAGAGGCGAGCGTCCGCTGCGACACGCCTGTAGCTCTACCAGCAGAGGGGACCGACTGCTGTAGGCCGCGCAGGGCGCCTCCGCCATAGAGCGGAACCCCGCCGGCGAGCAGAGCAAAGCCGCGGCGGCCGACCCGGTGGCCTCAGACGACCCCGGTGGGGACGCTACGATGGCGCGGCGGGGGGCGAGAGCGCACACACCCCGCCGCCTACAGCCGGCTGTCGGTAGACACACAACGAGGAGCGTATGGTCCGCGGGAAAAAGAGCGAGGTTTCGTGTTGTCATCGGCAGAGCAGACGGCGGCTCGATGAGCCAGACGGCCCCGTCCAGGCGGACACGCGGCTACCGTACGTAGACACCAACCGCCGCCCGGCCCTGCGACCAGCTGTGCCTGGGAAGGCAAGTACATCCACGGTGGACCGGGAGCAGGCCGTGCTTCTGTCTGTAGCCTGCACCCCCACGCCTCGGCCCCTGCTGAGGAAGATTGGGGGACCCCCCGTCGGCAAGTGCCGCCTATGGCGGTCTTGCCGTCGGCGCGCACTCTGGCCGAGGGCGACCGCCATTGAAGGCACGGAGCCGCTTCCCCGACCCCTTGACCGTCCCTCGAGATGCCATCGGCAGCAGACACTGCGCCCTTGCAGGGCACAGAAAACGGTGCCCAGGGGGGTTGTGTGTCATCCCCCCCCGCACAGACCGAATCTGGCCACCCATGACGACCGTCGTCATGCATGCATGGCCAGACGCAGACGAAGCGTGACGCTTCGTCAGCAACCACCAACAATGGATGGCGCCAGCCAGGGGCGCCCAGCGGTGATTTTTGGCGAGGTGCGACACAGATCGAGGCTAGTGTTGGCGCGTGCGGACAAAGGGATTGTGTCGGCAGACCACATGCGTGCGAGGTCGGAACCAGTGAAGCGCACACCATGGGCGGCGCGACCAATATATTGGCATTTCGGCTGTAGAGATGCTCCTTGCCCGATCAAGTATACAACTCCTTGAAGTTATGTGGGTGGTGTGTTCTGATTTGGCCTTGGCGTTTTCCGTTGACCAATGGCACGTGGCGAAGCATAAATATCGGTCCAGACCGCCACCGCCCTGATTTGCAGCTCCGCCGCCCCCCCGCTCCAGAGCGCCGCGGCGCGATGCGGCGGATCGGGTGGGGTCGGGGGCGGCGCACGCACGCATCCGCCCACGCGTGCACGGCCTGCGTTGGCCGGCCGGTGGCGGGTGGTCGTTCCGATGGCCACAGCCCACGGGCTCGATCGGCCAGCCGCGTCCTCGGCGACTCGCCGCCGCCGCCGCCGAGGCCGCCGCCGCCACCACCGGACATTCGTGGCCGGCCGCGGGCGTGCCGCTTCGTTGTTGTCCATCACGCGCCCATCGCCGCCGACCGTCGTCGTGGCGCCCGCCGTGTTGGAACCGCACCCACCCGTGGTGGTGGCCGGCCCTCTGCCCGGTCTGGCCCCGTCTCCCCTCACTTGTCGCCGCCGTCCCCCCCCCCCCCCTCCCCCGCCATCCTGCCGACCTTCCCGCCTGTCTCCGTCGGCGTCATGGCCGACAGCGCGCCCGCGGCGGGGGCGTCTCGTGCACCCGCCGCCACGGCGGACCCGCCCCCGGCGGCAGTCAACAATGGCGCCAGCAGTGGCAGCAGTGGGAGTGGCAGCAGCAGCAGCAGCGGCGGCGGTGGTGGCCTCCGCCTCACATTTGCCGTCCACTACGAGTCGGCCTATGGCGACCGGGTGTGGGTGGCTGGCTCCCCCCCCGGGCTGGGCGGGTGGGCGTGGCGCACCGACGCCCTCAAACTCCGCTGGTCGCCCGGCCACGTGTGGCGCGGCGCCCTCACCCTCGACCCGTCGTCGCTGCCCGCCGACGCGGACGGCGGCCGCCGCCTCGAGTACAAGTACCTCGTCGCCCCCGACGGGGCGGACCGGGGGGCCAAGGCGACCTTTGAGGCGGGGCCCAACCGGGCGCTGCTCGTGCCCGCGGGGGTGGCGGACGCGCCCCCCGCCGACGGGGCGCCGCCCGTCACCGCGCACGTGCGGGACACGTGGGGGGTCGTCGCCGACGCTGTGCCGGTGGTGGTGGTGGGCGGGGGGGGGAACGCTGCCGGTGCCGCCGGCGCCGAGGGGGGGGACGACCCGTCTGCCGGCGGGCCCCGCGGCACCAATCCGCCATCGTCAGACTATGCGGTGGCAGACGGGGAGGCGGGCGCCGACGGCGTTGTCGAGTTTTTCATCCATTACGAGACGGACTTTGGGAGCAACGTGTGCGTGGCGGGGGGGCTCCCAGAACTCGGCGCGTGGGACCCGTCGGCCGCGCCGGCGCTGACGACCGTGCCGGGCGTGCCGTCGTCGTGGCGCCTGCGGCTGCCGCTGAGTAGGAGGGCGCCGCCGGCTGCCGACGCGGCGGCGGCGGGGGGGGGGGACGCCAATGGGGGGGACGCCCCGCCCGAGCCGGCGACCGCCGTGGAGGCGGCGGAGCAGACGCACGGCCTCGCCTTTGAGTACAAGTACTTTTTGCGGCGGCCAGACGGGTCGCGCGTGTGGGAGAGGGGCATCAACCGCCTCGCCGCGTTGTGGCCCGTGGCAGAGGGTGACAACGCCGCGACGGCAGCGGCGGCGACAGCGGCGGCGGCGGCGCCCGCCGGCAACGTGCCCGCCAAAGCGACGGCCGCCAAGGCGGCGACCGGCGGCACAGCGGCGGCGGCCAAGCAGTCGGCCAAGCCCAACGGCGCTGCGTCGGCAACAGACGACGCACCATCGACCGAGGCCGCCGCCGCCCCTGCGTCGTCGACGCAAGTGCTGGTGCTCAACGACCGGTGGGAGCGGATCCGCCTCGAGTTTAGCATTTTCTTCCCGACCGGCCAAGACGAGACGATGCACATCACGGGGGACCCGCTCGAGATTGGGGGCTGGTTCCGCCCCGGCCCGACGCGGCTCGTGCTCGGCCGGCGGCAACGGTTGGAGACGGACGTGGATGGCCAAAAGTGGCAGCTGGCGGTGTACGTGCCGGTAGACACCCCCCCCTTTTCCTACCGCTACATTATCATCAACGAGTCGACGGGCCAAGCGCTGTGGGAGCGGGAGCCCAACCGGCGGGGTGACTTTGACGCGTCCGTGCCCGCAACCAATTCGGTGCGGCGGTACGTCGACGTGAACTTTGTCAGCGGCATGGCCTTTGACTTTGTGCCCGACGACCTGTTTATCGGCCCCTACCCTCAAACCGCCGACGATGTCAAGGCGCTCGCCGACGCGGGCGCCACCGCCGTTTTCAACGTGCAGACGGACGAGGATTTTGTGCACCGGGGCATCCAGTGGCGGGAGCTCCTCGCCGCGTATGAGGAGGCGGGCGTGACGGTCGTGCGCTACCCGATTGCCGACTTTGACCGCCAATCCCTGCGGGCGCGCCTGCACGGCGCGGCGCAGGAGTTGGACAAGCTCGTCTCGGCCGGCCACAAGGTGTACGTCCACTGCACGGCGGGGATGGGGCGCGCGCCCGCGTCGGCGGTCGCTTACCTGTGCTGGGTGCGGGGGTGGGACCTCGACGAGGCCGTTGCGCACGTGAAGAAGCACCGCACGGTGGCGGTGCCCAACGTGCCGGTGCTGCGCGACGCCCTCACCGAGACGTACGTGCCACCGTCTTGAGCGCGGTATGCAGCGGGGTGGCGGGGCGGGGCGGGCGTGATGGATGGTGTGTGAGGGATGGTCAGGGCATTTGTGGGGCGGGTAGGGACGGACGGGCAAACGGGCGGGCGGAAGGGGCCGCCATAGGGGAGACTGGGGCTTGAGACGGGGGAGATGAGGGGTTTGGCAAGAAGGGGTACCCACCGTATGCCGTGGGGAGGGCGCGCTGTACAATGTCGCTGAGCAACTAAACGAGAGCGTCACACCTCTGCGTGTCGCCCCGCCACGCGGTGGTCTCAGAAACACAGACAAAGGCACCCGTGGCCGCGCTCCGGCTCGCCATAGGCTTGGCGATACGTCCGAAAGTAGGTCGTGGCACCCTGCGCTTGGTGCCTTCTTTGTCGACTGTGCAGGTGGGCGCGGTTGGATTGGGTATGACATCGACCATGAGGGGCATGGCGACGGCTGACGAGCGTCAGACGTGCAGAATAAAAAGTGCGCCCTTTTGTTGTGGACGGTTTGGCACCCACCAGCGTCCGTCTCGGTCGTCCCGACTCCACCCTCACCCCACCCCTGTTAGTGGCCCTGCCCTCAGAGCACAAACCCTTCGTACGCCCCGTCATAGTAGCTGCCCTCGCTGCCCGGGGGGGTAGGCCGTGGGAGCCCACCCCCCCCTGGCGCCCAGCCGCCGGCAGGCGCCGCGGGCGCTGCGGGCGCGGCGGGCGCCGCGGGCGCCGCCGTCGACGCCGCCTCGGCCGACCCAGAGCGGCTCGAGATGACGCTCGTCGAGCCAGCGGATCCGCGCGATGCGTCACTGGGGCGCGCCACCCACCCTCCGCCGGCGCCCGCACCAGCGGCAGGGGTAGCAGCACCCTCCTCTGCACCCGTGGCCCGCTCCCTGCTGCCCTGCCGCTCCACCGGCCGCGGCGACGGGGGCGGCAGCGCCGCCGCAACCTCTCGCGGGCGGGTAAAGCGCCGCAGGAGCGCCGCCCCGCCGCCGCCGCCCCCCCCCGCCAGCGCCGTCGACATGAGCCGTCGCGACCGCCGGAGGCTGCTGCCCCTTGCGCCCGCGTTTGCGCCTGCGCCTTCGGGGCCGCTGCCCGACGATGCGGTCGACGCGTCCGACGGGCGCGTGGCGCCTGCCCCGCCGTGCGACGCCGAAGCCGGGCCCGGCAATGGCGAGGCGCCGGGGACGGCGGCGCCGGCCGATGCAACGGTCCCAGACGATGCGGGTGGCGAGGTCGGGAGCACGGGGAGCCCCGCCGGTCCCGACAGGGGCATGCCCGGCGGGACGGCCGGCCCGCGAGCGCGGGTACCGCCGACGGCGCTACCGGGGGCGGTCCCCGACAGCGACCGCAACAAATCCCCTGCCTGCGTGACGACCGCCGGCGAGCCGCGGTGTGCCTGCCCCGCCGCTTGGGCCAACCCCGCGAGCGGGGTGGAGCGGAGCGCACGGCAAATGGCATCGTTGGCCGCCAGATTGACCAGCAGCGCCAAGCCGTGCTCGGCCACAGCCTCGCTGCCCGCGTGCGCTTCGAGCGCCGTCCGCGCCGCCTCCACCCCGCCGCCAATGACAATGAGCCGCCGGTTGTAGTCGACCGCGTCTGCCAAATTCCGCAACAGCCGCGCGCAGTCGGCTTGCGTGTCCGCGTCGGCCGGCGACCGGCGCATGACGGTGAGGACGGCGGTGATGCCGCCGGCCCGCCCGACGGCTGCCTTGTTGGCATTGGAATCAAACGTGGCGTTGCTCAGCGCCTTTAGCGCATGGCCCGCCCCGTAGCCCCCGTCGACCGCAAACGTGAGCGCGTCGACGAGGGCGGTGATGCCCCCACACTCGGTCAACGCCGACCGGTGGGCAGAGTAAAAGGCGAGCGCGCGGACTAGCGCGCACGCCGCCGCCTGCACGGCGGGCGAGTGGGGGTGCCGCCGCATCGCAGCGACGGTTGTGGCAAGCGCGCCGCCGTCGGCCAGCGCTGCCTGGTTGCCCGCATCCCCCGAGGCGAGCAAGCGCAAGGAGTTGAGGCCCGCCTCCTGCACAGCCACCGAGGTGGGGCTCGTGCGGAGGGTGGCGAGGAGGACGTCCAATCCGCCCGCCGCGCGAATGCGCGCGCGGCCGGCGGCCCCCGACGAGCCGAGGTTGCCGAGCGACCGCAGCCCCTGCGCAATCACAATCTCATTGCCCGGGTGCGCCGTCATGGCGCCGACGAGCGCGTCGGCGGCGCCGTCAGCCACCATGGCCGCCGCGTCGGTGGGCGACGCGTTGCTCAAGTTGCGAAGGGCCATGGACCCCCACGCGGCGAGCTCCTCCTCCCCCGGCGACGCGGCCATGGTCGATACCAGCGCCTCAACGGCGCCCGCGTCCAGTGCCCGACGCTTGTTGGCGTCCGACCCGTACGCCAAGTTGCCGAGCAACATCGCCGCCTGCGTCTCGACGCGCCGGCAGCCAGCGTGCCGCCGCAGCGCGTCGACGAGCACCCCCAACCCGCCGCACGCGCCAATGAGATCCCGCGTCGGCGCGTCGGCAGTCAGCCGCCGGAGCGTCGACAGGCCGTGCGCCTGCACCCGCGCCTCGTCTCGCGTTTGCCGCATCACGTCAACGATGAGGGGCACCATCGAGTCGCGGGCGTCTCGGTCACGGCCGCCTGCCCGGCGGGGGCCGAGATCCCCAATCCGCCCGCGGAGAGCGTCGAGCGCGCGCACGGCGCGGGCGGCCTTGGCGGCCGCCACTGCGCCCGGACGCAAGGCGGGCTCATCAGGTGTCCCGGGCGGCGGCACGACTGCCGCCACACCGGCGGCGGTACGTGTTGATGAGGCGGATTCCAGCGATTCGAGGCCGGACACGCTCTGGCGGCCGCGACCGGCTCTTGCAGTGGTTGTCTCCTCCCGCCCGCGCCCGTTGTGCTGGTGCGCCGTGTGGAGGCTGAGCGACTCAATCTCGGGGCCGCCATCTTGCGACTCGTGCCGCCCCGAGGCGCCGTCGGCCAACCCAGCGCCCAGAAATCGGCGGTGGCTCGGAGGCTCCAAGTCGAGGGCCTCCCGCTCCTCTGGATCGTCCGCGTCAATGGACGGTACGTCCAGCTGAGACGCAAAGCCCCGACCCGACGTACCCGACACGGGCGTGTCTAGCCAGTGAACCGCATGAGACGCGGGGGGCACCTGCTCACCCTCCTCCTCGTCATCACGACCGTCCGTACCGTTGGGCAGGTGCTCCTCCTCCTCCTCGTCTTCCTCCGGGGGCAACGCCACCCCCCGTGGGGAGGGCACGTAGCCACCCGCGGCAATTCCCGGCCCGAGCCCCAAGCGGTGGCTGCCTGGTGGCGACCGCCGGCCGGGCGCGCCGTATCCCGTCGCTGCCGCCGATGATCCATTGGATGTCGACGAGCTTCGGCGCCCGAGAAAGGCGTCAGCGACGCCACCGCCACCCCCGCCACCGGCGGTAGCGGCGACGGGCGCCACTGGGTCGACCCCGTCAACCAGCGAAGCGGGCTCATGGACGCCGTCGGCACCGACAAACGGCATCTCCACGTCTGGCAGCAAGCTGCTGCTCCCGCGGGTGTGCATCTCGTTAAAGGTAGTCTGGGAGGGCAAGTTTGGGTAGTCCTCGTCGTGGTCTACATGCGCGGTGGCGCCGGCCACAAGGACGCCCACTTCGTCCGTCTCAAAGCCGTCCCGGGAGCCGTCGGCGTCGCCATACCGCTCCTCTGCATCCTCGTCAGTAGATGCGGATGGCAGGCGAGGAGGCAGCGGCCACGTTTGGGCATCCCCCTCCTCTTCGGCGGCCGCCGCGGCCGCCGCCGCCGATGCTGCTGCTACCGCCGCTGCTGCCGACGCGGCGGCCGCGTTTTGTTGCTGCCCCGGTGGTAGCGGTTGCCCGACCGTCGCCATAATCTTCTCCCGTGGGCTCCGACGCCGCAAAGCCGTGGCGCCGCCTGCCTCCCCGCCGTCCACCCCAAACGGCGACACGGGGATTTGCAGTGCGGTGGCCGACGGAAAACCGCGCTTGCCCCCCCGCGCGCTGAGCCGGTTGAGCGCAAACGCGGGGACAACCTCCACACTGTCCGGCTCGGTGGTGCTGCTCGCCACGCTAGTGGTGGGGGCGCCGCCGCCAAGTGATACGCCGCCGCCGCTCGCAACGGCGGTGCGCCGGTCGGGCGCAGTGAAGGAGCTGTGTGCGCCCGCACCGACCCGCCGGTCTCGGAGCACTCCGTCTTCGCCGCCGGCGGCAAGCGGGGGCTTGGCTCCAAAAGTCGGTGCCGGCGGTGGTGCCGGCGGCCACCCGCCACCTGGCCGGACCACTGGGTCGTCGACTCCGGGGGCACCCGAAACTCCGGCGGCAGCGCCTTCCGAGCCTTCCTCCCGTCGCACCTCTGGCGAAGCCGGCATTGGCCACGGCTGCGGAGACTCTGGGCGCTCCCGCGGCGACCACGGGGGAGGGGAGGTTTCCCGCACCGTCCGCGCTGGCCACTCTTGGGGTGATGTTGGCGTCTCGTCGGCGGGCCACGCTTGTGGGGACATGGGGCCCCCGCCGGCCGCCTCCGCACCCCCCCGTGCCGGCGTCGGCGATGGCAGCGGCGACGCAATGGCCTCGACAAAGGGCGCTTCGAGGAGCGTCGGCGGAGTCACGGGCACGGCCTCGGCGGCTCCCTCCGAGGGACGCCCCCCCCCCAGGGAGGCCCCCCACCCCCCCCCCGCGCCGCCGCCCTCCTCTCCATCGCGCCATCCGCCGGGTTCGACGAGAGCGTGGTGGTGGTGGTGGTGATGGTGCTCGTGCCGGTGCTCGTGCCGCGTGGCCACCCCAGACGGCCGCCGCCCGTCATGCCGGTGAGAGTGTCGGCCAGCCTCCTCGGCCTCCCCTGCCGCCGTCACGTTGAGGATGTGACCGCCGAGCGCGCCGGCGTGGCCGCCGCCCCCGGCATACCCGACGGCGGCAGCAGCAGCAGCGCCGACTTTCTGTTGCATCGCGTAGATGACGTCGGGCGAATTTTCCCGCGACCCAAACGGCGAGCCGACGCCCCCGCCGTCGGCGGCCGTGCCAGCCATCCACCCGCCGTCGGCACCAGCCTCCCGCACATCCGCGGAGTGTGGCCGACCGTAGCCGCCACCGCCGCCGGTGCCACCCCCCCCACCACCACCCCACTGCTTGGCACCCCCGTGGCGCGGATTCTCCCGCAGGGTGGCCGCGAGCAACACGGCGGCGGCGGAGCTGAGGCTCTCCCGTCCATAGCGATCACCCGCAGAGACGGTGGCGGTGGTGGCGCCACCGGCACCCGACCGGGCCGGGGCCGACGCGTACCCTCCCCCCCCGCCGCCTCCCACCGCTGCCACGGGGGCTCCCCCCCCCGACACCCCGAGGCCGACCACGCCCATGCCGGCTGCCATCCCCCCCCCGGACGGCGGCATCAAGCTGTAGTGGTGGTGGTGGTGGTGATAGTGATGGTGCTCGTGCAGCTCTGTTGCCACCGGCCGCCGCGGGGAACGCCCCGTCCGGCGGCGGGGCGTGGCACCCGCGCCACTGGGAGAGGCGAACGGTCGGGGTGGCGGCGGTGCCGGCGACCTCGGTGCCGGCGACGCTGGTCGTCGGCGGTCAGCAGCGCCGGCGGGGGCCGAGGCGGCGCTCCCACCTCGCTCCGTAGCCCCTCGGCCACCCGACGCGGCGGCAACGGCAGCAGCAGTCGCGGCGATGCCGCCCTCGTGGCCGCCGTCCACGTCTCTTTGGTAACCCTTGGGCCCACCCTCCCCTGCGTGGTGGTGACGTGGGGAGGCTGCCACTTTGGCAATCCCCCCGGGGCCGCGAGCACCGCCAATGCCCGACGCGGCAGCGGCGGTGGTGGCGGCCGACCCGGTGGCGTCCAGCGCCGCCATCCGCTCCCGAACTGACTGCATGGTGGCAGCGGCGGTGGTCGTCGTGGGCGTTGACCCCCTCCCGCAAGCCAAACTCCCCCCAACGGGGAAGGAGGGGGGGAAGGGCGCGGCAGGCGACAGGTGGTTGGTTGGTGGGGGCCGCTTCCCCCCGGGGAGCCCCTCCTCCTCCGCGATGCGCGGCGGGGTGCGGGGTCCTCGACCGTGGTTCCCCCGGGGTGCGGCACGACGCGTCGCGGCGCGGCGGGGGCGACGACGGCGGCGGCCGGCCCACGCGGGTCGCGCGAGGCCCGCCGCACGCACTCGCGGCGGTGGGTGATGGCGGGGATGGTGGCGGGGGTGGTTGGCACAAGGGACAGGCGCCGCGCGTGCGTGGTGGGCGGGCGCCGCCCGCGTGTGGCGTCGGGCCGCCAACCACGGCCGGCCGGGGTCGTGCACGCCGACCGCGGGGTGCAGCCACAGAGACGAGGCGTCGACGGTCGGTAGCGCACTCGGCCGCGGGCGCGACGTGGGCGGCGGCGACGGTGGGCGGCCCGTGGAGGCGCGCGCGCGTCCGCTGCGCACGCGGCCTGGGGAGCGACGGGCGCACTGGGGCGGCGTGATGGTAAGCCAACGCCGCCGCCCTTCGCGGCGCACGCTCCGCGCCTCGCGGCGCCCGCGCGGCGCGCAAACACCCCGCTCGTGGCCGCCGGCGACGCTGCTGGCGCCGCCGTGGCACGACGCGGCGAGACAGCGCCACTGTCGTGCACGGCGGTGGCGGCGGTTTCGGGGGGGGCCTCTCTTCCCCCCCCCACCCGCCGGCCTGGCGCTCGCGCCGAGACACTCCGGCGTCTCTCGAGAGGGCGTCTTACTGCCCCGACAGGTGGAGGCGGCCCCCGCACCCGCTGTCGCCAGAGCGCGTCGAAGTAGGGGTGGCCAGTGGTGCGCTGTGGTCGCCGCCCCATCGCGACAAAGCAACATCGACTGCCAATGGCCTGCGCGTGGCAGCCCAATCGGGAAGGGCCAGCGGTGGCAGCGGGGAGAGGCGTGCAAGCGTACCACGCTCTGGGTGGTGGGGGGGGGGGAAGAGAGGGGGGGGGGGGGGGGGGGGGAGGAAGTGTTGAACAAAGGAGGCGGGCGGCTGGAGGAAAGCGGATGACGCGGCGGCGATGGGGGCCTGCACTCGATGCAATCGACGCCGTGATGAGGCGAGACCTTTTTGAGGTGTGTCCCGATGACGGTGGCGGATTGATCTTGGCACTTTGATTGGCTGAAGCTCGTTGCCCGCCCAAAATGGTTGGCGCCTTGGGTGGGTGCATTGCGGGCGGAACCCGCCCACTTTTGCGCATGCGGCACATCTGCGCTTGGATCGGTTGCTGCTCCGACAGCCCGGCTCGACGTTGTTTCTGATCCTGACGTCCCGGCCACCCCCCCCCCTCCCCTGCTCCTCATTCCCCCCCTGTCCATTTTCCCCCGCCACCCGCCCCCCCCCCATTCTATATCCCTACCTGTTCTTCGACCCCATTGCATTTTTACCATCACCCCAACCTCCGGTGTCTGGTGTTCGTCCTCCGTCTGTCCCACAGGTGAGGTCACCACTGGGGAAGTGGGCAGCTGCAGAGGCACAGGGAGGGGGGGGGGAGAGGGGGGAGACCGCTTCATCCCCTGTGCATACAAGCAGAACAGATACATGGGGTGGGAAAGGGGTAGAAAGAAGATAGCGAAGGGCGGGCAAGTGCAGGAAACACTCCGCAGGGAATACGGAACATCAAAGGATGCGTTGTTCCAGAACAATACGAAGCCACAACGATTCGAAAGGAGCTTGTGTGTGTGGCTGTCTAACTCCTGCTGTCGATGAGAGAGTCGAATTGATCAGTGTCTGACCGGGATCTCAGAACGCCTGCCGATTGGTCAGCTAAGGATCTGAGTAAAGCAGATGGGCGTGTTCAGTTACTCCATGCACTTGTCAGAGCACACCCTCAAAATTTGCTCGTGACTTTCGTCGTGTGAAAATACTTTTGTCGTTTCGCAAGTCCAGGGTGTTTTCGCGAACGCGCTTTCAGTCTTCATCGCCGTTTGCATTTGCGCGGCTGATGTGCTTCCAGGCGCTCGACCGCGCGTCCAATCTCGAATCGATGCCGCCGTGACCACCCCCGCCGCCGCTATCCGCGCGGCACCGCCCCACCTCCGCCTTCGCGGTGCGGGTGCCGACGCCCCCGCGGCCGCCGCCGTTGCTTCGGTTTGTGCTTTAGCGTGATCGCGGGGCTGCACAACCATGAACCAATGCTGCGCTCGAAGTTGCTTGTGCAAGAAATCTACTGACAATAAGACCGACTTCGCAATATTATTTGCAACATGCGCTGCTGTTTTTCGTGGATATCTATCCAAGCACAATAGCCATCATATGCAAGACTCATTCGCACTTGAATCGACTGCAGGCTTGGACGATACGAGTTGATTGAACATTTTTTTACGTCGCTCGTCAAGCGTATCTTGCTCATAGTCCTTCGCAACAGTAAGATTCTGGGCGGAAATTCCACTCCAGCAGTCGCGAGTGGAGAGCGCTTCAAGTATTAGCGCAAACAATTCTTCTGAATTTCCAGCCTTAAATAACCGATCACTTGAAACCAGTTCGGGCATGCCTGCTATATCTGAAGCGATCACGTAACAGCCTCGACTCATGGCCTCAATTACTGCTCTGGGCAACCCCTCTTGCAATGAAGGCTGAAGATATAAATCAACACCATCTAACCAATCATACACTTCTTTTCCACTCGGGCGAGTCCCACTGTAGAACGCAAATTCAGATATACCGAGCTCGACAAGGAATGCTTGAACCTCTTCTGCATTTCCCGGACCAAGGAGTCGCAATTCGATCGTGTAACCCAATTCTCTAATTTTCTTTATAGCTGGAGCCGCAACATGCAATCCTTTGTACCGAAGCTGCGGCGGCCCTATAATTCCACACACCACAGGCTTTTCCCCAGAGAGAAACTCGGCCGAACGAAAACGTTGTATACCGGCATCCACTTTCATCAGTGAAACATTAGAAGCAAACGTCGATATTCCGTCTGTAGGATATCTTTTTTGCAGCGCGTAGCGGGTAACGTATATTACATACGGAGCATTTTTTACTGCCTTCTTTACTGAGTAGGTCTGAATTGGCGTATACGCCTTCCCAAGAAACGTGCCCCGATT
>ENA-ORXT01005016-ORXT01005016.1-marine-metagenome-genome-assembly--contig:-NODE-5016-length-13266-cov-4.062021_pt1 | contig 13266 bp, 12 predicted proteins | sample MGYA00237868_ERZ511482 | MGnify/ENA metagenome assembly ERZ511482 | reverse complement strand
AAAGAATATGATAGATCTTTTCAGCCTCATATCTATGATTTAGGCAATGGGCTAAAAGTCGATTCATCATACTTGTCTGAAGATGTTTTAACTAAATACACGACAGAACAAGAAACGATTTCAAATAAAAAAAATATCAGATTCATAACACGAATTTTGATATTCGGTTCTATCGCTGCCATTATTTCAATTTTTGTATTCAGCAGTTCACAAGAACCATCCGACCCCAAACCAGAACTTTCAGTAAACATTGGACAAGGAATTGATTTGCAAGATTGCATCGACATAATAAGTGGGCCAGCTTTACTTAAAGTTTCATGTGGTCCAAATTCTGATGGAGTTATCACGGAAGCTTTTCAAACTTCGATGCAGTCTAAGTGCTTAGACAGGTCGTTAAGACAAGTTGAATTACGAAATGATGCAACGGTGTGTTTAACTCCTGTTAAGGGCTAGGAGGAGCTGTGGTGCTGCTACTAGTTGTTGTTGGCATAATTGTCGTTGTTGTAGACGGAGCAGTTGTGCTCGGAGTTGTAGCTGGCTGAGTAGTACTTGTCGGTTGCGTTGTTGTTGATTGTGGCGCAGCTGTTGTTGGTGGAGTTGTTGTACTAGTTGTGGTTTGTTCGAGCGTAGTACTCGTGGATTCTATTAGAGTTGTAGTGGTTTCGATTGTTGTAGTTGTCTCAATAGTTGTTGTAGTTGGTTTGATTGTTGTGGTTTCTTCAGGTTTTGTCGGCATAGCTGCAGCAAAGGCTAATTCTTCTGGCGAATTTCCAAGATCTGTTGGTGTCGAATTAGCGTCTGTCGAAAAAAAAGTCACTATTGAAATTAATGAAAATAGTGAGAAAGTGAAAAGGCATATACTTGATGCCACCTTGATTCCTGATTGTGGGTTTGCCAACATTTATATACTCCGAATAACCTATATGTCTTATTCGGAAGAGGATTAAATTGGTTTAGTCAAATCAATACGATTTAATGAAAATGAAACAGAAAAATAAAAAATAATAACCTGTAGCTGATCATTTGACCTAGGCCGGTGATTTTGCTGAGAGTTTCGCTATCTGGCAAACTGGTGAGTCTTGCGCCCAAAGTAAGATTGCAGGCTTCCTATCAGAATAATTTTATGAATCATTTGGCTTGTAACTATTTCTTTTTATTCTCTTAGGTTTGTAAATGGAAAGCCGATATTGAGACTGTGACAAAATCTCAATTACCTGGTGCTACTGCCATTCTTCCAAGATACAAACGTGTTGGCCTTAGGATGAGCTGTGCTGACTGTGAAGTTGCATGGACCGGCCCGGCTGATTCGGACTGTTGGGTTTGTGAAGAGGCAGGTTCTCCTGGGCCGCCTCCCTCTATTTACCCAGACATTGACTAAATAGAATTAGAATAAGTGATAGATGTCTATTTCTAATCGTAGATTATGTAGGTAAGTACAAAATGTCGTAGTTGGTTATTAACTTTGATTTATATGCTCATTCTTGAACGCCGATGCCCAGTTTGTAACCGTCTTTCAAAAGGTGTTTGCAGCTCATGTTTATCAGATTTTAATATCTCGAATTCTAAAATTGAGGTTCAGGGGTTGGAATCATTTAGTTCATTGTTTGTGTACGATTCTAAATCAAGCAGAGCTATTCTGGCTGCTAAACAAGCTCAGAGGATTGATGTCTTAAACCAGCTTGCAATCATGCTAGGTCAGTTTGTTAAAGATCTGAATCTCGATGTTTGTCCAGATTCAGTGACTTGGGTCCCAGCTAGTAAATTTGAAAAAAGACGTAGAGGATTTGATCAAGGTAAAATTTTAGCCAAACAAGTCTCAAAGAAATTAGATTTAAGGTCGAACCGAATGTTGCTAAGGAGAACCTCAGAGAGACAAGTGGGGAAAAACCGGGTTTCAAGGTTGTCTGGGCCAAATTTTAAAACTCGGTCTTGTCCTTTTCAGAATGTCCTTCTAATAGATGATGTAGTTACAACAGGGGCAAGTATGAGATCTGCAGCTATGGAACTAAAGTCTGCAGGTTGTAAAGCAGTTCATGGAGTCAGTTTGGCATATGTAAATCCAAAATAACTAGTTAATCCTGTCATGCAACCGCTACTGCAACACTGATCCAGACCTGCCAGAACTTACTGATGAAGAACCTATGCCATTTTTTTATTAAATAAAACTGTCGTAAATATTAGATACATAATAGAATCTTTCTAAAACGTATCTTAGGGGAGAAATCATGCAGGTAAATGTAAGCGGTCGTCGAACAACGGTTTCTGAAGGTTTAAAAAATCAAGCTATTGATAAAATTGGTCGCTTAGATAAGTACCTATCCGGACTTGATATGGCTGAGGTTCATTTTTGGGAAGAACGTGTTGCTTCCAGAGATTCCAGAGAATTTTGTGAAGTGACTTTGCAAGGGCACGGTCATCATATTCGTACTAAAGTATCTGCTCCAGATGGATTTACAGCTATTGATTTAGCAGTTGATAAATTAGAACGCCAGCTCAGAAAACTTAAAACGAAGATAAATAAGCAATCAAAATCACGTAAAAAAATTGAACTGTCTGATGAACTGGTACCCGAGACTCTTTTAGAAGTTCCACCTGTTGAATACAATATCGTAAAGAATAAAAAGTTTGAGTTAGATTCGATGAGACCAAATGAAGCTGCGTTACAGATGGATATGTTGAATCATAGTTTTTATATGTTTTCTAATTCTGAAACTGGGAATACGGCTGTTGTTTATAGAAGAGATGATGGAGATATTGGCATCATAGACTCTGTAGGGTAACTTTCCTGATCGATGCGTAAATAACAGTCTTTTGCAAGCTCTATTCGAGTAGACTTCTCAATGCATGAAATATCTAGATAAGTTACTTAAAATTGGTGATGGTAAACGTTTGAAGCGAGTTCAAAGTGTTGTCAATCCGATCAATAATCTCGAAGATGAAATTAAAAAGCTTTCTGACACAGAGCTAAAAGCAAAAACGTCTGAGTTTAAAGAAAAAATTGATAATGGTTCATCTCTCGATGACATAATGTTTGAGGCGTTTGCTGTTGTGCGTGAGGCTTCATCGCGAGTTATTGGTCAGCGCCATTATGATGTTCAGCTTGTTGGTGGTGCTGCGCTGCATTGGGGTTCAGTTGCAGAAATGAAAACAGGTGAAGGTAAAACTTTGGTTTCAACTTTACCTGTGTATCTAAATGCTCTTTCTGGAAAAGGTGTTCACGTTATCACCGTAAACGATTACTTGGCTTCTCGTGACGCTGAGTGGATGGGCGAGATTCATGGTTGGTTAGGTTTAACTACTGGTCTTGTTGTGCCTGGAAATAAAGAGCCAGCTTTTAAAAAAGAACAGTATGAGCGTGACATAACATACGGAACAAATAATGAATTTGGTTTCGACTACCTTCGTGACAATATGGCAAAAGATTTAGAGAGTATGGCTCAACGTGGTCATAACTTTGCGATTGTTGATGAGATCGACTCTATCTTAATCGACGAAGCAAGAACTCCATTAATTATAAGTGGCAAGGTGCAAGGGCAAGCAGATCTGTATTACAGGTTCTCAGAAGTGGCTCGTCAGCTTAAACGTGGTGAAGATTATGAAGTTGACGAAGAAAAACGCATCGTAACAATGACAGATGACGGAATCTCTCATGTTGAAGAAATCTTAGAGATTGAAAATTTATATGATGGTGTAAAAATAAATTTAGTGCATCAACTTCAGGTTTCATTGAGAGCTAAAGAACTTTTCAAACTAGACAAAGACTATTTAATTGCTGACGGTCAAGCAAAAATTGTTGACGAATTCACTGGCCGTGTACTCGATGGCCGACGTTGGTCTGATGGTTTACATCAAGCGGTTGAAGCTAAAGAGAATTTAAAGATAAAAGAAGAGCAACAAACTCTTGCTACCGTTACTTTGCAGAACTATTTCCGCATGTACGATAAATTAGCTGGCATGACTGGTACTGCACTGGCAGACGCTGCTGAGTTGGAAACAACTTACGGTCTGGCCGTAGTGCAAATTCCAACGAATAAACCAATTGCCAGAATGGATAAAGAAGATCTTATCTTCAAAACTGAATCTGGAAAGTTTAATGCAGTAATTGATGATATTAAAGAACGAACTGCAAATCAGCAACCTGTTTTGGTTGGTACCGCTTCAGTTGAGAAGTCTGAAAAATTGAGTGAGTTGATGACTAAACGTGGTTTAGCTCATGAAGTTTTGAATGCAAAGGCTAACTTCAGAGAAGCAGACATTGTGGCTCAAGCAGGAAAACCTGGCTCCGTTACCGTGGCTACAAATATGGCTGGTCGTGGCGTTGACATTATTCTTGGAGGAAATGCTGAGAAGCTTGCAGAAGCTGACACAGCGGCTGAAGGTTTAGAACTTGAAACCGAAGAAGGCGATGAGTACTTTAAAAAGCGTTTAGATTACTGGCAGCCAATTTGTGACAAAGGTGGCCAAACTGTTTTGGAAGCTGGTGGTTTGTATGTTCTTGCAACTGAACGCCACGACAGTAGAAGAATTGATGATCAGTTGCGTGGACGTTCAGGTCGTCAAGGCGATGTTGGTGAAAGCCGTTTCTATCTTTCGTTAGAAGATGACCTTATGCGAATCTTTGCTACGGGTGCTATGAACTGGGTGATGGATCGTGCATTGCCCGACGATGTTCCAATCGAAGCCAAGATGGTTTCAAAAGGTGTTGAGCGGGCTCAAACAACGGTAGAGCAGCGCAATGCTGAGATCAGAAAAAACGTTTTAAAGTACGACGAAGTTTATAATCAACAACGCAAAATTATTTACGCTCGCCGTATGCAACTACTTGAAAAGGGTGATTTAAGCACAGAGGCCAATGAAGCTGTAAGAAATGTTGCTGAAAGCCTCGTTGGAACATACTGTATTGATGAGTTAGATGACAGTTGGGATATTGAGGGCTTACTCACTGGTCTTAACAAATTCTGGAAGACTTCTTTGACTATCGAAGACATTGAAGATATTGATAAAACAAAAGATCTGATTGACGTTATAGCTGCGGAAGGTGATCAGAAATATTCTGAGCGTGAAGAAGAACTCGGGGAAGAAGTTATACGTAAAGTTGAACGCCAAATTATGCTTCAGCTAATCGATCAGCGTTGGCGTGAACATTTAACCGAGATGGCTCAACTGCGTGAAGGAATAAACCTGCGTGCGATGGGTCAAAGAGATCCATTGACCGAATGGCAAAGAGAAGGCTTTGATATCTTCAGCGATATGATGTTCGCTTTGAATATTGATTTTATTAAATATTTAATGAACATCGATGTTATAGATAACACAGCAGAAGAAAAATCTGAAAAAACTTCTGAATCTGAAGATGAAAAAAGTAAAGCTTCTAATGCTAGTTCAGGAATTCTCGATAAAGCAGAACCTCTTACAACAGAAATAGTTGAGACCCAAGGCGATGCACCAGAATCAGAAGATACAGATGACGCTTCTGCCACTCCATTTGTTAGAAATGAGTGGGATAAAACTCCTAGAAATGCTGCTTGTCCTTGTCATAGCGGAAAAAAATTCAAACAATGTCACGGTAAAAATAACTAAATATTATGTCAGAGTTAGATGAGACGTTAAAGGTTCTAAACAAGGAATTGTCTGAGTCTTCACAGTACCTGAGAGTTGATTATTTGCGTAGCCGATTGCCTCAGTTGGAGACTGAGATGGGGCGACCGGATCTTTGGGATGATGCTGATAAGGCTCGAAGTATTCAAACAGAGTTTACTGCTACAAAAGATGATTTAGAGACTTATGACAATTTAAGTAGTCAGGTTTCAGATTTTCAGGCGATGATTGAGCTAGCCGATGAAGAAGATGACGAATCACTTGTAACAGAAGCGAAGGATTTAGCAGCGAATTTGACAAAGGAATTCTCTAAGCTTGAACTAAGAGCCTTATTCACGGGTGAATATGATGAGGGTGATGCGGTCTGTGAGATTCATTCTGGAGCCGGTGGTACCGATTCGCAAGATTGGGCTGAGATTATGCTCAATATGTATAAACGCTGGGCTCAGAATCAGAGTTTTGCGTTCGAATTAATTGATCTTCAAAAAGGTCAAGAAGCGGGTATTTCTTCGGCTGAGTTTATTATTCGTGGGCGTTATGCCTATGGGATGCTTCAGGCAGAGAGGGGAGTTCATCGAATTGTTCGGATCTCTCCGTTTGATTCTCAAGCTCGTCGTCATACTTCTTTTGCATCATTTGCGGTGATACCGTTTATTGAAGATGCTATTACTAAAGTTGATATTGAAGATAAAGATTTAAGGGTGGATACTTACAGGGCTTCGGGAGCTGGTGGTCAGCATATTAATAAGACTGATTCAGCTGTACGTATTACACATATTCCTACTGGTATTGTGGTTACTTGTCAAAATCAGCGTAGTCAGCATCAGAACCGTGAAGTCAGTATGGAAATGCTTGCTGTCAGATTATTAGCTTTAGAACATGAGAAGCGTGAAGCAGAGTTAGCTGAACAGGCTGGTGAATCCATGAAGGTTGAGTGGGGTAGCCAGATTAGGTCTTATGTGATGCAGCCTTATCAGCTTGTAAAAGATGAACGTAGTGGAGAGACTTCGAGTGACCCAGATGGTGTTTTGGGTGGTGATGTTTCTCAGTTTATGGAAGCGTGGCTTCGTTGGCGTCGAGAAACTAGCGAGAAGCTTTAGCTGCTGATGCTGCTCTGTCTTGTTGAATCAAATTCATGGCGTTTGCGACTGAGCGAGTTACTCCTCGGGTTGCAAATATTGGCTTAGGCATTGGCTTCCCAGCTATAAATACTGGAAGTTTTATATCTCCACTATTGATAAATGCCCTTAATGAGGGATAGATCTCTTCCCAACCTGTTACATCCACGAGGTTCGTCGCTAACCAATACACTTCCTTATTAGTAAGAGTATGCGCTCCTTCAACTTTTTTCTCAAAATCTGTGAGTAACACATTTCTTTCTGTATGTAAACTAATCAGATCATGTTCATCGTCATTTAGAATGGGTGCAAGTGAAGTTCCAGGCACTGCCATATTTGCGAGTTCTGCCGGTGTATGTCGAATTCGAAGGAGTGCTGCTGGTCTGGTTACTGTTTCACCTGATCTGTTTTCAGCTACCTCTGCATCAAATGCAGCTAGATTAGATTTTCTTTGAGCTTCAGCTTCATTCAATTTTGCTTCTAAAACTAAAATCTTGTCAGTTAGTGTTTTGATTCTAGTAAATTTGTTTTGCCTGTCCATTTTCCGCCTAATAATTCGCCTGATACATTATATCAGTTTAGATAGAAAACTATTTATGAAATAGGCTTCTAGAATAGTTAGAGTGCCATTTTCGGTTTCTTTATTTCTTCTACAGTGGTCTATAGGCAGTCTTGGGTTTCTTTGGCTAACTACTAGACACCGAATTGTTGGTTTAGGCTACGGGTGGATTACAAGAATTGTTTTTATCTTTTTGGCTGGACTATCTATTTTTTTAGCTGAACAGCAAACTGATTTATTCAAATTAACTGCATTAGCAGTGGTAATTGCTTCTTCTATTTCGCTAATAGTCTCATACATGCAAAAAGACGCTGGGGTGTCTGGCCAGAATAAAATAGCTGAAGAACGTTCAAAACGTGTCTCAGAGATGACGGGTATAGAACGGTCAGCAAAATCTAAGAATTCAGAGATAAAAGAATTTAATCCTTCTTTGGATTTATTGGCTCCAATAATTGGGTTTGTAGGTTTAATCGTCGTAGGGCTAATGAATGAATCATTGCTTGCAGTTTCTAGGGTGTTATTTGGAACTTTGTTTCTTGGGGCTGTGACAGACGCTATGTTGCTGGGGCATTGGTATCTAGTTCAACCTGGTTTAAAAAGGGATCCCTTAAAAGAACTTGTTTATTGGACTACAGGCTTATGGGCTCCATTAACTGTGCTATTTCTGATACCAACCGGAATGTTTTCGGTGTTCTCTGGAACTATTGATGATGGTTATGTTGGTTTGCTTGGATGGTTTTGGGCTGCTTGTGTAGTCACAACATTAGGTTTGCTTATCATGACTATTATTGCTTTAAAGGAAAAACAGTATTCGGCTGTAATGGCGGCAACAGGATTACTCTACTTGGCTATTTTAACCGCCTTTGGAATTGATTTAGTCGCCAGAGCTCTATTGATATAACCTTAACCTGTATTGGGGGACAAGGTGGCCTCCTCCAGACACCTTTGACATGTGAGACTTTAATTTTCTGAAGAGTTAAGTTCTAACCATTTTTCTCTTGCTTTGCGGTGTTTTTTTGCGCCAGAGCCGATCAGTCCTCCCGTCCTAACCTTTTTTAAAACATCCTCAACATTCTCTAGGGCTCCATAGACGTCATCTTTAGGGCCAGCATCTCTTAATGCTTCAAACGCAACAAATACTTCACCCAAGTTTTCTTGTACTTTTAGATATGTTTTTTCAAGTTCTTCTTTAGCTTTTGTTAATTCTTCGCTCATAAGACGAGTATATGTCAAAAGGTTTAGCAGAGTCGATATTTCGTGCTTTGAGAGACTTACACTGATCGAATTTTTTAAATCAATATCATCTTCCCAAGAGTTTGATTAAATCCATTTCGCCACCAAACGAATCCATGGCTGCTTGAAGCAAAGAGGTTTCAATTTTTCTATTTTCAAGCGGAGGAAGCCCACTATCGTGGATGTAGAAATGAGTACTATCAAAACCTGTTACTGTGACTGAGTGCGGTAGATATCTATCTGAAGCGTTTAGTACCGAATGGTCGATCATCAACTTGACAAGGTAGCCCTCTTCCATTGCAGAATTAATGTCGTCAGTCATTGGCTGCTTATTTATTAATTCTACTTTTTCTATATATTCATCTACTGTTTCCAATGCAAGTTCAATATCGCTTTCTTCAGCCTGCCACTGGGCAATTTCATCACCATAAGCCTGTCTAATATAGGCGATACCATTTCTAGCAAAAGCATCATAATCAACGGTAGTTATTCTTTTTACACTGTATCCGTTGTCTATCAGCCATAAAGAATAAGGAAAAGCCCAACAAGCTTTATCGGGTTTTCTTGAAGTTATTCCTATCATGTCGTCAAAGCTATATTTAGATTGTTCAAAGAAGTTGATAATACTCATCAGGCTCATCTCTTGACAATAATGGCCGTGCTTATCTGTTTCATCCTTTGGTTTGTTAGGATAAAAAGGAATTTTAAGCTTCATTTATTGGATTGTACAAACAGTTTGCCGGGATACATTAAATTCAAGTCGAAATTAAGCCTATGTTAGTTAATCGAGTTTTGTAACTCGTATAGTTACTATTTGTAGCTAAAATAGATAAACTTAATCAACTAACAAAGGCGGTAAATAGGGGCGGAGATCCAGGAGCATTTTTTAAACAAGTTACACCAAAACCAGATAGTGGAGAGGTGCCAAGTAATTCTGAAGGATGTCCACTGATAGCTGCCGCTAATTCAAGAGTTCATGAAACAAACCAAGGTCAGAGTCAACGGCCTCCTTCAGCATAAGATAATTACGTAGATAAAACTAGTTTCTTTATTCACATCTTGTTTTTGTCGATGTATTAGGTAGCGTTAACCTTAAGGTTTGGAGTTTCTAATGCCAAGAGCTATGTGGAGTGGAGTTGTAAGTTTCGGTCTGGTTTCGATCCCTGTGAAACTTTATACTGCTGTCAGTAAAAAAAACGTCAAGTTTAATCAAATCGATTCTGAAACTAATAGTCGTGTAAAGCAGAAGCGGGTTAATTCTGACGGCGATGAAGTACCTTACGAAAGAATCGTCAAAGGCTATGAGATCGCCAAAGATTCATATGTGATTCTCAATGACGAAGATATAAGTTCAGTTTCACCTAAAGCGTCTCGAACTATTGATATATCTGCCTTTGTGCTAGCTGAAGATATTGATCCAATATTTTATGATTCGGCTTATCATCTTGTTCCCGATGAAATAGCTCGCAAACCGTATTCTCTGCTTTTGAAAGCTATGGAAGAATCAAATCGTATCGCCATTGCAAAAGTCGTTATGCGTACAAAACAGTATTTAGTAGCCCTTCGCCCAAGAGATGGCCATATGATGATGTCAACAATGGTTTATGAAGATGAGTTAGTTCATGCCACAGAACTACCCGGAGTTGATGAATTAGAAGATTTTGAGCCCAGCGATGCTGAGCTTACAATGGCAAACCAATTGATTGATTCATTATCTGCTGATTTTGACCATGGTCTATATGTAGACAGCTATCGCGAACAGCTGATTGAAATGATTGAAAAGAAAGCGGCTGGTGAGTTACAGGTTGTTTCTTCTTCAGATGATGAAGAAGAAAGTTCAGTTGTTGACCTTATGGCAGCATTAGAAGCAAGCGTAAAAGCTGCGAAAGAAAAAGAAGCTGAATCAAAATCAGCTTGATAAATAGAAATAATATTCTAATTGATAAATCATCAGGGTTCACCAACTATAGCTAAACTAATTTCATGGGAACTAAAGTTAACGTAGATGAGAAAACGCTATCACTAACAAATCTTGAAAAGGTTCTCTACCCTTCAATTGGATTTACTAAAGGGCAAGTAATTGACTATTATGCAAGAGTTTCTGAAACAATTTTGCCGCACCTATATGGGCGATGCATCACAACTAAACGTTGGCCTGATGGGGTAGAAGCAGAGTCATTCTTTCAAAAGAACTGCCCTAAGTTTCACCCCAGTTGGATTAACATAGCTAAAGGTCCGGGGGATAACAATAGTGTTGAATACTGTTTAGTAGATTCTAAAGCCTCACTGGTTTGGTTGGCTAATCTCGCAGCGTTAGAGTTCCATGGGCCTATGGCCAAAGCTAGGAAACTCGAAACACCTACAATGGTTGTCTTTGATCTAGATCCAGGAGAATCTGCCGACATTTCAAACTGTTGTACTGTTGCTCTAGAAATCCGAGACGCATTAGAGAAAATAAACCTCAAGTCTTTTCCTAAAACCTCTGGAGGTAAAGGAATGCAGATTTATTTACCAATAAATACAAAAGCATTTACCCATTCTCAAGCTTCAGCATTTGCAAAGGGTATAGGTGAAGTATTAGCAAAAGTTCTTCCCGATCTTGTTTTGACAAATATGGGTAAATCTTTAAGGAAAGGAAAAGTCCTTATTGATTGGTCACAAAACTCTCATCATAAAACTACTATTCTGCCGTATTCACTTAGAGGCAGAGATTTGCCATATGTTTCAACTCCGCTAACTTGGGAAGAAGTACAAAAGGGATCAGAGAATAAAATTGATCTAAAATTTTTACCAGAAGATGTGATTCAAAGAATAGAAACTCATGGTGATTTATTTTCAGAGACTTTAACTATTAAACAAAGACTCGGAGGAGAATAATGGGCAAAGTAATTGTTATGGGCTCAATCAACAACGATATTGTTACTACTGTCGAAAGACATCCAAAAGTTGGAGAAACAATATTTGGAAAAACTATCTCTAATTTTCCAGGTGGTAAAGGAGCCAACCAGGCGGTTGCTGCGGCACGAATGGGGATCGAAACGTCCCTGATTGCCCAAGTTGGAAAAGATTCTAATGGAGATGAACTAATAAAGTTTCTCCGATTTCAAGGAGTCGATACTGCTGATATAAAACAGGTGAGTGATAGCCCCACAGGGTGTGCAATTATAATTGTTGCTAAAGGTGAAAACAATATCGTCGTAATCCCAGGGGCTAATGAATGGGGAGAAAATCCTCCAGAGCTTTCATTAATAAAACCTGATGATTGTTTAGTAGCCCAATTTGAAACGCCAATTAGTGAAACAAGAAAAGGATTTATAAAAGCAAAAGAAAAAGGTGCTACTACTTTCCTCAATCCAGCGCCAATGGTTGAGTTTGATTTAGATTTGCTTAAAGTCACCGATTTTCTAATTGTCAACGAGATTGAACTAGCTACTATTACTAATCTAGAAATAAATGTTGAAGACACTGACTCAGTAAGAGATGCGGTTGAAAAAGTATTAGGTAAAGGTGCATCAAATGTTGTTGTTACTTTAGGTGCTCATGGTTTAGTTGCAGCAGGTAGTTATTATTCTGAATCGGTAAATATCTCAGGGCACAGTGTTTCTCAAATTGATAGTACTGGAGCCGGCGATTGTTTTGTCGGTGTCCTAGCAGCACGTCATTGCACTTCACCTGATCAGGGGATTGATAATCTCAAATTCGCAAATGCCGCAGCCGCCCTTTCGGTAACCAAACCTGGTGCTGGTTCATCTATGCCATCGGCTCCAGATGTCGAGAAATTTATTCAAAACCTTAATCATTAAACAATTATTATAAGTGCCTTCAGTTTGTTGAAAATTTGCAATAGAGTGTTGGTCTATGTCAAAAATCCAAGTTGTAAGTTCAGTCTCTCAAATTCCTAAATCTGTGACAGCAAAAGACCGTCCAGTGTTTAGTGATGAATTGAATTCATTGCCAGCAAAACTTCAAGAAATTGTTAACTTAGCGAATTTTAAAGCAGGAGTAGGAAAGACTTTAGTGATTCCAAGTAGTAACGGTAGCTCAGTAGAGGTACTTGTTGGTTTAGGAAAATCAACGTCTTTGACTTTAAACGAAATTCGAAAAGCCTATGCAGCTTATGCAAAGGTTGTCAGTAATCATAATTCGGCTGCAATAACTGTTGCTTCTGTAGCAAAAGAACTTGATGCAGGCGATGTTATCACTGCTATAACCGATGGCGTTCAACTTGGGTCGTACTCCTATGAGGCTGAAAAGGGTAAAAAACATAAGAAGAAGAAACACCTAGCCACAGCTGTAATTGTTAGCAAACATCGTGGGGCTGCGACTGCTGCAAGAAAAGCTAGTTCGGTTTGTGATGCTGTGAAATTAGCAAGAGATCTTGGTAACCATCCCGGTGGAAAATTAACCCCGAATGAATTCGCAAAAATTGCTCGAAAAGTTGGATCAAAATCTGGACTCAAAGTCACAGTCTGGGATAAAGCCAGAATCACCAAAGAAAAGCTTGGGGGAGTCTTAGCCGTTAATCAAGGTTCTGAACATCATCCAAGAGTGGTCAGACTTGATTACAAACCAAATGTTAAAAAACCAAAGGCACATGTTGTATTAGTCGGAAAAGGAATCACTTTTGATTCAGGTGGTCTTTCCCTAAAGACTCCAAAAGGTATGATGACAATGAAAATCGATATGGCTGGTGGAGCATCGGTTTTAGCCGCTATGTCAACTCTTTCAACCATGAAAGCTTCAGTAGCAGTTACTGGC
>ENA-ORXT01005015-ORXT01005015.1-marine-metagenome-genome-assembly--contig:-NODE-5015-length-13266-cov-11.287588_pt1 | contig 13266 bp, 6 predicted proteins | sample MGYA00237868_ERZ511482 | MGnify/ENA metagenome assembly ERZ511482 | reverse complement strand
TTTCCATTCTACTTCCTAAAAAAATAGTTCAATAAAGGGATTATTCAAAGATTTTTTTTTTGTATAATAAAAAATAGTCTCTTCAAAAATGACGATTATTTATGGTTAGGTACTTACAAAAAAAAACCAACATAAATACTATAAAAAACAAAAAATTATGTCCTTTTTTCGTTTCTACTTTCGTCCTAAGATAGTTTTCCGTATATTTGTTGAATAAACCTCCCACTATTATAATAAATGTTGTAACTCACTCCCCTTTATATAAAAACTTTTCCCATCTCAGTAACGTTCAAAAAATAACCGAGTCATTTTGACTGAAAAGACTCTAGTGAAAAGGATTCTTTAGAATATTCCTTTTATTTTCCCCTTCGTTATTTAATAATCCTACCTTATTATATAAACACAATAGCATACAATTAGTATTTGTGATACTAATACCCTCTCCCCTTATATCGTATTTGGAACAGAAACAAAATAAATTACATTTTATAAGACTCAAACCCTTACAGGGGTTGGTTTTTTAAAAAAAATTCCGTTCAAAAACGGAATTATTTTCCCTTCGTTCCTTTGAGTGAAACACTCTATGCTAAAAATAAAAACAATGAACAAAACATCAAAGGCTATTGCTATCTGCCTAACACTCCTTTCTATCTGCCTTCCCCTACTCCCACTTTTTGCACAACCTGATCTAATAGTTGACAAAGCTAGGTTACTACAAGATTTAAGAACAGATTTATTAGATAATAATGACCCTTGTTACATTAATGAGGGCTGTGTTGGTGGTTTGGGTGATCGACAACTTATCCGATTTACAACACACATAAAAAATATAGGAACTACTGATTTTGTAGTAGGAACACCACCTGCCGACCCTACACTAGAGAATGATACTTGGGAATATGACCAATGTCATCAACATTGGCATTATGAAGGGTATGCCCAATATTTATTATTTGACCAAGCAGGAAATGAAATACCAGTAGGTCTAAAAAATGGATTTTGCTTGATGGATTCAGAATGTAGTGGTGGTGGCAATTTGCAGTATCACTGCGGCTATCAAGGAATTTCGGCTGGCTGTGGTGATATTTACGGCTGGGGTTTAGATTGTCAGTGGGTCGATGTTACCGATATTCCAAGTGGTATTTATCGCTTAGTTAACCGAGTTAATTGGACTCGTGATTTGGACGTTAACGGCCAAGCAGAGTCCAACTATGAAAATAATTCTGCCAGTGTCTGTCTACAATTAAGTAGAAGTGCCAATGGTACGCATCTCTTTCAGGTTTTAGACGATGCCCAGTGTAATTGTTCGGATAATGATGCCGATGGTATCTGTGCAGCAGAGGACTGCGATGATAATAATTCGGCAGTGCCTTCTACTCCTGGGGCTAATTGTGATGATGGTGATGCAGCTACTTCTAATGATGTCATACTAGCCGATGGATGTACTTGTCAAGGTACTCCTGATAATACAGGTGGCAACCAGACAGTAGTTGATTGTAATGGGATTACTCTTACTTATGGTGATGGTCAAATACAGATGGCTGGCACTCCAAACAATACCTACTATTTTAAAATACATGATTTAAATAATGCGTGGCAAGAGGTGTATAGTTGTGCGCTCAATTGTAGTTCAACCCAGACTACTCCTCTAGCTGCTGGATTTTATAAAGTAAAAGTCTATAATGCCAGTTGGACACCAATTTGTGATATAGATATTAATCCAACTGGAAATACTGGCACTTGTGCAGATATAGATGGAGATGGTATTTGTGCAGCCTCCGATTGTGATGATTCCGATCCTAGTATTCCCGCTGCTCCAGGCACCAGTTGCGATGATGGAAATTCGAATACTTCTACCGACCTTATTCAAGCGGATGGGTGTACTTGTTTGGGGCAAGTAGTTACGGGTTGTGTAGATGTTGATGGGGATGGAGTTTGTGCAATTGCAGACTGTGATGATACAGATGCAAACATTCCTACAGCTCCAGGTACTAGCTGTGATGATGGAAATCCGAATACTTCTACCGACCTTATTCAAGCGGATGGTTGTACTTGTCTGGGAACTACTACAAATACAGGGAATTCCACCGTATTAGCTTGTAATGATATTACCATTACTTATGGAAATGGACAAATAGATATGACTGGTTCTGCTGGAACTACTTATTATTTCAAAATACATGATTTAAATAATGCTTGGCAGGAAGTATTCAGTTGTGCGATCAATTGTAGTTCCTCCCAAATTACGACTCTACCACCAAGCTTTTATAAAATAAAGGTGTATAGTGCGGCTTGGGTGCCTATTTGTGATACAGATATTACTTTAACAAGCGGTACAAGTACTTGTACAGATATTGATGGCGATGGCGTTTGTGCGGATGTGGATTGCGATGATACGGATGCAGCTGTTCCAGCTATACCTGGTATAACTTGTGATGATAATAATGCCAATACTTCTACGGACGTTATTCAAGCAGATGGTTGTACTTGTCTAGGAGTAATAACAACTGGCTGTACAGATATTGACAGCGATGGCATTTGTGCAGATGTGGATTGTGATGATACGAATGCGAGTGTTCCAACTACCCCTGGTACTACCTGCAATGACAATAATGCAGCTACTAACAATGATCAAATTCAAGCCGATGGCTGTACTTGTCTAGGTACAAATACGGCTAGTAATACAGGTACTTGTAGCGACATTATGGTAACTACTACTCCCAACACCATTATTATCAATGGCTTGACGGTTCCTATAGAAATTATAAAAATCTACAATGTAAGTGGTGGCTGGCAGCAAGTGTTTAATTGTGTTGCCAATTGTGGTAGCCAGCAAACGGTAGATAATTTACCACCAGGCAATTATATAGTAGAAGTTCAGTTTTATTCTGCAAGCTGGAATTTTATTTGCTCAGAACAAATAGATGCAATCGTTGCCAGTGCAGTAACAGAAGAGGCAGATGCTAGCTTTTTTAGAAAAAGCACAACCAGTTCGCTACCTACCAAAGCAGCTACGTTAAATCTATTTCCAAATCCAGCTAAGGAAACGGTCTCTCTAAATCTAAGTAATTGGAAAAAGGAAAAACTAGAAGTGACGATTTACAATCATTTGGCACAAGAGGTATTACAGACACAGGTTCTAAACAGCAAAGCGAGTGTGCATCAATTAGCAATTGCTACGCTGCCCAATGGATTGTATATCCTTAAGGTAAGTGATGGGGAACAAGTACTTAGTAAAAAATTATTTATCACTCGATAAAGGCAATAGGTATGAGGTATGAGGTATGAAGTATGAGGTATGAGGTATAAAATAATAAGATGTTACAACACTTCATACCTTATACTTCATACCTCATACTTCATACTTCATACTTAAACAAGTTCTTTCAAAGCAGCTTTAATCGCTTTAAGTTCTTCCCTTTTTTCAACAATAGTAGGCGGCACTGCCCGTTCTTGACAATCTTGAATAGTACAACGTTCACAGGTGACACTCACGGTATGCCGAGGAATATTAGGATCGTCTAAAAATTGAATCGTCTTTCCAAGTCCTTCATCTATAAGCAGACCAATCGTCACACTCACCTTTTTGGTAGAAGGAAAATAACTAGGTCTAGCAATCGTAAAACAAAGATACTCGTCTTGAGTTCCCATATATTTAGACCGTTGAATACCGACAACGGGTTGTTGTTCCTCTTCCGCCTTTTCAGAAACTTCTCTTAATTGTTTGATGGACAACCAACGCCTACAATAGTGTTCTTTTAAATTGTTCGCATGAGGTTGGTGTTTTCTATTGAGGTGCATCTCTTTATCAATCTGAAAGTTATTCTTAGTAGCTTCATTGATTCTTAGAAAGAATAGTTTTTTAATATTAAAGACGGCTGGCAATACATTAAATCGTTGAAATAGGACTTCAGGCGAGACCCCATATTTATCCAACAATTGCATAAAAGCAGCTGCCTGCCAAGTAGTTTGGCTAAAAACAGTTTTTAAGTCTTGCACAAAATTTGACTTGTGTACTAAAACACCCACTGCAAAATAACCCGCAAAATAATTATTTAGTACTTTCTCAAAATTTTCTACTCTCAAAAAGTAAGAGGTATTGATACGTTCTTTTAATTTCAAAAAATTATACGCCAATTCTTTACCCAGTTGTAAAGCTTTTTGTTGATTGTTTAAGCGTTTATTAAGGTACAAATTTTTGGAAGTAGGTTTAAAAACAGAACGCATTATTTTTAAAGGCGGTATTTTTTCAAAATCCTTTTCAATGACCGTATAACCATAATGAACTTCTAGGATTTGACTTAATAAAGCAATAGGTACAGGTCGATGAATTGGAATATTATATTGTTCCACAAAAGTGCTTATCTCTTGTTCTATATCTTCAAAATAATTATATTTTAATTCTTGATAAGCCCTTAAAGCATGAAAGTAAAAATTCTCTTCATTAAAAGCATAAGTTCTTGACAATTCCACCAAAGTAGAAATAAATGCCCCTACCCTAGATGGAGAACCTGCCACTATTTCTATTAATTTGCCTAACTCAATACCAAATAAATCTAAGGGCAGTTCATTCAAAAAATTAGAATGCAATAGTTCCCCAACATGCGCTAAATTTCCATTTAATTCACTAGATACTAAGTCCTCATAAGTCGTATTTAATACCGCTGCTAGGCGAGTAATCTTATCTGATTTTGGTTTTTTCTTCCCTTTCTCTATTTCATTTAAGTAAGATAAAGACAAACCTGCTTGCTTTGATACATCTGTGGAAGACAATCCATTCGCTGTTCGAAGTTGTTTTACCTTTAATCCAAAGATAATTTTACTATTCTGGGCCGTAATACTCATCTACTTGTTAGGTTAGCTACTGTTTAGCATTGATGAAAAAATAAGTTTTTAAAATTTCGCTTTGTTTTGTTATCTACTATTCTATCTCCAGTCTGCTATTAAACGCTTAAAATAGTATTTTTTGCGAAATTTCACAAAATAAAAAAGGCGATTGAAGCACTTTAGCTTCAATCGCCCTCAAAACCACAAAAGACATCTTTACTTTATTCTTTAAATGAGCATCAGCCCATTCCTTTTTCTTTTTGTTTTATTTGGTCGTAACTGTAAGGTCTAATTTAGTTAACTTCTCCTTTAAAATACCTAAATTAAAAAAGAAGGTGATTGAACCCCTTTGAGTTCAATCGCCCTCAAAACCACAAAAGACATCTTTACTTTATTCTTTAAATGGGATAATTCCCATTCCTATTCATTTGGTTGTAGCTTAGGCATCCTGCCTGAGTAGTCGTTCACACAATGCTTCGCCCACATGCTGTCTAAGCTAGGGATGTTCTTTTAAAAAGAAGGTGATTGAACCCCTTTGAGTTCAATCGCCCTCAAAACCACAAAAGACATCTTTACTTTATTCTTAACTATTTAGAATAGGGAACAGAGAAGCGAGAATAGAGAAAGATTCGTACTAAATTTAGTCATTAATCTTTAATTAATGGCGTTTTTAGTCTCTACTCTCTCTTCTCACTTCTCTATTCTGAATAGTTTATTCTTTTTGTTTTATTTGGTCCTTTTCGTCAATATTTAGGCTTTTTTAAAAAGAAGGTGATTGAACCCCTTTGAGTTCAATCGCCCTCAAAACCACAAAAGACATCTTTACTTTACTATTATTTTTTAGAAACGAGCGCAAAGAAGCGAAAATAGAAACTATCCTCTGCTAAATTTAGCAACTCGATTCTTGTCTGCGTCTAATCTCGCTTCTCTATTCTCTATTCTCGCTTCTTCCTTTATTTAATAAAAACCTTTCCTGATGTAAGCAACTGCCCCTCATGGAGGATGGAGAAGAAATAAAGCCCTCCTGGCAGTTGCTTAGGATAGAAACGAAATTTGGGAATATTATGGGAATCTGTTTGTACTAATTTACCTGTTACATCAAACAGTTGGAATTCAAGATTGGGTCGTTCACCGATACCTGCTATCTCTACTGTTGCACTTTCTACAAAAGGATTCGGATAAACATTTACTTCCACACCGGGGATGGTTACATTTTCTGTGTTGGTTATTACCTCTACATAATCAATTACCTTCGTACCACCGATCGTATGCATCGTTGTTTCTGTTAAAATAGGCGCACCGAAGTCAAAAGTCACACTTGCTTTGTTTTCAATGACTGCGCCCTGAGGGGTGTTCAGCTTTTGGGTGACACGGAATTTAATAAATCCGTGAGAGGCTTGTTCATTGGTAACAGCATTGGGCAAATCAATATCCTCAAAAGTGAATTTTAAAATACCCTCGCCTGTAATTTCATAGTTATAAGCGTGGCTACTTGCCCCCGGTACTACCTGTATAATATCAAACAACTTAGATAAAGTATCTCTAATAATTACTCTATTAATCGAATCAGAACCCGTGTTCTGAAAAAAGATATGGTATTCTAAAGCATCCGCAGCGGTAATAAACCCCTCTGTGCCTACGCCTTTTGGCGAAGCCGTCATATCTACTCTTCCTGTAACTACTCTGTTTTCTTGACAATCTGCGGAATAAAAAGGTAAGTCATCACTATCACTAAATTGGGTTACAAAGCCTGTAGTAAATGGTCTGCCGAATGGACAGCCTTCCATCACTGCAGTAGCTGTTGTTCCATAAGGGTGACCATTAGGTTGGTCAGCGATTAATCGAATAGTCAAGCCATCTGCTGGAAATTTTAGCGTTTCTGAACCTTGACTTGGCAGTTGATATGTAGCTCCTTGTCTAAAGGCAACATCTTGTTCTATAATAATAAACTCAGCAGGAGCAGTCATATCTCCATCTCCAATATTGGTAATCGTAAATACAATAGAATCTCCTAAACACTCTCCATCTACTCGAATGCTTGCACCATTCCATGTTGGAGGTGGCGGAATACAAAGTGCATTAGGAAAGGCATAAGCCTCTACACAATGTGTTTTTCCTATTTCTGTGTCACAGCCCACCGTAACATTTACCTTAAAATCTCCACATTCTTCTATAGCTAAATCGCCTATATTAAAACGATAGGTATCTCCTATATAGTTCGACCAAGGTAAAGTACTGAAATTTACGTCCAAATCTTTATCAAACTGCACATCTATATAAGCACCCTCCGCAATAGCTACCCCTCGATTGCATAAACTTACGGTATAATCTGTAGTTCGGCAAGGTTCCACGAACGGTGCAGAAATATCAACTACTACTACTGGGCAATCTTCAACGGTTGCTCTAGCAGCAAAATCTAATACAATGGTATCTCTAGTATTAAAATTAATATTATAATTTTGGCATACATCCCAAGCTTTATTTAACACGACTAGCCCTACATTGTAATTTCCGTCAGGCAATGCTAACTCATAGGTTCCATTCTCATTCGTAGTGGCATAGACGATATCTTCTCCTTGTCTGACTTGAACTAACCAATCTTCCAAAACTAGCTCTCCATCATCCAATTCACAATTAGAATTTCTATCTCTGTGAACCTTACCTTTAATAATATTAGCAGAGATATTTCCATCTGAACTTGCCTTCGCTAAGTACATATCATTTAAAGGCAATAAGCTATTTGGGTCTCTATTTATATCAAAATTACCTGCAATAATATAACCGCCATCTGTCGTCGTTTTCACAGCATTTCCATCATTAATACCAGCACCTCCATATAAGCGATTCCAAAGTTCATTTCCTTTGTCATCCGTTCTTAGCAAGAAAATTTGAGTAAGCCGATCTGTTATAGCATTGCTTCCAACAATAATAAATCCACCATCTGGGGTAAGCGCAATAGAATTGCCTACCTCTCTAAAACTAGGATCCCCATAAGTTTTAGACCACAGTTCTTTTCCTTCGCTATTCAATCGCATTAATAATAAATCCTCTAAATTATTGACGCTACCTGTCAAAGCAAAACCACCATCAGGCGTCTCCACTACACTATTAGCTTGATCTAACTCTAAGTTCCCATACTTTGCTTCTATGATTGTTTCTCCTGTTGCCTTTGTCTTAATGAAGTAAATATCAGGGCTATTCGTATTACTATTCACAAAAGACCTAGTAATACCCACCACTACTACTTCTCCTGTACTCGTTTCTATAACCGAATACCCTTGTTCTGTCTCCTCTCCCCCAAAACGTCTTTCCCAAACTACCTCTCCATCTATATCTAATTTTAATAAATATAAATCTCTATTTCCATCGTAATCTCTTGAACCTGTAAGGTAATAACCTCCTTCTTTAACTTGAGCAATAGACCAGCCTCGGTCATTTCCACTTCCCCCAAACGATTTTTGCCATAACAATTTTCCCTTCGAGTCAACTTTTATTAATAATATATCATCGCTGTTATCTGTTTCACTAGTCGTTTGTCCAATAATCACATAGTCTCCATTCGCTTCTTGCACAAAATCATAAGCTTTATCATCTCCTTCACTACCATAAGACTGTGACCATTCTTTTTCTCCTAATTCATTGGTTTTTATCAAAGTTATATTCCTACCAAAGATGCCTTGAGCTTCCGAAAATCCCACTAAAGCATAACCACCATCTATTGTTTGTAGCACTTGCGATGCGTGATCTTCTGCATTGCCCCCAAAGGTGCGTTCCCAACCTTGTCCAAAAAGAAAGCTTGTAGATGTTATTAATAGAATGGCAAGTAAAAAGAATTGATTAAATCGGCGTATTACTTTTTTCATGGGATGATTTTTTTGGTCAATTAAATGTAAAGAGGTTGTTTATAGTGTTTATTTGTTTAGTCAATTACGTTTTAGCGTTTTATAAACAATTCAACTCATAAACAAATACACAATCCTTTTTAAGTCCTTTTTTGTTCAACGACCTCCTAACTATTAATTTTTGAGTAGCATTTATTTGTTTAGAATGTTTATTTGTTTAATCAATTATATGTTAATATTTGGTAAACATTTAGACAATCCTACTAAAAATTAAAGTTAATTAAATATCATACTACAAATATGCAGGCAATTCTAAGTTATAACAAAGACAAAAAAGGTTATTTGTTGAACAAAAACAGTTAAAAAACGTATGTATAAAAACTAGTATAGAAATAAAAAACCACACAAAAGACATTCATAATCAATCAATTGGATGCCTTTTAATTATTTATTCAAAATTATTCCATCGGGACAATTTTGTTGAAAAAATAAATATGCAAAAGAGCCGACTAATCGAAATATTACAGACATTTTCTAAAAAAGAATTTAGAGAATTAAAGAAATGGCTGCATTCTCCTGCACATAATCAGCGACAGGACGTGATTGCTTTGTATGAATATTTAGTAAAAAATGACCGTTTAGAGAAAGTAGAGACACTCGCAAAAGAAAAGGTATTTCCTATCATCTATCCGAAAGAACAATTTGATGATGCAAAAATGCGGCAGGTCATGCACTTTATGTTTAAAGCTGTTGAAAGTTATTTAGTGTACGCTAAACTAGAACAGGAAGATATTCAAGTGAAACTCTCCTTACTAAATATATATAGACAAAGAAAATTAGGCAAAAACTTCTCTAAAACACAAAGAGATATAGCTGCTTATTTTGATAATGTGGTTCACAATGATGAGGACAATTTTTATAATAATTACTTATTTCAAAAGGAAGTTTACGAATATAATAGTATCATAAAAAGAGCTCAAACATTAAATCTACAAGAACTCACTGACACTTTTGACAAAGCTTTTATTGCCGAAAAATTGAAACAAGCATGCTTGATATTATCGCATCAAAAACTTTATAACGCAGAATATGAAACGGGATTATTGGATAGTGTTTTAAATTTTATAGAAGAAAAAGATCTTCCAAATACTCCCAGAGTTAATATTTATTACTCTTTATATAAAATCACCTTAGATAGAAATAATACCAAAGACTTTTTTACCTTAAAAAAACATATTCAAGAAGACGAAACGATTCCAAAAACTGAAATTAGAAGTATCTATCTTGGTGCTATTAATTTCTGTATTCTATTAATGAATTCCGGGGATGAACAATTTATCAGAGAAGCTTTTGATCTATATAAAAATGGAATGGAAAAAGAAATTTTCATTGAAAAAGGCATTTTGTCTAGATGGACTTTTAGGAATGTAATCGCTATAGCTTTAAGGCTAAAAGAATTTGAATGGGCAGAAAATTTCATTAGAAATTATGGTCCCTTCTTAGAAGAAAAACATAAGGAGAGTTTCATACATTTTAATCTTGCTAAACTTTTTCATGAAAAAGGAGCCTATAATGATGCACTAGATATGCTTAATAAATATGAATTTAAAGACATCCTCATGAATCTGAATGCAAAAACCATGTTACTCAAAATTTATTATGAATTAGATGAGTTTCAAGTCTTAGAATCTTTACTGGAAAGTATGCGGGCCTATTTACAGCGCAAGAAAAAGATGATCGGTTCACAGTATCTAGAACTTTATAAAAATATTATCCGCTACACCAAGAAAATACTTAAAGTAAACCCTTTTGACAAAGCACAAGTAGCCAAACTCCGCCAAGAAATAGAAACAGCTACTCCGCTTACAGAAAAAAAATGGTTGTTAAAGCAGGTGGATAGTTTGTAGGATTCTAAATTCCAACTCATTTGAAGTTGAGTTTGAATTTTCTTACATTGTTCCATTTTTGAGGGTATACAAAAATCAAAAGTTTATGGAACCTGTATTTACCAATGATGCGATTGTTTTGGGCTTGCTAATGGTGACACTAGCCATTATTTTTTATACGTCGAGTTTAGACAACCCCTTCTGGAAAACATTTTATCGTTTTGTACCTGCTTTATTGCTTTGTTATTTCTTGCCAGCATTACTGCATTGGCCACTAGGTTTAATTTCTGGAGACCATTCCAGACTCTATTTTGTAGCTTCTCGCTATTTATTACCTGCCAGTTTAATATTGCTCTGTCTCAGTATAGATTTTAAAGGTTTAATCAATCTAGGTCCTAAAGCGTTGATTATGTTTTTTGCGGCTACCTTAGGCATTATTATAGGTGGACCAATTGCTTTGTTGCTAGTATCTACTGTTGCACCTAATATAATTGCTGACAACCCTGATGGTATTTGGAGAGGTCTAGCTACTGTTGCAGGGAGTTGGATAGGTGGTGGTGCGAATCAAACGGCAATGAAAGAAATATATCAAGTCAATGACAATTTATTTGCCTCTATGTTGGTGGTAGATGTAGTCGTAGCTAATATTTGGATGGGCTTTTTATTATATGGAGCTAACATTTCGGAGAAAATAGATGCTTGGCTGCAAGCAGATTCCTCCGCTATTGAAGATTTAAAAGAACGTATTAAAAACTATAGAGCGAGTATTGAAAAAGTACCTACGACCACCGATATTTTCGTATTAATGGGGGTTGCATTTGGCGGTGTTGCCCTTTCTCATTGGGCATCTGACCTTATTTCCCCTTATATGTCTGACCATAAAGAAACGCTTGCTGCTTGGAGACTTAATTCTTTAACTAGTGGTTTTTTCTGGTTAGTTGTGGTAGCAACTACTTTTGGTTTATTCCTATCCTTTACGAAACTAAGAAGATTAGAAGGAGTTGGTGCTTCTCGTTGGGGTAGTGTTTTTATCTATATTTTGGTAGCAACGATTGGTATGCAAATGAACTTGCGAGAAGTATTTGACAATTTGGATTTATTTGCGATTGGTATTATTTGGATGCTGGTGCATGTGACTATTTTATTGGTTGTCGCTAAGTTGATTAAAGCGCCTTTCTTTTTTGTTGCGGTAGGTAGTCAAGCTAATGTGGGTGGGGCTGCTTCTGCGCCCATTGTGGCTTCTGCTTTTAGTCCTTCTTTGGCACCTGTTGGTGTATTGATGGCAGTATTGGGTTATGCTTTAGGTACGTATGGGGCTATTATTTGTGCGCAGTTAATGCAAGCGGCAGCAGGATAATGAAGAATTGAAAATTGAGAATTGAGAATGTACTAGACGTAACTAGACGTTTTTTTTTTGAAACACAAAAGGAACAAAAGAAACAAAAGGGTTTTCACAAAAGTTTTTTATTTTTTAAAGCACACCTGTAAAACGTAAAACACACAGCAACCTTTTGTGAAAACCCTTTTGTTGGCTCATGGGCGAATTTAGTGGAGCATCAAATTTGAGGTGTGAAATTCCTTTTAAAGTAGCCATTTTTACTGGATAATTTCCGATTATCCAGTAAATTTTGAATAGATTTTTTCCCCTCCACTAAATTCACCGATGAGCCCTTTTGTTTCTTTTGTGTTTCAAAAAAAAACGTCTAGTCACGTCTAGTACATTCTCAATTCTCCATTTTCAATTCTCAATTATTCACCTCGTTATTTCATAAAAAATCGCCGTTTCTTCTCCAAAGCCTAAGTGCCTTTCCGATTCATTAAAATCTAGCAATAATTGTTTATTGGCATTCGTATGAAAAATCAGGTTCATTAAAAAAGATAAAGCACCCAGTTCCTTACCTTTTTTAGAAACGACTGGCAAAAAACTAAGCATTCGACCATGACTAAAAACAAAAAAATTCACAGCTAGTAATTTACCCTGCGCATCCACTACCCCACTTGGAAAGCCCCAACCTCTGTGCAATAGATTATAGAAAATTCGTAGATAGGCATGATAATTCTCTTTCGTGTACTTTGGATCGTGTTCCTTATAGAAGTCTGCAATCGTCTCTGGTTTTAAACTATCCGCAGGTCGCAAATCTGCGGTCCTTGCCCGATCCAAGTCGGCTTGTACTTGTGGTGAAAATTGTTGGGCTAATTCTTCATAAGGGCGATTCATGTAGATAATTGCATTTTGCATTTTCTGAACCGTCCAAGCAGTATCTTTAGGAACTAGTGTAAATTGGTCTACTTGAATATTTGCTTTCTTATACATTTCGGGGATAGCCTCCAAAAAAGAAGCTACTCTTTTTTCCGAGAGTGCATTACTAGAATAAATACCTGTTTCTCGAACCAAATCAGGTATATATAGCTTTTTCTTTCCCAACCAATTTTTTTTCCAAATTAAGGGTAACACTGCCGCATACTCATCTTCTATTAATGCTTCCCAATCTTTCGTAATTGCATCTAAATACCATTGGTAGCAAAATATATTTCCATTGGTAGCAAAATGAACACAGCTATTCCATTTAGTTTTATCGATGTCTTCCCTTTGTATTAGTTGAATATTCATTGTATGATAGTATTAAAATAGCGGTTATTAGTATAAAAGAAGTCAGAAGTCAGATCGAAAAATAAATTTTTCTGTCAGAAGTCAGATTTAGGACGTGTTC
>ENA-ORXT01005014-ORXT01005014.1-marine-metagenome-genome-assembly--contig:-NODE-5014-length-13269-cov-16.849530_pt1 | contig 13269 bp, 13 predicted proteins | sample MGYA00237868_ERZ511482 | MGnify/ENA metagenome assembly ERZ511482 | reverse complement strand
TGCAGCTCGGGAAGGTCTTGGCGGGAGCTATACTGGCGGAAATGGACGGTGAAAAAGGTGAGCATGATCCGAGTACGAACGCGCTGATTGGGTTGGTGGGCCTTTAAAAGAATAATACGTTTCCCTCTCCTAAAGGGAGAGGGTGCCCCGAAGGGGTGGGAGAGGGGATCCGATTTAAAAATATGTTAGCTGAGGTTAAGGGGTTGCATTATCAAATGACCGCGCAATTTCATCAAGAACATCTTCTATATTGAAATAAATATCCTCGTTTCGGTATCGAATGACGTAATATCCAAGACTTTCAAGAGTCGCGGTTTGTTCATTATCGTAGTCAATTTGTTCTCATGGCTATCCCCATCAACTTCAGCAGGAGCTTGGTTCTTGCGAAAGTATTTGGCGAAGTTACATTTGCTCTGACGAACCATAGGTCGACATTATATATTTTATGTAGAGTTTCGAATCCCTCTTCCAACCTATGCGTTTTGAAAAACGCCAAGGCCATCTTCTCCCAATGGGAGAAGGAATTTTCTTTCATATTTTGTCAAACCCGTTATCACGCTCCCATGTCTAAAAAGAACAAACCTTTTCGTCCCAAAGCCCGCCGTCCTCGGGGGTTCGAAGACAAACCGTCTGCGATATTACGCGCCGAGCGACGTCTAATTGAAGCGGCGTTTAGCGTGTATGATATGCGCGGGTTTGAGCCTTTGCAGACGCCGGCCTTTGAATATGCCGACGCGCTGGGGAAATTCTTGCCGGATGAAGACCGTCCCAATGTCGGCGTGTTCGCCTTGCAGGATGATGATGAGCAATGGCTCTCTCTGCGGTATGATTTGACCGCGCCGCTCGCCCGATTTGTCGCAGAAAATTACGACGCGCTCGCCAAGCCTTATCGCCGTTACCAAGCCGGGTCTGTGTACCGGAATGAAAAGCCCGGACCGGGGCGCTTCAGGGAATTCGTACAGTGCGACGCGGATAGTGTCGGCGCGCCGGGGTCTGCGGCAGACGCGGAAATGATTATGGTCGCGGCGGACGTGATGCGCGCGGCGGGGCTGGCCGATGGGCAGTATCAAATCCGGGTCAATAATCGCAAATTGCTGGACGGCATTCTGGAAAGCTCCGGCGTGCCTAATACGGAGGGAGGCGCAGAGGAACGGATGCGGGTTTTGCGTGCCATTGACAAACTTGACCGGCTTGGAACTGATAACGTGGAATTACTTCTTAGTGTGGGTCGGCTGGACCCAAGTGGTGACTTCACAGAAGGAGCTAACCTAAGCAACGATGGTATCAAAGCTGTCATGGGCTTTATAGGAGCTAGTGCTTCTGATAGGGGTGAGACGATTAAAACTCTCGAGAAAATCGTCGGTACATCAGAACGCGGACTGTCAGGCATTAAAGAACTTTCCGACATTGACGCGCTATTGACGGCGACAGGTTTCGGCCCTGACCGCGTGGCCTTTGATACATCTATCGTGCGCGGGCTCGGCTATTATACCGGCCCCGTTTTTGAGGCGGAGCTTCTCGCGGACATTAAAGACAAAAAAGGCCGCCCCGTGCGCATTGGTTCAATTGGCGGCGGCGGACGATACGATGATTTGGTATCACGCTTCCGCGGACAAGCAGTTCCTGCGACAGGCTTTAGCTTTGGTGTCTCGCGCTTTATTACGGCGCTCGAGCGTATGGACGCCTTGGAGCAATCCGTGAAACCGCCCGTCATTATCTGCGCTTTCGATAAATCCTTGATGGGAGAATATTTCCAAATGGCGGACGAGCTTCGCGCGGCAGGCTTGCGTGCTGAAGTCTTTATCGGCGCGGGCAATGTAACCAAGCAGATGAAATATGCGGATCGCAGGGGCGCTCAAATCGCCGTGCTCATGGGCTCGGATGAAATGGCGAAAGGTGACGTCACTCTGAAAGATCTGCACCTCGGCGCGGAAATGGCCAAGGCGATTGAAAGTAATGAAGAATGGCGGGAAACACAGCCCGCCCAAGTCACCGTCTCGCGCGCCGCTCTTGCGGCTTCGGTCAAGGATATGCTCGGGCAATCGAAATAATTCTGATTTGGGGAATAGGCGGGCCGGCCCGTTCTAACCGGCCCGCAATGGGTGCCTTCACCAAAAGCTTGGGGGACTTGGTAAAAGCGTCCAAAAGGATATTGTCCTCAAATCCTTGTACGCCTGAATTCGCGGCGAGTAAGTGACAATCTGTTAAGGTTTTGTTTATTTTTAGGTTTTCCATTGAATTTACAATGAATGAGGCCTCTTTGGGCGTTTAACGCAAAAAAAAAGACCCCGCCACATAAATGACGGGGTCAGTTCAGAGAGAGAGTAACCTATCGTTTGATAAGTTAACCTTGGTTACGAAGCTTCGCCTGAACAAAATCTGAACGCTTGACGTGGCCACTGCATCTCCCACATAAATCACGTAAGGAGCCCTATAATGAGCCAGATTGATTTACGCATATTACCCGTCACGCCGTTTTCCCAAAATTGCAGCTTGCTGTGGGACACAGACAGTATGGAAGGTATTTTTGTCGATCCGGGCGGGGAGGCGGAGAAGTTGATGGCCGAAGCGAAAAAGCTTGGCGTCACCATAAAAGAAATTTGGCTAACCCACGGTCATTTGGATCATGCGGGCGGAGCGGAAGACATCCGCGCGGCGCTCGGCATTCCTATCATTGGCCCGCACAAGGACGATCAGTTCTGGATGGATATGATCGAGCAAAGCTGGGCGCAATACGGACATCAGGGCATGGGCAAGAATGTTGTCCCGGACAGATATTTGGAAGACGGCGAAACGCTGACGTTGGGGAGCGTTACATTTGACGTCGCGCATACGCCCGGCCACACGCCGGGTCATGTGGTTATCCATAACCGGGATATGAAAATCGCCTTTGTCGGCGACGTTATTTTTCGCGGCTCAATCGGGCGCACAGATTTCCCCAAGGGCAATCATCAGCAACTGCTCGATAGTATTACAGACAAACTTTGGCCGCTCGGCAATGATATGCGGTTTGTCCCGGGGCATGGCCCGATGAGCACGTTCGGGCAAGAGCGCCAAGACAATGCTTTTGTAGCCGACAATGTGATCGGCACAACAGGCGCGCCAACCGGCGGGGTGATGTAATGACTCGGGACGGACGTACAAAAGGTGTTGGCGGAAAAACGGCTGAAGAGGCTTTGGCAACACTGTCGGATATGACGTCGGGTGTTGCGCCTATAAAGTCATCTGAATATTCCGCGCGGATTGCTAAAGCGCAGCGTTTAATGAAAGAGCAGGGGCTGTCCGCGCTTTATTTACACGCGGGAACCTCGCTTTATTATTTCACAGGAACACGCTGGAACCCGTCCGAACGCATGGTCGGCGCGGTGATTTTACAAGATGGCCCGCCCGTCTACATTGCGCCCGCCTTCGAGGAAGGCACCTTGCAGCAATTTATGGCCGTCAAAGGTGAGGTGCGCGTTTGGCATGAACACGAAACGCCCTATGCCCTTATTGGAGATATTGTTTCCGGTAAGGGAATGATTGGCCTCGATGAAGCGACGCCGTTTTTCGTATCGAACGGTATTGCCAAAGCGTGCCCGCAATTTGAACTGACGAACGGTGTGTCCGTGACAGCGGCTTGCCGGATGATTAAATCCGAGCGCGAGCTGTCTTTAATGACCCGCGCCAAAGAGATGACGCTAGCCGTTCATAAAGCTACGGCGAGCATGCTGCACGCGGGCATAACGACAGCCGAAGTTGGCGCTTTCATTGACGCGGCTCACCGCAAAGTTGGCGCGCCTAAAGGCTCCTATTTTAAGATTATATTGTTCGGCCCGGATAGCTCTTATCCTCACGGCGTCAAAGACGCGAAGCCACTCGAAGACGGCGATATGGTGTTGATTGATACGGGCTGCCAGCTCCATGAATATATCTCAGACATCACGCGCTCATATGTGTTTGGAACGCCCAGTGGCAAACAACGCGACGTCTGGGACGCGGAAAAAGCGGCTCAGGCCAAAGCGTTTGACGCGGCTCAAATTGGCGTGCGTTGCGGAGATGTTGATTTGGCCGCGCGAGCTGAACTAGAGCTACGCGGGTTTGGCCCCGGTTATGAGACGCCCGGTCTGCCGCACCGCACAGGTCACGGCATCGGGCTCGATATTCATGAATGGCCGTACTTGAATTGGGGCGATGATACCCCACTTGCGCCGGGCATGTGTTTTTCAAATGAACCCATGATTTGTGTTTACGGCGAATTCGGCGTGCGCCTTGAGGATCATTTTTACATGGGGTCTAACGGTCCGGTCTGGTTCACAGAGCCAAGCTATTCTGTCGATGACCCTTTTAATGGGGTTTAGAGTCAAGGGGTCTAAAGGCTATTTTGCGGCTTTTTCCATAGCTTCGGCCAAATCGACGTCTTTCTGCGTCACGCCTCCAGCATCATGGGTGGTGAGCGTAACATCGACCCGGTTATAGACATTATACCATTCCGGATGGTGGTCCATTTTGTCCGCAATAATCGCAATCCGCGTCATAAAGCCAAAGGCTTCGGCAAAATCGTCAAATTTGAAGACTTTTGTGATGAAATCGTCGCCTCCCGTCCATCCGTCGAGGTTTTCGGCGACATCTTTAGCGTTAAGTAATGACATGGAGGCTCCTACAAGGGCTGTTTTTTGACTGTGTTAATATATTTACTTTGTCACAAACACGCCACATTTAAAGAGCAAACACGGGGCGGGTGTGTAAAAAATGTAAGGCTAACGGTTTGGGGAACAGTATCACGTATTCGCCGGAGAATTCCGCAAAAAATACGCATGGGAATGTCTTAATGACGTCCTATCCAAGACCTGTACCAGCCGTACTCTCGCACATCATGAAATGTGTTGTTGTTGCGATGGCAGGGGTCTTAGCCTTTGAGTCGTTGATGCCAGCAGCCGAGGCGGTTTCGCTTAATAATATCGATAAAGTTGTTCATGCTGTGGCTTACTTTGGTCTGGCATATTGTATTGCAGCGGGATGGCGAAAGTCTTCGCTTTGGTTTGTGTTCTTCGTATCGGCCGCCTTTGGCGCCGCGATGGAGGCCGGGCAGGGTCTCATGGACATGGGACGGTCCGCGTCTCCTTGGGACCAGCTTGCCAACACAGTTGGCGCAGCCTTTGCATGTCTAGCATGGGTTATGCTGATTAAAATTTACCGCCGGTTTTGGGCGGGATCCTAGCCTTCGCGCCTAAGGGGAGCGATGAGATTAAATCTCGCTTCAGGCGAGAAAGACTTGAACCAACACAGACTCAGGCCGGCCCGGTCGAGACTGACAGATAACTGGGCAAATAATGTGGGTGACATGTGTCACCGTACACGCGGCGTGAAACCCGCACTGAAGAAAGGTGACATTATGTCGACACTTAAAACATCAACACGCACGCTTGCGGCCCTTTTGGTCTGCGCAGCTGCAGCACCGCTCGCGCTTGCGGGCGGCGGGAATTACGGCATGCCATCTATGCCGGAAATCCTTCCTCCCTCCTCTAATCCTGGCGAATGCTGGGCACGGGTTGCCGTTCCGGCGCAATACTCGCAGTCTAATCAGACGGTCATGGTGGAAGAAGGCTATTCAACGGTTGAAGTCATGCAGCCTCGTTTAGAGTCCCGCCGTGAGGCCTATGTCTCCAAAGAGGCCAGCGTCCGTTACGAAGTTAAGCAACCGACATATGAGTCAATTAGCCAACAGGTTATGACACGTCCGGCTTATGACAAACTCAGCGTCTCCCCGCCGCAGTTCTCTACGGTGCAAGAACGTATGCAAATTTCCCAGCCGCAGCTTGTCTGGAAAAAAGGCAATCCAGCAGAGCTTCGCTCAAAGGGTTATACAATCCATTCAACGGCCAATGGCGGACAGCAAGGCGGCGGCTTTTACAGCGAGCAGTCTTATAACTCAGGCGCAACTCATTGCGGAACAACGTGTGAAATCTGGTGTCTAGTCGAAGAGCCCGGCGAAGCGGTTTCTTTTAGCCGTAAGGTCATGACGCAACCCGGTCAGGTGCGTCGTCAGCAGGTTCCGGCTCAATTCCGCACGATTACAAAACAAGTTGTATCAGATCCAGGCGGTGTTCGTGAAGTTCATGTCCCCGCAGAGCATGCTACAATCGTGGTTGAAGATGTTGTAGATCCGGGCGGGGAGCGCGTTGTTGCGCATCCTGCTAAATACGGAGATGTCAGCAAACGCGTTATGGTAACACCGGAAACGTATGAGTGGCGCCGTGTCCTTTGTAAGCCCGGTACTGGCGGATCCTCTTCTTATCAGGGGTCGGCATATCAAGGTTCCACGCATCAAGGTTCCAGCTACCAAGGCACCAACTATCAAGGCTCAGCTCATCAAAGCTCCGGCGTGACTTACGGGTCAGGTGGAAGCTCTTACGGTTCGGGGCATAGCACAAGCTCACATCAGACATCCGGTCATTCATCCGGCATGTATGAAGGTGGTAGCGGGCATCACTCATCCTCGCAGCCGATTACTTACGGTAATCCAGGTGGACAGGTCACACAGCCAAGTAATTACGCGAAGAAGCGTAAAAAATGGCGTCATAAGCACTAAGCTTTATCAAACATTAGATACGAAAAAGCCCTCGCAAATGCGGGGGCTTTTTTTTGATAAGAGTTTGATTCCGAAGCTCTCGCTCCAAGACTAAAGGCCAGACCTTATTTAATATCGTCCTGATCGATAAGACCGTCTGACGCTATCTTCTCTTTGTCGAAATATTCTTTCGCCAATTTGAAGACAACCGGTGAGAGCACGATGAGGGCAATCAAGTTCGGCGCGGCCATAAGACCCGTCAAACTATCTGCGATGAGCCAGAACGTGGCAACAACGACGTTGTCACCTTCTGTCTCAAAGGATAGCGCGAAGGTTGAGGCGAACACGGCCAAGATCCAGAAAACACGGAAGACCGGAATGGCTTTTTCTTTGAACATGAAAGCCGCGCACCGCTCTCCGTAATAGGACCAACCGATGATTGTCGTGAAGGCGAAGATACATAGGCATATTGTAACGATGTGTTTGCCGAAGCCGACCAGGGTCGCGTCAAATGCGGCCGCCGTTAAAGGCACGCCAATTTCGCAGCCAGGAGGCGTCGTGCCAGAAGCGAGAAGCTCTAAGATGGCGGGGCTGGCAAGGCAGTCAGCGCTCATGACGCCTGACGTCAGGATGACGAGAGCCGTAATCGTACAGATAATAAGCGTATCAATAATCGTCCCGAGCATTGCAATAATGCCCTGATTGACCGGGTCATTATTCTGCGCCGCCGCATGAGCGATAGGAGCGGAGCCTTGTCCGGCTTCATTCGAAAACAAACCGCGCGCCACGCCTTTTTGCATGGCGAGCATCATGAGGCCGATGGTGATACCTGTACCTGCGCCTTGCATACCGAAGGCGCCTTTAAAAATCATACCGAAGGCTGCCGGGACTTCACTGATATTGGCAAAGACGACGATTAAAGCTGCTGAAATATAAATCACAGCCATGAACGGCACGAGCTTGGACGCGACAGCGCCAATGCGTTTGATACCGCCAAATATGACACCGGCCACGAGAAGAGACAACACCACAGCGACAATGCGCGGGTCAAAATTATATGTGCTCTGCAGCGCGTCGGCGATGGAGTTAGCTTGCACAGCATTGCCTGTCGAGAGGGAGCCAATAGTACCGAACAGCGCAAAGGCTGCGGCGAGCCACATCCACTTTGGGCCGAGGCCGTTCTTAATATAATACATGGGACCGCCGACGCGGTTCCCTTTGGCATCAACTTCGCGGTAACGCACGGCGAGAACGCCTTCGGCAAATTTTGTTGCTGTACCGAGAATAGCGGTGACCCACATCCAGAACACAGCCCCCGGGCCGCCAATAGCAATCGCCGCGGCAACTCCGGCGATATTCCCTGTGCCCACGGTGGAGGACAGTGCAGTCATCAGGGCCGCAAAAGGCGAGACATCGCCCTCTTCCTGTAGGCCTTCACGTTTTTTGAACAGTTGGCGGAACCCATATCCAATTTTGGACAGGGATATAAACCGTAATCCGACGGTCAAGAACGCGCCCACACCAAGGAGCAAAACCATCATAGGAACGCCCCAAACAATATTGTTTAGGCTTTCCATGAGTGAAGCAAATGTTTCCATGAGGTGACCTCCCAAGTCGTACCAAGTCGTACCAAGTCGTTTTTTCGCACATTAACCATGCGCCGCGCCCTTGCAATGCCTTTATAAGAAAAGGCGTCTTTTCAAAGACCGAGGGATGGGATATGTCCACGCCTTAAACTTAGCGAGATTCTTATGTTCGAAGCCCTCACCGCCCGCCCGCCTGACGCCATTATTGCCCTGATGGAGCAATGCCAAGCTGACCCTAACCCCAATAAAATAGATCTGGGCGCTGGTGTCTATAAAGATGATGCGGGCGTTGTGAGTATTCTGCGGTCAATCAAGAACGCGGAACAGCTCTGGTGGAAAGAAGAGACCACCAAGACGTATGTCGGCACATCCGGGAACCCTGAGTTCCGCCGCTTGATGCTCGATTTAATTTTAGGCGCAGACAATGCGGCTATTAAAGAAAGTCGGATTGCGAGCGCGCAAGCCGCGGGAGGTTCCGGCGCGCTGAGCATTGGCGCGGAACTCATCGCCGAAGCTAATCCGAATGCCACCGTTTGGGTCAGCACGCCGACATGGGCCAATCATGCGCCGCTCATCGGGACGTCCGGCCTCACGATTGAGAGCTATCCTTATTATAATCGCGAAACTTTAGGCGTCGATTTCGACGACATGATGGCGCATCTGAAAGCTCATGCCAAAGCGGGCGACGTCGTTGTCCTGCATGGCTGTTGTCACAACCCTACTGGGGCTGACTTGTCTTTCGCGCAGTGGGATATTATCGCCGATTACATGGCAGACGCGAAATTAATGCCTTTTGTCGATCTGGCCTATTTTGGCCTCGGCGACGGAATTGAGGCGGACACTTATGGTTTGCGGAAAATTATTGCGACAAACCCGGAAACCGTCTTTGCCGCAAGCTGTTCTAAAAACTTCGCGCTTTACCGGGAACGCACAGGCATGGTCGTCGTGATTTGCACCTCGCCTGAAACCGCGAAAATCACGCAAAACCGCATTGGGCTGATCCAGCGCCGGGCGATTTCGATGCCGCCGGATCACGGGGCTGCTTTGGTAGTCCGCGTTCTTAGCGACCCTGAGCTTCGCGCCGATTGGGAAACGGAACTCGGCGAGATGCGCGAGCGTATGATTTCTCTGCGGGGACAGCTGTCCAAAGAGCTTCGCGTGCAAGGCGCAGAGGATATGGCCGACGCGGTGAAGGCACAAAAGGGGATGTTCTCGACGCTGCCGCTTTCCCAAGCTCAAGCCGAAAAGCTCCGCTCCGATCATTCAATCTACATAATGAATTCAGGCCGAATGAATATTGCAGGCGCGAACTCGGAGAATATTCCTCGCTTTGCGAAAGCGATTTTGGACGTTCTCTAATCGACAGCCCCCCTGAATTGGCGTAACGCTAGGGTATGGCTGTAGAGAATAAAGTGAAGGTCGCCGTTTTCGGGGCTGGCTCCATTGGGTGCTATGTTGGCGGATATCTGCAATCGGCCGGGGCCGCTGTCACCTATATTGGCCGTAAGCGGTTTGCGCAGAGGCTTAAAGAACACGGCCTGACTCTCACTCATTTAGAGCGCGAGACGATCTCATTACCGCCCGGTAGTTCTGACTTTCATATCACTCCTGAATATATTTCTCATGCCGATGTGATTTTGGTGACAGTCAAATCCCAGGATACGGACGCAGCAGGTAAAGCGCTGGCCTGGCACGCCAAAGCGGGCGCGCTGGTGATTTCTTTGCAAAACGGCGTGAGTAACGCCGATGTCCTGCGCGCGCATTTGCCGGAACATACCGTCCTTGCGGGCATGGTAGCGTTTAACGTGACGGCGGCCGGGCCGGGCGTCTTTCATTCGGGCACAGAAGGCGGCCTCGTGATAGAGGCTAATTCTGACCCACGCCTTGCGGCCTTAGTGACCCTGTTCACGATCGCCGGAATGCCAATCGAGACCAATGAGAATATGGACGGCGTCAGCTGGGGGAAGCTTCTGATTAATTTAAGTAATGCCGTGAATGCCTTGCATGGAGATACTTTGCTGACGGGACTATCGCAGCGGGACTACCGAAAGGCCCTGGCGGCTTCGATAGAAGAGGGGCTTAATCTTTGCCGGAGTGCGGAGATCAACCCTATTCCCACTGGCGCCGTGAACTTGGAGACCATGATTAAAACGCTGCGCTTGCCGAACCTGCTCTACAAACCTCTTATGAAAAAGATGATCAAAATCGACGCCGCCGCGCGGAGCTCGATGCTAGACGATCTTGAGATGGGCCGTCCGCCGGAAATTGATTACCTACAGGGCGAAATTGTTAGGCTCGCGGAAACTCAGGGCACGGGCGCGCCTGTGAATGCGGCTATACTTAAAGCCACGAAAGCGGCGTTTGAGGCGGGGGTGTCCCCCAAACTATCTGGGCGTCAGATATTAAGCTTAGTAAAAACGTAGGCTTTTCCCTCCCCCTTGAGGTTAGGGATAAAGGGCGGGGGGAGCGCCGTGTCTACGACGCATATAAATACTTCGCTATTTTACGTCTTGCAGACGCTGGACACCCCCCACCTTGGCCCTCCTCGCGAGGGGGAGGGAACTATTTTGATATTAAGACGCGGTCCAAACAGGAGGCTTAGCGGCCTTCAAAGTTTGCAGCGACTGTTTCGCGGTTTCCAAAGCTTTGCCTTCGGGCGTATGTTTTATGCCGGAATAACATTTGGACGTTGCGCAATTTTCGATAAGTAATTTCACAGCCGCATTCCTCTGATTGAGGACGGTCACAGCGCTGTTCATATCGCCTTGCCATTGGTGGTTGGCCGCCGCGCTTGCATTAATGCAGCGCGCATTATTTTCAGGGTCTTTCACTTTCTCAACGCACTTTGCCATGCGGCTATCAAGTTGCTTTGAGTCAGAGACATATTCCGCAATGGTTGGCGCTTGCACAGCAATCAAAACAAAGGCCAGACCGATAACAGGAACGAAGATATTTATTTTACGCATGGGGCTAATCCGTTATTCGTGTTGAGGACTGAGCCATGCGAGTTTCGTGCCAGCCTCGCACGTATCAGAGGAAAAGAACGACCTAAGGATATCAAAGTATTTCCCTCCCCCTTCGAGGGGAGGGGATTGACAGCGTTGAAAGCTTTCATTCGGCTGACTCCATTAACCTCTTAAACACAAATCCAAACGCGACAGCGCAAATGGCTTTCAAAACGCACTCTCCCTTAACGTTTCATTATCTATAAATAGATAAACCACGGGTATGACCACAAAGCCGATAGAGATGATGATAGAGCCGGGGGCAGAAGCGCTCATTATCAATATGGGACGACGGATGAAAACCAAGGCCCGATCCAAAGTGATAGACCGCGCCGTCTCGCACATTCGCGAAGACTTTCACAGCTCCGAAGTCACAGCGTGGTTCGCGGAAAGTCCCTTCGCTGCGTCCCGCCGAACAACAGTGCGTGTCTCTGAGGGGAATGCAGATTACCTCGCCGCGATTGCGGCCACTGTCGGAAAGGGTCGCCCCGCCATCCTTATGGGCCTCGTCTATTTCGCCGCCGCCAATTTGACCCGGGAGGATCTGGAGAGCTTGCAGGCGTGATGTTAATGCTCGCCAAGTTTGGCGTCGTTGCTACCGCACTTTGGCTTATTTTCGCGGCAGTCCTAATGGCGTTTTACCCGCAGCGCTGTCTCATCATTTTACGTAAAATGGGCAGCACGCCCGCGATACATTTCGGGGAGCATATTCTGCGCGGGCTCGCTGGAATTAGCCTCATGGGTATCGCTACGCACACGTCATTTCCAAAAGCGTTCCTGATAGTCGGAGGCTTCCTTCTCGCTACGTCAATCCTCATAGGCCTAGCCCCCAGACGCTGGCATCACAAATACGCCGTATACTGGTCAGAAAAAATCCCGCCATTAGCATTAAGGCTGATGTCGTCCGTTCCGTTGATTGTCGGTTGGTATTTGATTTGGGTTGTTTTGTCTTAGAGTTAAGCTGCAGTTGCGACCTTTTCTGTTGCGAAGTTAAACAAAGAAGGCGATATGGATACATGGCTAAAGGCGTATTTATTCATAACCCCGGTACTCATTATGATGATGACCCAGCTACACGTTATCACTTTCCTAAAAGATATTTAAAACGAGCTGAGCCCACCATAGGCGATAATGTTCTATTTTATCAGTCGGGTAAAAAGGGGGGATATACGGGAACAGCCAAAGTTCTGAATATTGTCCCTGACCCAAATGATCCTGCAGGACATTATTACGCGAATATTTTACCGCGTAGTTACACTCCTTTCTCAAGGAATGTGCCATTCCGGCTGAATGGAAAACCTGCGAATTCATTTCTGGATAATGGTGACGGGACTGTTAATCAAGGCAAGCAAGTCTGGGCTGTTAGACCTATATCAGAAGAAGATTATATGAAAATTGTAGCCTTAGCGGTGGTGGATGTTTCCGAACTTCCACGTTTCGATAATGCAGAATTTGAAGTAGGTGAGAGCGTTCAAGACCCGTTTGTTTTTGATGGTGATCGTAAAACTGTCGAAGTCGTTCTAAATAAAAAAGTACGTGACCGTCTATTCAGAGAAAGAGTTATCTCAGCATACGATAAACAATGCGCACTTACGGGTATGAGACTCATCAACGGAGGGGGCCGTGCAGAAGTGCAAGCTGCACATGTTCAATCAGTCGAACATAATGGACCTGATAGCGTAAATAACGGCATAGCTCTTTCAGGAACTATCCATTGGATGTTTGATCGTGGATTGCTTTCATTGTCGGATGACTATGAAATTTTAGTGTCTCGCAAGGTTAATAATACCGATGAAGTTGACCGACTTATAAATAAAGACCGTAAGGTCATACTTCCAAAAAATAGTTCGGATTGGCCGCATCCAAAATATTTAGAATGGCATCGGAAACATCATAACTTTGAAGTAGCCTAACTCTCCAAACTCGCCCGTAGTGGCCCCTCTTGCGGCATGCCTATCGCGTGGAAACCGCCGTCGACGTGGTGGGTTTCGCCTGTGCACGATAATCCCAAATCCGAGAGCAAGTAAAGCGCTGCGCCGGCGACGCCCACAACGTCTGTATTGTCTTGCATAGCAGCGGCGGCTTTGTTGAAACGGAACATGTGACGTCCGGAGCCGATACCCGCGGC
>ENA-ORXT01005013-ORXT01005013.1-marine-metagenome-genome-assembly--contig:-NODE-5013-length-13271-cov-5.210020_pt1 | contig 13271 bp, 7 predicted proteins | sample MGYA00237868_ERZ511482 | MGnify/ENA metagenome assembly ERZ511482 | reverse complement strand
CCCCCTCCGCCGCCACCAGCCGCGCCGCCTTCCGCCGCTCCCACCACCAGCGCAGGGTGTCCATTTGCCGAAGGGCGGGGCGGACGGTCAGCAGGGAGGCCACCAGCCAGACCTTACCCACCCACGGCAACAACAACAGCGCGATCGGGTACACCAGCAACGTGCCGCCCGACACCACGGCAAAACGGACGGGGCTGTAAAACTCCACGTGCTTGGGTTGGCTGCTACCGATGAACTCGGAGAGCAACCACAGCGGAAGTTGGGGCAGCAGTAAGGCCGTCGCGCCGGCCGACTTCAACCATACGCCCGCGGCACCGACTTCCTTCACCACCACCTTTGCACCCGCGACCGCGCCCACGTGTATATGTTGTTGAGTAAGCCGGTTAAACAGCCGCGTGATCGCCGGGTCCTCTTCCGGCGTGCTCGCCGCCAGGGCCAGTTCCCGGTCCAGTTGCGCGCCGTTGTGGGTGAGGCCGTAGGTTTGGTTTTCGTGATGCACGGCCCGGTCCAGTTCCAGCCGCGCCTCGCCGATGCCCGCCACTTTACGGTCGGGGAACTGGACAACGAGAGGACTCAGGCGGGCACGCAGGTGCGAAGTCAGGTTTTTTATGGCCGTCGCTTCGTTGCGCCGAAACTCGTCCATAAACGTCGAGGCGAGGATCGGTTCGCCACAGCGGATCAGCACCTGCCCCCGCACCCGGTCCGCCGCCGTGAAGTTGCAGCCCACCGGCACGATGTACACCTCCCGCAGCGTCGAATCCCGGTGCAGCGCGCCCAGCGCCAGCCGCGCCGTTCCCTTGCGCAGCGGCCGCAACGCTTTTTCGTGGACGCAGCGACCTTCGGCCAGGTTCATGATCGCCTTGCCTTTGCTCAATGCTTTGAAGCAAGCGTCGAAAGTGCGGAAGTTGTCCTTGAGTTTCGCGTAGCCGCCATCCTCCAAACGAAAGACCGGCAGGATGTTGACCGCGGCCAGAAAGGCCCGTTGCCAAGCCGCTTTAAACAGGTTCCCGCGCGCCAGAAACCACAGCGTCCGCGGCTGGAAGCACGCCAGCACGCAGGGCTCGATGAAGGCCGTCGGGTGGTTCGCCGCCAGGATGACCGCGCCCTCTTTCGGAATGTTTTCCAAGCCCGTCAGGTCGATGTGCCGGTAGTAATAACGAAGCACGTAGCGGGCGATGGGGCGGACGAGGAGGTAAAGCATGGCGGCGAATGTACGGGTCGCCGCGCTCTCCGGGCGGTTTCAGCACTCTCCGAGGAGGGCCATCGCAAGGATGCTGCTTCGCGGCTTTTTTGCCCACGGCGTCTCACGGAGGACTACGCAGCGTCTCGCGGTGCATAAGGTCGGAGCGTTGGAGCAGCCGACCTTGTGATTGTCCTGCTCTCCGAACGCGTCCTGTTGCCGAACAGGAAATTTACGGATTACGTAATAATGCACTCGGAGCGTGCTGACACCAAAGTGCCGCAAAACCCCGTTCTTTACCCACGACCCACATAATGACTTCCTCCATCATGCTCCGTTTTACCCTGTTATTCACCTTCGTTCTTTTCCTCGGCGCGCTTTCCGCCCAGTTTCGCCTCGACGCGGTGTCCGGCAACTGTTACGTCCGCACCGGTGAGGGCGACCTGCGGCCGGTCGATAAGACGGCCATACGCAAACTTCCCGTTTATCATATGGACGGCTCCCTGCGACGGGGCCAGTTGCGCGTAAAACACATCCGTAAGGGTTTCGACCGGCCGGCCGTCTACGCCCAGGCGAAGAGCGGGGTGAAGGAGATGATCGTCCTCCGGCCCGCCCAGGAAAGCACCGTAGAGGATTACTACGTGGTGCGGGATACCGAACTGACGGACCACTACACCTGGGAGTACATCCAGGAAAGCTGGACGGAATACGAAGGCGCGACCTGGAACACGGAATGGTCGCGCTGCCACTGCCGCGTGCCCGTCTCCAGCCTCCTGCGGGTGATCGACGTGCTGATCCGCGAGGGTGATTTGCCCACCGACTTCCGCTTCGACCCGGAAAGCGCGGAAAGCCGTGCGGCTTTCGTGGCGGCGATCAACGCTTACGCGCGGGGGTACGAGCTGAAGCCGCTGCTGGAGAAGACGCCGCTGGAAGTGCACGTGCCGCTGGTGATACTTGCCGATATGCGGTTGGCGTATGACGCGCGGAACGGGCTCATCGGGGCGGTGGAGTAAGTTTGCCCGCGCTGCGCGCCTGTTTTCTTTCGCGCTGCGCGCGTGCTTTCTTCCGCGCTGCGCGCGTTTCATTTCCGGAGGACGAAAAAGAGGAATAAGAGAAGGAGGGAGAAAGTGTGGAGAGTCGAAAATGTTTGGTGGTAACTTGATGTTTCGTTCACACATTCTCATTACCCGTAGTCAGGTACTTCACTTAGAGAAAAGTCTATTTCCCTTGATCAGACTTCTTCCTTTTTCTCCTTTTCTTCCTATTCGTCATTCGGAAATGAAGTAGCGCAAAGCGCATTACTCCGCAGGCGTAAGCAGCTCAACGCGAAATGCCCGCACCACCATACTATCCTCACTCAAATTCCAGAAATACTGCCGCACCTTCCCCCGTCCCTCACCCGTAGGCAGACTGATGTTGAAGGTCAGCGAATCGAGGGCGGGCGCATCCATCGTGGCGGGGATGTTGACCTGGACCCACTTCTCCGTTTTGCCCTTGAGCTGTAGCTCCGTGATCAGGCCGGGGTACCTGAATTTGTCGAAAGCGTCGCCGTAGTAGGTGTAGGCGAAGGTGGTACGCAGCCAGCGATCCGGCCCGTCACTCGCCGCCAGCGGCTGGTCGAGGACGTTGGTGTACTCCCGGCTCGATTTGGGCGGGATGACGAGCAGGGTGTCGAAGGCGGCGAGCGGGGTAGGGGTGAAGTCTTTTGCCGGTAGTTTCTCGTCGGTGTCGCGGTAGACCAGGGCTTTCTTGTCGGGCGTGGTTCGGCCGAAAGCGTGCCAGTAGTAGGTCTTGCTCACGAAGTCGAGCGGCAGGATGCGCTGGTTGTACTGCCAGTGCTGGAAGAGGTTAAGGGCGATAAACGGGGAAAGGAGCAAAGGAACAAAGACACGGCGGGACCAACGAGGCCCCTTACCTTCCTTTGCACCCGCGTCCCCGCCCGAAAGCCACGAAACGAAAGCCGCCAACGGCAAGGCCAGCAGCGCGTAACTCTGCGTCACCGGTCGGCTGCCGAAGGTATTGCCGTACCACCAGATGTGCCAGCTGAACAGGATATAGCAATTGCCGATCAGGAAGACCCCCACGGGCAACCGCCACCGTTGCGGCAGCCGGAACACGCCGATCAGCGCGACCGCCATCAGCGGCGTGTACACCAGCCACCCGCGCCGGTAACCGAAGAAACCCTCGAACAGATGCGGTTCCAGCCAATCGAAACCCAGCCCCGCGTAACCATCCTGCCACCAGTTTCCCGTCCCGACTTTGTAGTAGATCAGCTGAATGGAAAAGACCGCCAGCGCAAGGCCGAAGATGGGCAGCGTGCGCCAAAAATTGCGCTTCAACGTCGCCCAGTCCCGCAGCCCGTAAAAGGCGGGAATGGCGAAAACGACGATCTCGGAACTGCGGATGAGGCAGAGGAGGCCGGCGATGAGGCCGGAGAGGAGGAGGAGACGTGATATTTCCCTCTCCCGGCTTAATTCTGGGCCCCACTTCCCAGAATACGCGTCTCCCTGGGGGAGGGGAGACGTTGGAGGCGTCGCAAGCGTGATAGGTGTTGCAATTGAGAGTTTAGCAAAGTAGTATAGGAACATCGCGTACAGCGCAAATAAATACCCGTGCGTCATGTCCGGCCGCTCTACGATGTAGTAGAAGATGTTCGTGCCCAGCCCAACCGCGAGTAGCGTCATCGCCACCGTAAAATCCGCAAAATGCAGCAGCAAAAACCGACGCAAAAACCGGAAGCCGAGGAAGGCGAACAGCAGGCTCATCAGCACCACCGTAAGTTGGTACGGGTAGGACAGCCCGTCCGCCGGCGCGACGCCCGTCGCCGCGACGATGCCGTGGGTGACCAGGAAAGCGGGCGCCCAGACCACCGCCAAACCGATGTTGTAGATGGGAAAGCGGCGACCGTCGTCCGTTTCCATCAACTGGTAAAGGGTACTGCTGATCTCGTAATCCGCGAAGTGTTGCTCGGCGAACGCGTAGGTTTCCACGTCGCCGTACACGAAGGCCCCGGGCAGGTAAGCGTAGTAACCGTAGCCATCCCAGGTGACGACGTTGGTCTGCCCCGTGAAGACGTCGTGGCGAAGGAGGGAGGTGATCGCGATGATGGCGAAGAGGAGGTGTAAGGCGGCTTTGCTGGTGATTTTGAACGGCACCGTTGAGATGGTTGAGGAGCTGTGCTCCGAATGTGAGACGAGAAAACGTGGTAGGTGTAGCGTTCGGAGCAAAGCTCCTCAACCATCGCAGTCACATCACCCCCCCTTCCGCCGCGCCGCCAGTAAATACAGCACCGCCATCCGCACCGCCACCCCGTTCTCCACCTGCTCCAGGATGATGGAATGTTCCGAATCCGCCACCGCCGTGTCGATCTCCACGCCCCGGTTGATGGGGCCGGGGTGCATGATCACGACGGGCTTGTCGAGCCGGTCGACCCGCGCGCGGGTGATGCCGAACTGCCGGTTGTATTCCCGCAGGCTGGGGATGAACTTGGTGTCCTGCCGCTCCAGTTGAATGCGCAGGACGTTCGCCACGTCGCACCAGGCCAGGCTACCGTCGACGTCGTAGCTCACCTCGCAACCCAGGCTGCCTATATGCTTGGGGATCAGGGTGGGAGGCCCGCATACCCGAACCTTTGCTCCAAGCTTTTGCAGGCAGAAGATGTTGGACAGCGCCACCCGCGAGTGGGTGATGTCACCGAAGATGCAGATCTTTTTACCGCGCAGCTCGCCGCCGACCGCGTCGCGCATCGAGTAGGCGTCGAGCAGGGCCTGCGTCGGGTGCTCGTGGGTGCCGTCACCGGCGTTGACGATGCTCGCGTCGATCTTCGAGGCCAGGAAGTGGTGGGCGCCGGGCGCGGGGTGGCGCATGACGACCATGTCCACCTTCATCGCCAGGATGTTGTTGACCGTATCCAGCAGCGTTTCGCCCTTCTTGACCGAGGAACTGGCCGCGCTAAAATTGACCGTATCCGCGCTCAGCCGTTTTTCGGCCAGCTCGAAGCTGATGCGCGTCCGGGTGCTGTTCTCGAAGAAGAGATTCGCGATGGTGACGTCGCGCAGCGAAGGTACTTTTTTGATGGGCCGGTTGATCACCTCCTTGAACTCCCGGGCGGTGTCCAGGATGAGTTCCACGTCCGCGGCCTCCAGGTATTTGATACCGAGCACGTGTTTGGTGGAAAGTTGCTGATCTGTAGCCATGTTGTTTAGTCAAGCAGTCTGAAGTCAAATAGTCAGCCGGTCCACTCAGGAGCTGGTAAGGATGATCTGGTCTTGCCCGTCCGTCCCCGCCCATTGCACTTCGACGTATTCGTCGTGCAGGGTATCGACGGCCAGGCCGCGGTAATTGGCCCGCACGGGCAGGATGCGCCGAAACCGCCGGTCGACCATCACGAGCAGCTCCACCTGGGCCGGGCGGCCGTAGTGGTTGAGCGCGGTCAGGGCGCTGACGGTGGTGCGGCCGCTGAACAGTACGTCGTCGATGAGGATGACGCGCTTGTCTTCCACCAGGAAGTCGATCTCGGTGGGGTTCGGCGTCAGGCCGCCCTTCGCCGTCCGGAAATCGTCGCGGTAAAAAGTGATGTCGAGTTTGCCGTATTCATAGCCGCTGACGCCCATTTCGGCAAGCCGCGCGCGCAGCCGTTCGGCCAGTTCCACGCCGCCGGTCTGGATGCCGATCATGCACGTATTGCTGAAGTCGCCATGCTCCTCGATGAGGTGACGGCACAGGCGTTCTATCGTCAGGGCGAACCGCTCGGGAGGGTGGATGATGCGCTGGGTGGGCATGGGGCAAATGTAGGGAATCAAGTGGGAAGTTTTCCAGTGAGAAGTATTGAAGTGGGAAGTGGGAACTGCTGCCGCCGTGACGTGCGGTAGCTACTTCCCACTTCCCACTTGTATGCGGGGCCGCCGGATGCAACGCCCGTTTTTCAGCAACCCCGCCGCAACAACCCGATGGAGGGTGCTAATTTTTGTTCGTTAAGGGCATTTATTTAAACAAATACGTTGTTTAGTCGTATATTTGTAAGGGAAGGTTGGTGGTGCGCTTTCCCGTCAACTCATTCACAATAACAGCAGTATGTTAATCCGTCAGGCAAAACCTACCGACTTCGGCCACGTCGAGACTTTCGTCTGGCAGGCCATCTTTCCGGCCTTCGACCGCGAGGGGCTGACCGACGCGCAGCGGGCGGAGAACGACGCCATGGTGGAAGGCGCCCGTGACCAGGTGCTCGCCGCCCTGGCCGACCGTGATACCGCCGTTTTCGTTGCCATCGACCCGAAGAGCCGCAACCTCGTCGGCTACCTGATCGCCGACGCCGCGCCGCGCGCCTACGCGGAGATCGTCACGCTGATCGTCAAGCGTGCCTGGTGGGGCAAGGGCGTCGCCGCGTCGCTATTGGCCGAAGCCACGAACTTCATCGGTCGCGACCGCGCTATTTCCCTGGCCGTGCGCCACTTCAACGCCCGGGCCATCGCCTTCTTCGCCAAGCACGACTTCGAGGATACCGGCGAGACCACCGGTGATCACGCCATCCCCCGTACCTTGCTGCTGCGCGAGGCTTACGAAGACCTTACGCCGCTAACGCCACAAGCCATGGAAGACAAAGACAAGACCTGGAACGACGACTTCCCCACCGGCGCCGATGAGCCCGTGCCCGTCTACGAAGCCCTCCCCGATTACAACCTGGCGGTGGACGAAACGCCGCTGTTCCAAACCGGTACCAACGCCCTGGCCACCGAGCCGCTCGGCGATTTCGATACGGGCAATACCACCCTGACCGAAAACCAGCTGACGGAGCTGGAAGCCTTCATCGCCCGCGCCCGCGCCAAAAAAGGCACGCCCGCCCCGCGGGAAGAGCGCACGATGCAGCCCGTCAAGTCCGCTCCGGCCCGGCCCACTTCGCCTGAGCAGTCGACGGTAGGCGACGACTTCGGCTTCAGCCTGACCGACGACTCCGCGCCGCGCAAGCCTTTCCGCAAGCGCGACATCCCTTTCGAGGTGGATTACGGCGACGGGCCGGTGGCGCAACCCTCGACCACCGGCGGAATCTCCGGGCCCGATCCGGTAAGTACTCCCGCTACCGCTGAAGGAAAGACGCTGGGCACCGCCTCCGGCCCGTCGTTCGAGTTTGCCTTCGACGACAAGGCCGCGCCTCTCCCGGAACCGGCTTCGCTAACGACGCCGGTTTCCAGCCCCGCCTCTACGCCCGCTCCCGCGCCGGTCGCTACCGCCGTGGCCGACCCCGCACCGGGAAAAGATGCGGCGAATGGCACTCCCCGCCCGAAACCAAAGACCAAGCACTGCCCCGACTGCCTGACCGAGTTGCCCACCGCCGCTCGTTTCTGCTTCCGCTGCGGCTACCCCCAGCCGGAAGAAGACGCCGCGCCCGCGCCCGCCGTTGGCCAACAAGCACCGGAAGAAGCCCTCGCCCTGCCCGAACTACCCGATGCGGCAGAGGAGACGCTGGAGCTACCGGACCTGAGCCCACCGGAAAAACCGACGGCGGATAATTCCGTGGCCGCACCGCTCACCGAAAGAGCCGCGAAGACCGAAGGCGAAATGAAGACGCCCCCCTCCGCCGCCCAACGCAAGCAAGCCGCCGGGAAACCGTCCACTCACCGATACACCCCGGCCGAACTAAAGCAGCGGTTCCGGGAGCATATGCAAGAGCGGGTGACGGCCTATTTCGGCACTAAGCGGGTTAAGAAATACGACGAAGTGCTGGAGCGCGACACCGCCTTCCAGCAACTGCGCGACGGTAGCCTCAACAACCTGGCGCACTGGCTCAACTCGGGTGATCGAACCGTCGGTGCCGCTGAGCAACGACTGAACGATACGCTGGCGGATCTGACCGAATACTTTATCGTCGAAACCGCCGGTGAACTGAGCAAAGGTGTTTTACCCCAACGCCTCCTGCGCTACCAAAGCATCAACTGGGAAACGGTCGACCTTTTCAAACTGGTGATGGATTACCTGGATTTCGATAAGGAACGGGAGTTGGTGTACACCGATTTCGTCTCCATGCCGGCACGTGCGCTGCGCAACGCCACCAAGTCCTTCCTGCAAGCGGGGAAAGACGAGCGCATCTTCCTGATCTGCGACCAAAGCCTGATCAGCCAGGCCAAAAACGGTTTCGCCGTTACCGACTCCGGCGTCTACTGGAAGAACGTGCTGCAGCCCGCGGGCGTAACGATGTTCACGACGCTGGAATCGCTGAGCCTCGACCAGGGGCACCTGGAGATCGACGGGCAATTCTTCAACGCGGGGTCTACGCTGAATTTGAAGATGGCGGTGTTGCTGGATAAACTTCGGCGGATGGGTTAGGTATCACTGGACTTTATTACAACGGGTGAGGACTTATAGTCCGACTGTTAGACGGGGTATCACATTTTCCCGTCTAACATTCGGACTACAAGTCCTCATCCATTTACTAATGAAGCTTGCTGTTGGAGACCGCTTCGCGCCAATAAGAACATTTTAATTCTGCTTCTCCAACGCCTTCAAAATCTCTTCATCACTCTTCCCCAGGTTCTTCAGCAACATCTCCGTGTCGTCCGCAAACGAATGGGTAGGGTGGGCCGCCAGGAATTTTTCGTAGGTCGCCTTAGCCGCGTCCAGGTCCTTCAGGTCCTCATCGTAGGTGAAGGCCAGCATGAAGAGGGCTTCGGGGGCTTTGCTGAAAGAAGGGTAGCGTTCGGTCACCATGCGGTAGACCTCGGCGGCGCGCTTCGGGTCATTCATGGCGCGGACGACCTCGGCGGAACGGTAAAGCGGCATGGCGGCCACCGTATCGGCGGGGTACTTGTCGGACAGGGCCCGGGCGATTTTAGCAAAGTCCCTGCTGGCGACCATATCGAGCGTACCGTTAGCATTGCTGACCGCGCCGAAGTCGGCCATCAATAACCGGCTCACCCCGGCCGCGCTTTCGCCTTCCGTGAGGGCGGCTTCGGCTTCGGCAAATACGCTGGGCGCGGCCGCGGCTTCGGGTGGCTCGCCGGTAGTTCCGGCTTTGTCGTTGTCACCGCAACCGAGCAGGAATATAAAAGAGAGCATGGTGAAGAAAGGGAGGATGCGCATGTGAACGTTGATTTGTAAATACTAATCGGCCGAGCCGGTGAGTAATGCTAAACTGGCCCGGCTCATAATGTCGAGCGAAGAGGTGCGGAAAAGAATAGCATGTACGGATATGAGGTCGGTGAAATAATTGCCTTCGGTATTGATGGCCATGTGTGTGGCGTTAAACATTAACGGCGCTTCTTCGGTTTTCAGACACTGCAGCAACAGAAATTCTTGCTCTTTAGGGTCGTAAATGACAATCAGCAGCAGACCTGTTTCGTCTTTACCCAGTGGGAAGAAGTAAGGATAGGGCACGAAGTTCTCGTCCCAGATGTCATACAACCCCGCTTCGAAGAGCGGATAGATGACCAAACCGTGGCTCTCGACGCCCGCCGCCCTGATCTGGTCGGAGAGCGCGGTGAGTTCTCGTTTTTGCCGCTCCGTCGGGCCGTTTCGGTCGATGTCTTCCCGGTCGAAGGGAATCCAGCTTTCCGTGCGCAGATCGTAGAACTCGCTCGGCCCCAACCGCAGTTTATAGTCGAAGCGCTGATAGCCGGGTACTACGTAGCCGGGATAGTAATGGCGAATGTCGTTGTCCAGGCAGTACCGCATCTCCAGGAGCATGGTGTAATATCCCAGGCTGAAGGAATCCAGGAGTGGATCATAGATGCCCAGGATGCTGGCCGCCGCGTCATTTCCTAAATCGAAGTAGCTCGACGCCACAAGTTTGCCGCTGACTTTATCCCGGACGGTCGTCTCCCAGGTATTGAAGATAGTCGTGCCCCCATCGTAATCTTCCAGGCTGTCGGCGATGGTCGGCGATAGCCGCCCGTCGAAGTTCTCGGCGTAGCGGCCGTACAACTCGTCCCGCTCCTCGTCGATCACCCGCGGCCCGTAGGCAATGTCGAATAGTTTGGCGTTGCGCCGCATCAGTTTGCGCTGGCTCTTCGAAAAGCGGAAATTTTTCAGGTCTTGCCGGATCCAGATGGCGGAGAAGGGCTGCTCCTGAAAGAAGAGGAAATGGGTGGTGAAGATGTGCCCCCCCATACGGTACCAACCCTTACCGAGGTACCAGTCAAGGCTCTCGGGGCTGAGGACGTAGGGCGTATTTTTGTCGGCGTAGCTGAACAACATCTGGTGGGGTGGGCTTCGGGCCGGGGGCGAATATCCGGTTTATTGGGGAATCGGGGGGGGATTTCTTGCTTTACGCCCGCTGCGACCTTTGCCAAACCCGCCCTATATTGCCCACGCTCCGCTATTCCGGGGTCGTTCACTTGTTTACCCACGTTCATGAACCCCGCCGTTCTCATCGAAAAATGGTCCCGTTCGGGGGCCGCCGAATCCTCCAACGCCCAATCATTTACCAATGACCTGTGTGATTTACTCGGCGTGGCGCACCCCGACCCGACCGGGCCGGTGGACGTCGATAACGCCTACGTGTTCGAGAAACCGGTGCGGGGCCGCAACGGGAACCTGAAGTTCATCGACTGCTATAAGCGGGGCTACTTCGTGCTGGAAAATAAGCAGGGCGCGGACGCGGGTGCAACGCAAGGATCGGGGGCCTTGTCCGCCACCCGCAAAGCCCGGGTCAAAGCCGGCAAAACGGGCCACGGCAAGCGCGGTTCCAAAACCTGGGACACGGCCATGGAAAAGGCCCGCAAGCAAGCCGAAAACTACGCCCGCCTGCTGGCTGGTGACGAGATCGCCGCCGGCCGCCCGCCCTTCATCATGGTCGCCGACGTCGGCCACTCCGTCGCCGTCTACGCCGACTGGTCGGGCCACGCCGCTCACTACCAGCCCTTCCCCGACCCGAATAACTACCGCATCCCCCTCGAAGACCTCGAACGGGAAGACATCCGCGAACGCCTCCGCCTGATCTGGACCGACCCCCAGGCCCTCAACCCCGCCCGCAACAGCGCCCGCGTCACCAAGGAGATCGCCGACTACCTCGCCCGGCTCGCCAAATCGTTGGAGGGCAAGCACGACACCGAGGTCGTCGCCGGCTTCCTCATGCGCTGCCTGTTCACCATGTTCGCCGAAGACGTCAAACTGATCGACGACGACGCCTTCACCCGCCTCCTCAAAGACTGCACCGCCACCCCCGACCTCTTCATCCCCCTCGTCACCGAGCTCTGGCAAACCATGAACACCGGCGGCGTCTCCGCCACCATCCGCCAGAAAATCCGACACTTCAACGGCGGCCTGTTTGCGGACCCCACCCCCGGCCCCTCCCCGGTGGGGAGAGGAGACGGCTCCAACGCCGAAAATCTTGAATCGCCACTCGAGAATCGCCAATCGAGAATCGCTTACGTCCTCCCCCTTACCAAAGACCAGATCCAGCTCCTCCTCGACGCCGCCCGCGCCGACTGGCGCGAGGTCGAACCCGCCATCTTCGGCACCCTCCTCGAACGCGCATTGAACCCGCGGGAGCGCCATAAACTCGGTGCGCACTACACGCCCCGCGCCTACGTCGAGCGGCTCGTGCAGCCCACCATCCTGGAGCCGCTGCGCAAGGAATGGGAGGGCGTGCAGGCCGCCGCCCTGTTGCACCTGAATGACGAGAACTCCTCCCCTTTGGGGGGGCTGGGGGGGGAGCAAAAAGCCATCACCGAAGTCGAACGCTTCCTCCAGCGCTTGGCCGACCTGCGCGTGCTCGACCCCGCCTGCGGCTCGGCCAACTTCCTCTACGTCACCCTCGAACTGCTCAAACGCCTCGAAGGCGAGGTGCAGAACCTCCTGCGCGACCTCGGCCAGGGCCAGATCAGCATCGGCCTGACCGGCGCCACCATCACCCCCGAAAACATGCTCGGCATCGAGCTCAACCCCCGCGCCGCCAAAATCGCCGAACTCGTCCTCTGGATCGGCTACCTCCAGTGGCACCTGCGCAGCACCGGTTCTTTAAGCGACCTCGGCAGCCCCATCCTGCGCGACTACCACAACATCGAAAACCGCGACGCCGTCCTGGAATGGGACCGCGTCGAAGACGTCCTCGACGACGACGGCCAGCCGCTGACGCGCTGGGACGGCGAGACCTACAAAACCCACCCCGTCACCGGTGAGCAGGTACCGGACGACGCGGCGCGCACGCGGGTGCAAAGAATCGTTGGCGGAAGAGCGGCGGCGTGGCCGGCGGCGGACTTTATTGTGGGGAATCCGCCGTTTATCGGAAGTAAGCGAATGAGGGATACATTAGGTGATGACTACACAGAAGCACTTCGTAACACTTATAAAAAATTGAGTAGCAACGTAGACTTCGTTATGTATTGGTGGGATAAGTCTGCTAAACTTCTAAGTGAAGGAAAGATTGATGCATTTGGATTCGTCACCACAAATAGTATAACTCAGAAGACAAACCGATCAGTAATTGGTAAATATTTAAGTGGAAGAAAACCGATCTCTTTGACTTATGCCGTTGCGGATCATCCTTGGGTAGATGGTGATGATGGTGCAGCTGTTAGAATTTCGATAACTTCAGCCATAAAGGGTGATACAATTGGCCAGCTAGATGAACTAACAGATTTGAATAATCATGAAACAATTCAACTTGCTGCCAGAGGGAAAATTTATGAAGACCTGAAAGTAGGCGTTAATGTCGGTGCCCTCGTATCCCTTCAATCTAATGATGGAATTTCCTTCCAGGGTATCATTTCGTTAGGTTCTGGATTTAGATTGGAACCTAGCGAAGTAGTTAATTACGGTTATGACATAGAGAATCTCCCATCAGTTCTCAAGCCATTCATAATCGGCAGAGATATGATTAGAGTACCAGAAACACGCTATATAATCGATTTTTATGGCTGGGATGAGAAAGATGCTAGAGAAAAGCATCCTGCGCTTTATCAACATTTGTTTGACACTGTGAAGCCTCAACGTGATACAGTTAAGAGAAAATCAAATCGTGAAAATTGGTGGATATTTGGTGAAGCAAGACCTGCGCTACGAAAAGCTATGAAGGATATTGACTTCTTTATTGCCACACCTGACAGCTGCCACACCTCCACAGCCACACACAGCCCACACGGCATAGACGCGCGCCTGC
>ENA-ORXT01005012-ORXT01005012.1-marine-metagenome-genome-assembly--contig:-NODE-5012-length-13273-cov-35.691119_pt1 | contig 13273 bp, 16 predicted proteins | sample MGYA00237868_ERZ511482 | MGnify/ENA metagenome assembly ERZ511482 | reverse complement strand
TCCTCGGACCCTGCGAACTAGTCAGGTTTGCGCTTGCCGTTCGCTGCGCTCACTAACCGAGTGTGCTCGCTGCGCTCGCAACCCGCGCATCCTCGGACCCTGCGAACTAGTCAGGTTTGCGCTTGCCGTTCGCTGCGCTCACTAACCGAGTGTGCTCGCTGCGCTCACTAACCGAGTGCCTGGCACATCCTCGTTGGCACCACCTAACTGCGTTGAGAAGGAAGGAAGAGAAACTTGAGTAGTCCTGAGTTTGGAGTTGCGTTGGTTGATGCGGCGGCAGCTGATGTCGTCGGGCGTCGACGCGAGGTCGAACTTGTCGTTGCTGCGCTGGCTTCGGCGCGCCACATCTTGCTCGAGGGTCCGCCCGGCACCGGCAAGTCCACGCTCCTGCGCGCCGTGGCCCAGCACGCAGGCCAGCAACTCGTGTTCGTCGAAGGCAACGCCGAGCTCACACCGGCTCGCCTTGCTGGCCACTTCGACCCGGCCCAAGTGCTGTCACAGGGCTACATCGCCGATGTCTACATCGACGGCCCGCTGGTCGACGCGTTGCGTAGTGGCGGACTGCTCTACGTGGAAGAGATCAACCGAGTTCCCGAAGAGACACTCAATCTGCTCGTCACCGTCATGAGCGAAGGTGAGCTGACCGTGCCGCGGCTTGGCCGCATCGAAGCACACCCGCACTTCCGACTCGTCGCCGCAATGAACCCGTTCGACGCCGTAGGCACCGCCCGAATTGCGGGTGCCATCTATGACCGGGTCAATCGCGTGTCGGTCGACTATCAATCCGAAGCCGACGAGCAGGCGATCGTCGCAAGAGAAGCGCCCGACGCTCCAACCGCCCTCGCCGAGCGCGCGGTCCGCTGTGTACGCCTGACTCGAGAACATCCCGACATTCGGATTGGGTCATCGATTCGTGGCGCTATCGACTTGGTCATGCTGGCCGATCAACTCGCCACGTTGCGAGGCACGAACTGCCTCGACGACAGCTGTGGGCTCGATGCTGCCAAAGCAGCGCTCAGCGGCCGCATCCGCATGCACGAGTCGTGTGGGCGAAGCGCCGAAGAAGTCGTGGCCGAGATCTGGAAACTCAGCGCCGTGAACCCCGACGATAGCGACGCTGATCCGGGAAAAGCGTAAGCCCCGGAGAGGGCATCCTCGACCCGTCTCGGACGCTCGAAGGCGACGAGGCACGAACTCAACTCGACGACGAACAACGCCAAACCACGCCGCGTCGTGATCTCGAGAAGAACGACGGCTTCGACGAGATGTCGCCCGAAGTCGGCGAACTCGATGTGCAGTCCGTCGAGCACATGCTTACGGCCGACACCGACATTGCGTTGAGCACGTTGTCGGCCATGGCGTCGGCAACTGATGAGCGATTGCGCGCTCTGGCCCAACAGCTTGCGGCCCGGGTCATCGTGGACCTCGCAGCGACCGCCGCAAGCCACAGCCGGGGGGTCGGCCGAATGCGGTCCATGCCGATGAGTGACGCAGGCGGCGACATCGATATCGATGGCAGCACCGAGGCACTCCTGACCGCCAAGGCTGCAGGGCATCCGCCCAACGTCGACGACCTGCGAATGCATGCCTGGACCAAACCCGATGCGGCACTTGCGATCCTGATCGACCGCAGCGGATCCATGACCGGCGACCGACTTGCTATCGCTGCTGTAGCTGCTGCTGCTGCCGCCCAGCGAACCGAGACCGACTACGCCGTCATCGCATTCAGCGACAAGGCCATCGTGGTCAAGGGCATCGGCCAACCACGCCCCGTCGAAGATGTCATCAACGACGTGCTGCGGCTGCGGGGTTTTGGCCCAACTGATCTGTCGCTTGCGTTTCGGGTTGCACAAAGCCAACTGGCCCGCAGCAACGCAAGCCGGCACCGAACAATCCTGCTGTCAGATTGTCGCCCGACCGAAGGTGGACCTCCCGAACGTCAAGCAGCCGCGCTCGAGCAACTCGGCATCTTGGCACCAGCTGATGATTGCGACGACGCCGAAGCACTCGCTGCCGCCGTCGGCGCCAGATGGGCCACACTGGCCGGACCCACCGACGTGCCCGCCGCCTTCGCGTTCCTCGCTGACTGAGCACCCGCAGGTGAGGTGCCATCCGCACAATTGGCATTCGTCGCTCACCGCCGAGATCGTTCGCGCGACATCGAGCAGTGTCAGCAATAACGCACTAGAGAACAGAAATGTCGGGACCTCAGGGGATCGGCGTCAAATGAGCCTCGCCCCTAAGGAATCAACGGGCTCAGCGTCTCGGCGGCCAGCGCGATGCTGTCGGTTTCGTGGCCGACGGTGGCCAGGTTCAAGGTCACACCGTCGAGCCCAGCATCGAGCATTGCCTGTACCTGCTCGCCCACACTGTCGGGGTCGCCGTGCACGATCATGGGTCTTATTAGCTCGACGACTTCTTCGGGCCACCCGTGCAGGGCAACAAATGAGCTCATCGATTCAACTGCGGCTTCGTGGGTTGGAGCGATCGCCATGGTGACCAACTTGGTCACCTTGATCTGCGAGCGGTCTCGGCCCAGGCGGTCGCAATGTGCGTCGAGAGCTTCGATCTTGCGGGGGATCTCTTCGGTAGGACAGGTCAGGTTCGATTCGTCGGCGTACTGCGCAACCATGCGCAGCGTCTTCTTCTCGCCCGACCCGCCGATCATGAGCGGGATTTTCGACAGCGGCGCGGGCTGGTTGATTGCCTCGGTTACCTGATAATGCTTGCCCGCAAGCGTGGGGCGTTCGTCATTCAGCATGGGAACAATGATGTTGAGCGCTTCTTCGAGCTTCTCGAATCGTTCGGTGAAGGTGTTAAACGCGATTCCGAACGCATCGTGCTCGAGCTCGAACCAACCCGAGCCAATACCCAGGCATGCGCGGCCCGCCGAGACATGATCGAGAGCGGTGACGGTCTTGGCCAAGATCGCCGGGTTGCGATACGTATTGCCTGTGACGAGCGCCGAAAGGCGAACCTTGCTGGTGTGTTGGGCCAACGCGGCCAACGTGGTGTAGCACTCGAGCATGGGATCATGGGGATCGCCGATTCCGGGGCGTACCTCGATGGCTGACATCGCCGCCGCCGCAGACATGTCGCGCCCTGCTCTGTACCAACACTTCGCCAACAAAGAAGAAATCTTCCGAGCGATGTTGAGTCGACTCCTTGAATCCGCAGTCGACGATGCTCTGCACGCGCTCGAAGCCGACGGGCCACTGGCCGACCAACTCGACGCGTCGTTGCAGCGATGGGCGGGCGACCTGACCGAGACCTTCCGAGCAACTGAGCACGGCGTCGACCTCATCGAAGCCAAAGCGGCGTACGCCAAACCAGTTGTCGATGCCGCCAACAAACGACTACTCGAAGGCCTGGCCGTTCATCTCGATGCGTCCGCCAGCGGGCGTGGCCGTGAACTCACCGAGCTGCTGATCCTGTCTTCGATCGGCCTGAAATACGACCAGCCGTCAATGCCATTACTCCGTTCACGGCTCCGTTCGCTCGCCGAGTCGGTCGCGCTCAACGCCGAACAAACCAGCCCATGACCAACGGCACGGGTGGGAACGCTCCTCATATCTTCACCCGTTCTTTTATGGTGCAGTAGATTCGACCTCGGCGAGGGAGACGCATGCGATCCGAACAAGGCGACATCAGCGATGAGCTGATAGCAACATCGGTTTGGTCCGATCAACATCTGAGCCGGCACGGGATTCCGGTCTACGACGTGCCGTTCGTGTCGGTCGGCGGCGGTATTGGTTCGTTCTCGATGGTCGACACACTACGCATCGCCGGCATCACCACCGAGCAGATCCGAGTCGTCTCAGATCTGCAACGCCCAACGCAGACCTATGAGTACTTGGCCAGCAACAGCCAGATTCGAAGTAAACACCGGTTGCGTAGCGACTCCAGCTCGGTGATCGATTGCATCTGGGGCTGGCCGGGTTATGCCTTGCGCGAAGCGTGGGCGAAGAAGCAACCAGCGCACGCCATGCAGGTGCTGGTCGAGCCCATCGGCGCCGACTACTACACCCCACAAGCCGGGCAGGTCTATGCGTCGGTTAATCGCGAGGCAGCGCGCATCTCGTGGAACAACATGGTCACCCCTGGCGTGGTGCGCCATGTTCGGCGCCGTGACCGCGGCGACTACTTCGTGCTCTTCACACCACCCAAGGGCACCACCCCGACCAAGCGGGTTGCGTTCCGCAGCCGCTACATCCATATGGCAGTGGGGTATCCCGGTGTTCGCTTTCTTCCCGACCTACAGGCATATCGGCAAGCCAACAACGACTACCAACGCGTCGTGAACGCCTACGAACCGCACGACCACGTCTACGCCGAGATGCGTCAGCGACCAGCCACCGTCGTAGTTCGCGGCGCTGGCATCGTGGCCAGCCGGGTGCTGCAGCGCCTGCTCGAAGACCGCGAGTTGCACGGCGCTCAGACCACCGTCATCCATCTCTTCCGCACCTACGCCACCGAAGCCCAGGGAGACAAGGCAACCTTCCGTCGACCAGTCAGAAAGGGCTGGGCCTACCAAGGCTTCAACTTCCCCAAGTCAGCATGGGGCGGACAGATGCGCGACCACCTTGAGTCACTCGAAGGCGACGCCCGGCGCGACTTCATCGACGCCATTGGCGGCACGAACACCGCACCCCGCAAGAAATGGCGTGAGCAACTCGACCGAGGCGAGGCTGGCGGCTACTACATCCAAGCACGAGGCGTGGTCCAGTCAGTCGTGCCAAGCCCGGACTCGCGCAAGGTTCGAACCGTGGTCGGCACGTCGGCCGGACTGCAGAACACCCAGTACGATGCCGACTTCATCATCGATGCGACCGGGCTCGAAGCCAACATCGAAGAACACCGAGTCATCAACGATTTGCTCGCCCATGTCGGCGCAGGCAAAAACGTCAAAGGCCGTCTCGATGTCGAGCGTGACTTCCAAGTACGCGGAGTAGACAGCGGCGACGGCCGCATGTATGCATCGGGATCGATGACGCTCGGCGGTTACTACGCTGGCGTCGATTCGTTCTTGGGTCTGCAATATGCGGCGATGCGCATTCATGACAACCTGGCCAGCCACGGGTTCGGCGAGCGAATAGGTCCGGGCCGCTCCACCAAGCAATGGTGGAAATGGGCACGAAACAAGGCGATCTGAGGCGACGACACTATGACCCCCACACTCGCTGGACGCATTCAAACTCGACTCGTGATGCTCGGCACCGTTGGTGTCGTGTGGACCATCCTCATCGGCTTTGTGGCCCCCCGACCCGAAGGCACAGCCATGGTCGACATCTACAAGGCTCTCTTCACCGCGCTGCTCATCGTTGCGGTGCTAGGCATCGTTTGGGAAATGATCTACCACGCACTGCAGCAATATCGCTGGGAGAAGGACTGGCCCACGATCTTTGGTTTGGTCGTTGCGATCCCCGAGGGCATTGTTGCCTGGGTGCTGCTGCAGCGAGGAATACCGTGGGACGTGCGGCCCGTCGCTGCAAGTACGTACTTGACGATGTTCATCTCGTTGTGGATCCTGGTGTGGGCCATCACCAATGGTCCGCTGCAGATTTTCTTTGTGCGCTGGCGCTATCGCGGCGGGCGCTTTGCTGGCGGCTGGTAACTGGCTCGTCAACCATCGAGCTGCTGGCGTGCGTCCCACAGGTGATGGGTGATGTCATGCAATCCATAACGAGCGAGCGACTCCACGGTGAAGCTCGTACCGTCGCTGCGGGCGCCTTCTTTGTGCCAATCATCGCCGTCGACCCGGTCGAGTAGATCAGCCAACTTGCCGGCGTTGCTCGCAAGAGCGTATGCGACCTTGGCGGGATCTTGGTCCGCGTAGTTGCCCTTGATCGCAGCTTCTTCCTGGTCCCAGTCCTTGAATGTCTGCGGCTTGCGCTTCTTCAGCATCTGACGAATGCGCTCTTCGAACAGGTCACACACATCGCGCACATGACACCCGTACTGCAACGGCGTCCACGTGCGTTCATCGCCGTCGCTGAGCCGGCTTACCGCTGGACCTCGACCAAGCAATTCGCGCCACGAACCGCCCACCGATCGAACCCGGGCACCTAGTTCATTGCGCGACAGCGCACTGGCTTCGAAGCCACACTCGTCGCACTGGCGCTCGAGCACCCACGTCCAATCACCGTCTACAGCCATCGGGTCACCCTAGGTCGAATAGAGCCTTGGTCAGCGGTTGAGGTGGACCGGGATATTACGTGGGCCCCGGATCTGTCCGTTGGCCCAGCTTGTCTCTTGCGTCAGATCAAGCGCGTAGTCGGGAAACGCCCGCAGCCACTCTTGCAAACCAACCGTGAGTTCCATGCGGGCCAGGTTCGAGCCCACGCACCGATGAATACCCAGGCCGAAAGCAAGGTGTCGGTTCTTGGCCCGGTCGATTCGGAACTCGTCGGGCGCTTCGAACGCCTCGGGGTCGTGATTAGCGGCAGGAAATGTCAGCAGTACTTGATCACCGGCTGAGACCGGGCACCCGGCGACTTCGGTGTCGGCCACGACCTTTCGCGCCATAGTCACGGGTGCGTAAAAGCGCAATACTTCTTCGGACGCGGTCTGCCACAACAGGTCATCGTCGTCGGCTGCTACCAGCTGCTTCACTTGATCGTTGTGCTGGCCGAAATGCCATAGTCCCGAACCAATCGCGCTCCATGTCGTGTCGATACCAGCAAGTAGCAGCAGTCGCATGTAGCCGATCTTCAAAGTCCAGTCGACGGGAACGCCGTCGATCTCGGCATGAGCGACCTCGGTGGTCAGGTCATCGGTCGGGTTCGTCATCCGATCTTTGAGCTGCTGCTCGAAGTAGTCGGTCATCTCCACATAGACCTGCGCTCTGACGGTGTTATCGCGCGGGCCGAGTTGAAAATTGCGGTGAATCCAGGATCGGAACAGGTCTGCATCGGCTTCAGGGGCGCCGGTGATCTGACAGATGCCATGCACCGGAATGTGTTGCGCATAGTGCTCGGCAGCATCGGCCATGTCGGCGCCGTCGAGATCAGAAATCAGCTTGCGGCAAAAGATCCGCATGTCGGCTTCCATGTCCTTGATACGACGCGGGTTGAACGCCGGCAGCAGGATTCGGCGATGTGCCTGATGGTCAGGAGGGTCCGATGTGATGGGCGGTGCGGGTTGCCGCTCGGCATCGGGCTGAGCCACGCCGACCCACTCCGACGAGAAGTTCGTCGTGTCACGAGCAACCGTGGCCACCGCGTCCATCGTCACCGGCATCACGGCGCGTCCATAGCGAGTCGTGGTTGCCACCGGGCACTGCTCTCGTACTGAATCCCAGATCTCAATCGCGTTCGGGCCCCAGCTCTCATCGAGCCAATCCCAGTCAGTAAGCCAGTCGGTGACAGGCTTGGCCTGCACGTGATCGTCTACGTAAGCCATCGGTCTCTCCAAACGCTGCGTTTTCTCACCCTAATCGCTCGTCCTTCCACCAGTGGTACGCCTCGGACCGCCGACAGGACTTAGGTCTCGTCGACGATGTTGGGGACCCAGCCCGGAGTCTCGTAGACATCGCAAGGCTCCGACACCGTCCGAGTCACGTTGGCTTGGCGTACTCGATCGAGCCGAAACAGCCGCCCTGCCTGCCGCAGATGACACCATCCAATAACGAAACTGTTACGCACCCAGGGGACGCCGCAATTCAAGGTAGCGAAGCTGTCCGGTACTAATGGGGCGATCTGAAGAGGCGGAACACCCAACAATATTATTGCTAATAACTTTAGGGGTGTTAGCAATTACCCTTCGACTGATGTGTAAAGGCAGTGCAGATTGTGTAAGTTCTGTGGCCATGGAACTTGATCCTCCCGTGAGCGCCCTGGGCGACAGAACAGGTGCCTGGCAATTTCTGACCAACCACACCCACGTGTTGGTAGCCATTCGCCGCAATCCCGACATCCGCCAGCGCGAAATCGCAGATCTGGTCGGCGTCACAGAAGGTGCCGTGCAGCGCATCGTGCACGAACTCGAAGCAAGCGGGTGCTTGACCCATACCAAAGTCGGTCGCCGCAACCGTTACGAGATCACCTACGACAGCGATCTGCGCCACCCGCTCGAGATCAATCACACGCTCGGCGAGCTGCTCACCGTCCTCGAAGACTAGTTCGCCGACGCCCAGCGATGATCAAGAGTGCTGGAGCGGTCCCGCACTCCCCCACCGCTCCAGCTGGCAACGCGACACACCGACCGCTGCGTGTTACCGCCCCACATCCTCGATGACGATAATTTTGGCACCGTGTAGCGCGAATAAGCTTCCCAAACGTTAATAGATGTGACTGGTAAAGCTGTCGAGCCATCGCCAGAAGGCAAACGCTCGGACTCCAAACTCGAACAGCTCCTCGTCGACGCCCGTGTCAGTCTCAGCAGTGCTTTCTTGGCAGTGCGCGGCGAACACGGTGCCGAAGAAGCTGCGGCCGAAGCTATTGCGTGGGGATGGGCAAACGCCGATCGTCTCGCGGCCATGGAGAACCCGGTCGGGTACCTCTACCGAGTTGGATTGACCCGCACGGCTGCTCGTAAGCCAGCAACGCTGCCTCGACCACGACCAGCCGTGATGCCCGATGTACACCCCGAACTCATCACTGAATTGTTGGAGCTTTCAGAGAACCAACGGGCAGCTGTGTGGCTCGTCCACGCATGCGGTTGGTCCTATGGCGACGTCGCCGAGGCGCTGGCGATCGGCACTTCGACCGTCGGCACCCATGTCACCCGGGCACTCGCCGCGTTGCGAGTTCGCCTGGGCGACGACACTTCACCTGAGAGGTTGAACGGCGATGACTAGCGATATGACCGGAGACGCAGGGATGGCGACCTCGATCGAACACCAGCTGCGCCAGTACGCGGACGCCTACGAACAACTCCAGACCGCCTCCAATGCGCACGCTGCCATCGCCCGAAGCACTGAGAACTTCGACGAGATTGTGGAGAGTCGAATACATCTCGACGGCAAGCGAGATCGGGCCCGAGCCGAGCGCAAAGGCGTGGTGTCACGCTATGAACCGCCAGCACTCGATGTGGTGACCGAACGTGGTTCATATCCCGCCACCAAGTTCACGATCGCCGTCGCGGCTTTTAGCATTGTGCTCTTCTTTGGCGCGCTGGTGTGGATAATTCTCGGCATCAAGGCAGCGGCACGCCCCGACATCAGCATCGAGCTAGGCGAGCCGATCTCGATCACAACTGAGCGTCCGTGCACGATGACCGTTCCCGTCGAACTCACTAATTCCAGCGACACGAGCTATACGACCCGGTTAGTCGCTCGACGCGTCAACGGTCAAACGGTGAACCTTGGCATGCCTAGCGCTGAGGTTGCACCAAACAGTGTCGAAACCTTCGACGTGAGCTTTGCCGTCGAGGTCAACGATGACGGCGAATGCCCAACCCTCGACACGGTGGATGAACAGACGATTCTCGTGCAGTACCGGAGGACCAATAACGGGGGCGGCGGCGCGCCAGTGATCTCGATCTCGGCGAGCACCTAGTGTCCTTTCCGACTGATCATGGTGTTACCGAATCAACCGGACAGGACACTAGGGCTGGCGTTATTTTTCGGTGACGTTGATCTCTAGCGGATCGATCGAGCCACCGAACTCCAGGACTCGTTCGATGAGCACGGGTAGCGCCCTCGGCACGATCCAGTCCGAGGTCTGGCGGAGTTCGTCGGCGCTAAACCAGGCCATGTCGATGATGCCCTCTGCGAGTAGCTCCTCTTGGCTGAAGGCCGGAGCGAGCGCAAAGTCGTGGCAGGGAACCATGTGGATCGTCTCGTATTGGCCGCCGTATCCCGGCGCGATGGTGGGCCCACGCTGGCTACGGATGCAGACGACAGGCCCGATGAAGGGGTTGGCGAGCCCAGTTTCTTCGAGGAGCTCGCGCCGCAGGGCAGTCGGGACGTCTTCGCCCGGCTCCATGCCACCGCCAGGGAGAACCCAGCCGGTCCAGCCCCGCAGATCAAGCTTGACCAGCAGCACGCGATCGTGCTGGTTGATCATCAAAGCTCGGACGGCTTGGCGCAGCGGCAACTCTTCGTCGGTCATCGGGTCATGCCCATTCTGTGGCGTACTCGGTCGCTGGGTTGGGCTCACGAACGTAGGGCAGCAGAGCAGTCAGCGAGCGTTCGCTCCAGACTCCACGCCAAACACCGGCACAATACGCGCCGTGGTCAACTGCTCGCAGCCCGATCTGGGTGACAGGGTCATGTGCTGGCCGCTCACGAGCCCACTGCACAACTGCTGGGATCACCAGCGACGCTAGCAGCGCTGGCCTGGTGCGGCGGCTCAGGCTCATCAACGGTGCCCAGCAGCGGGTGGCAGCCGATGCCAGACCTGCGATCGCATGTCGATGACTCATCGCGGTCAGTCGTAGTGCCTCGGCCCGCGGACGTTCGACCTTGCCAGCGAGCTTGCCACTCAGCCGCCATGCGCTCAAGCCGACAACACCACCGGCGACGATACGAACCGGAGCGTTTCCGAATACGGCACCCAGCAAAGCCGCAACAACCCGAGATGGCGACTGCAGTGGCGCAACTTTCGCCCGATGACCCCGAGCCAAGGTCGCAGCCGACGAGCCGTAGGAGAGCCGTTGGCGAGCAAACGCCTTGAGCGTGCTTCGGTTCTGATGATGCACCACAGCGTCGGCCACATAGCGCACCACGGACCGATTGTCGGCCAAGCGCCAGATCAGATCAACGTCCTCGCCAAATCGCATCGACTCGTCGAACCCGCCAGCGGCCCGTAGCGCGTCGAGACGGATCGCGAATGCTGCCGTTGGTACATAGGAGACTGACGTGCCCGGGAACACGAGCGCGTTGGATGGCCCGAGATCAAGCGGCGAGTTCGTTGCTTCGTAGGCAGACAGTGATCCGGTGCCAGGCATGGCGCGTACCCGGGGAGCTGCCGCCGCAACCGACGTATCGGCGAGATGGCGCAGCACCGCAGCCAGGGCTCCGGGCGTTGGCACCACGTCGGTATCGATGAACACGACTACCTCGGGCCGGCAGACTGTCGCCGAGTCATCGTCAAGGTGGCGCCAGCCCGTGTTGCGTGCTGCAGCTGGGCCTTGGTTCTTGTGGTGCCGCAGCAGTTGCGCATCGAACGCATCGGCAACGCGTTCGGTGGACTCGACGTCGTCGGATGCATCGTCGACGACAACAATGTGCACCGCGGGGAAGTTCACGCGCACACTCGCCAACAATTCGGCCAGCCCAGCTGCATTCTCATAGGTGGGGATCACAAACGCTGCAGTGGGCAAGCGGGTTGCAGGGCCCGGCTTCGGATGGACGATGCCAGCGCGGATTAGGTGGGCTCGCATCGCGGTGGCTTCGGTGGACTCTGGTCCGGACGCACCCGCGAGCCAGGTGTCGAGCAGCTGTGCCCCCGCAGCGGACAAACGAATCAGACGAAATGGGGAGCCCCCTAGAAGTGCGGTACCGTGGGGGTCACGTCGGACGTTGGAATCAAGTTCCAGCCGCATTGGTTGCACCGACATGCACTCACGTTAACCCCGGGGGATTCTCATGGAACCGAAGACAGAACCAGAAATCGTCGAGACCAGCACGGCACCCGCCAGCGGAGCGCTCGTCGAAGAAGACTTGCTCGTCGAGGAGATTTCCATCGACGGCATGTGCGGCGTCTACTAAACCACGGTGCTGACCGGGACCGCCGACGCGGAAACCACGAAACAGCCGCAACCGAACTACCCCACGTTCGACTCATCGACCCGGTGGGAGCGCAGCTCCAAGATCGGACTTCGTCCCGAGCCGTTCGGCGCGCTTGCGTACCACTTCGACACTCGACGACTCGTCTTTCTGAAATCGCCCACGCTGGTCGAGCTTGTCGACGGTCTTGTCGACCACGACTCCGCCGATGCAGCGATCAAGGCGATCGTCGCGCCAGCAGATGACCGAACCCGACAAGCTCATGTCAAGGCGCTGGCATCACTCGCCGAAGCCGGCGTGATCGAACCTGCCACCCCCGCCATCTCCTTCGTTGGATAGAACCATGACTGCAACCCATACTCCCCTCAGCCTGACCCCAAAGCCGCAGGCAGTACCGCCGCTGGTCGAGCAGCTCAAAGGCGGGCTCGATGCTCCCATCTGTCTGACCTGGGAACTCACCTATGCCTGCAATCTTGCATGTGTGCATTGTTTGAGTTCGTCGGGTCGAAGAGACCCCAAAGAACTCACCACTGCCGAGGCCCTGGCGGTAGTGGACGAGCTCGCAGCGCTGCAGGTGTTCTATGTGAACCTGGGCGGCGGCGAGCCAATGATCCGCAAGGACTTCAACCAGATCGTCGGCCATGCCATCGATCGCAATGTCGGCGTCAAGTTCTCGACCAACGGCTACTACATCGATAAGGCCGCCGCCCAGCAGTTCGCCGCAACCGACTTGCTCGACATCCAGATCTCGCTCGACGGCTTCGATGCCGAGACCAACGATGCCGTGCGTGGCCAAGGCTCGTGGGAAGCTGCCCGACGCGCCATGGACAACCTGGCCGAAGCTAACTTTGGTCAGTTCAAGATCTCGATCGTCGCGACCCGGCACAATGTCGCCCAGCTTGACGACTACAAGCAGATGGCCGACAACTACGGAGCGCAGCTGCGAGTCACCCGGCTTCGCCCGTCGGGCCGCGGGGTCGACACCTATCAAGACTTGCGACTGACCCATCCCCAGCAAGGCGACATCTTCCGCTGGATCATGGATCACCCCGATGTGTTGACCGGTGATTCGTTCTTCCATCTCAACGCGCTCGGCAAAGACACTGGCGAAACGTTGCCCGGTCTGAACCTATGCGGGGCAGGACGAATCGTCTGTTTGATCGACCCAATCGGCGATGTTTACGCCTGTCCATTTGTAATACACGACGAGTTCTTGGCTGGCAACGTGCGCGATCCCGGTGGATTCGTGTCGGTATGGCGTGAGTCTGACCTGTTCCAGGAACTGCGTGAGCCTGGCGCTGCTGGCGCATGTGCATCGTGCAACGCTTACGACGCGTGCGGCGGCGGCTGCATGGCGGCCAAGTTCTTCACCGGCATCCCACTCGATGGTCCTGATCCTGATTGTGCACTCGGCCACGCCGACGACGCCGTCGCTGCTGCCTCGGCCGCAGGCGCAATCCCGCACCCCACCCAAGACCATTCGCGCCGCCCCATCACCCTCGGCGCCAAACCCACAAGCTAACTACCAAACTCGTGACAACACCCCCAGGGCACTCGCGCCAAACTCGTGACAACACCCCCAGGGCACTCGCGCCAAACTCG
>ENA-ORXT01005011-ORXT01005011.1-marine-metagenome-genome-assembly--contig:-NODE-5011-length-13277-cov-2.997197_pt1 | contig 13277 bp, 14 predicted proteins | sample MGYA00237868_ERZ511482 | MGnify/ENA metagenome assembly ERZ511482 | reverse complement strand
TACTCTCCGCGCCTTGTGACTCTGTTGCCAGATGAAATGCTTCCTGAATCTATCCGTAATCGTCTTGCAAGTGCTGTTGCTGACGCAACAATTGACGTCAACAACGCTAAAAATTCGATAAGTGACTTCTGCAATATGAGCGTTGCGTCAACGAACTGGATCATGGAAATCCCGCTGGAAGAGAGTCAGATTGACTACAAGCTCTTCGAAGATATCAAGCTCAAAATGTGGACTTTTTTCTACAGCTAGTGAATATGTGCAGAGCACTTCGCGAGTAGGTACGGTCCGATAGTAGCAGACTAATACCGCCGCTCTGATAGATTAGTAGTGTGCCAGAGCTATTTTGTTAAGTAGGATCGCGTTATTTCGGCACGATTTCTATCCGACACTTCGAGTTTGGCACACTACTAAGTGTAAACAAAAGTATTTTGATGAATAGTACTTGCATCATCAATTTCTAAAATTATGGAAAACGTGAAGTAAGGGAGCTTCTCATGTTAACCGATAAATTCGACTATCTACAGTCATTATCAAAGAAAAACGTCAGAGCCGTAATGTTAAGTTTTAGTTTAGTAGTACTGTTCTGCTGTGCTGTTTTGACGATGAATACGAAATCCTATACCAGTTTGTCAGCGGTTGCAGATACATCGGTAGTAAACAAAAGTGCTTTAAATGGTAACTATCGCGGCACTCTCGCTCTTATAGCACCAGCTAACCTCGGAGTGATGGATTTTGAGATTCAATTAAGCGGTACAGAAGATTCATCAACTGGAACTGTTCTCGATACCAACACTTCACATTACTCAACAGATCCGCAGGTTCATGCATCGGTGACTTCAACTACTGACAGTAGTCCTGCAAAATTTACAATTCAATCGGATCCATTTACTGACGTAATTGCAGAGTACACAGTTACCCGCTCATTTACCATTGAGGGCGAGGTACTAGATAATGGTCGCATTCTCAGCGGCGTTTATTCCGAGACTATCGAGGGGTATACGCATGAACCGATGCAAATCGAGGGCAATCTACTGCTTTCCAAGCCCGCAATTTCACGGATCGGCTCTGTTGCTTTGGAAGTTTCCGCTGTTACCGTAGAAGCTGGTGACAGTATCAATATCACCGCTACAGTTGTCGATCTCGATGGTCAGCCACTTTCGGGTGAGCCAGTAACATTTTTTGGTAGTTTTGGCAATCTTAATCCGGATAATGGCGTCACCGATGCTCAGGGTCAGGTGACAGCGCAATATATGGCAGGTACAGATGCAGGGATTGCCACGTTGCAGGCGTTAGCTGGTTCTTTTAATGGTTCTGCCGAGGTTCGAATTGAAGGGAAAGATGTCAACCCGCCCCTGAGTAACTCGCTCTACTTACCGATTGTTAACATTGCTGCATATGATAGCAGAAACGAAAAAAGCGTCGACGCGGCTAGTAGTAATGATGGGCAGAACAAAGTGTTTATCCCTTTTCTGGGCAGGTAGAAGTGTTAAACTTACTGTATATGAATTCTTCTAAATCTTCATGTGTAAATGCGTTACGTGTCAATTGTAAGTGGCGAATTTGACACTCTCGAACAAATGAGCTAAACTTTCGCTTGAAAGGGATTCCCGCAAACCAGCGGGGATCCCTTTTTCTATTGGATCGAATTGCTAAAGCGAGAATTCCTATGCCCCACAAACACCAATCGACACCCTGGCTGTCCATCAGCATCATCGGCCAACTGGTTGCCCTACTGCTCATCGTGCTGGCCGTGTTGGGCACGTCCGCACCCGCAAGCCCGATCCGCTTAGCCGTGGATCCGCTGCCAACCGCCAGACCCACACCAACGCAAACGCCAGCCGTAGATTGGTGGAGCGATCTGAGCATGGGCCAATCCGCGCTGCCAGCTCTGCCCGTGATCCCGACCGTTGCGCTGGATAACCCTGGATCCGAGAACAACAATACTCACACGCCCGATCAGCCCATCCCATTCGAAACCGTTTCTTGCCCGACCAGCACCACCAGCATCAAGCAGATCGTCACCGGCGCGCGCCCAGGCTGGTGGATCATCAGCGGCACGGCCACGGTCGACAACTTCTGGTACTGGAAGGCAGAACTTTCCGGAGATGACACACCCTTCGACCAGGCTCAGGGTAAAAACTGGACCGTCTTACACTCCGGACAATCACCTATTGATTCCGGTCGCTTACTCGAATTCCTGACCACAACCGTGCCCAGCGGATCGTACCAACTACGGCTGCTGGCGGTCGACAAGAGCGGCAACTATCCACCACCCTGCACAATTCGCATTCAACTTTAACGCACCGCATTTTTAGGCATAAGGAGGCCACCATGACCAAGTTAACCCAGCTTTATCTTCAGATAAAAACGTACCTGTCGTCTCTTCTTTCCGGCTTGTTCGGCCATGCGGATCCACAACCAGCGAACAACCGAGTCGAGACAGTATCAGAAACACCAACCGAACCAGCCACAGAATAGGAGCCAGACCATGCGAAGAAAAGGATGGGGTCTCCCGCTGATGTTGGGTCTTGCCACGGCGATTCTACTGGCGCTGGCACTCTGGCCGGACCAAGCACAGACGCAGACGATTGTCGTGGCCAGTCGAGATTTGGGCGCGGGCATGGTGCTGCAAGCAGCGGATCTGAAACAGATTGCGGTCGATTCAGAACAAGCACCGACCGACGCCATCATGGATCCAATGCAGCTGGCTGACCAGACCTTGTCGGTGGTGCGCTTTGCAGGCGAACCGGTCACCCGTCGCCACATCGGACCGGCCGTTGCCTTGGCCACCGATGAGCGCGGCATCGCTGTTGAAGTAGAGGCCGACACGGGATTGGCCGGTCTGCTGCGACCAGGGTGCAGGTGGGGTTGGTGGCCACGCTCGACTCACAAAGTATTGATGGCGAGCTCTACGCTAAATCACCTTTAGAAGAATTGCGCGTGCTCTACGTGCCGCCCGAATTTCAGGCGCGACCCTACACGCCGGTCTCGGGTCAGCTGACCGTGCAGAATGGCGAACCTGGCGCGGCAGTCGTGAGCGCGCCCGCCGCGCAGCCGGTGTGCAGTGGCGTGGTGGTGCTCGCCGCCAGCACAAAACCGCAAGAGGTTGTCTACGAAATGCCGCCGCTCGAAGAGACTATCGAGGGCGATGGCGTCGAGATTCCGGTGGTGACGGGCGACGGTAATCCGCCCACGGCCACGGTGATCCCGGTCGAGCTAATCGCCGCGTTGGGCGCGGTCGAGGCCTCGTTCACGCTGGTCCTCATGCCCGACGAAGCGGACGCCTACACCACGGCTGGCTTCACGCTGGACGAGGTGGTCATCGAAGGGGTACAACCATGAACGCTTGGCAGAGCAACGGGTTCGCAAACGGCGACACGCCCGACGCCCGGCCGATTCCGCTGCTGATTGTGGCGGATCCGCAGCGGGCGCAGGGCTTCTACGCTTCGTTTCTGGGCGACTCCCGTTTCCGCGTGCTGGCCACCGCCACCTCGCCCGACGACGTCCGCGCCAAGTTGGCCATGGAGCCAGAAGCGGTTGTGGTCGAGGCCACAATCTTTAATGGACCGGAAGAATTTGTGACAATTTTCGGCACCTGCCAAGCGGCAACCTTTGTGCTGCTGCCAGCCGACGTCGCGCCTTCTGTGTCGGACGCTCTGCGCGGTACGCCCTGTGTGCGCGACGTCATCGCGGGCGAGGCAAACTTCAGCACGCTGGGCGGTCAGATCTACGCCGCGGTGCAGGCTCAACGCCAAGCCAAGTCCAGCACATCGGGCAGCGGGTCACTCTTTTCGGGGCTGCAATCCCCCGCATCGACCGCAGTGGGCTGGCGCGCGATTGCCGTCTGGTCCCCCCAAGGCGGCGTGGGTAAATCAACCATCGCGGCCGCGCTCGCCTTCGAAGCAGCCTCACGTCGACTGCCCACGTTGCTCGTCGGTCTCGGCGCACCGGATCCGATTCCGCTGGCCAACGGTCTGCGTCCGGATCCGAACATTGTGACGTGGCAAGCTGCACCCACCGCCGAGACTTTACGCGCAAGTGTCCAAAAGATCGACGTGCTCGATGTGCTGACTGGCTTCCCCAATCCCGTTGCGCTGCACGCTTATCTACCCGAGGCGCTCGAAGGCAACAGCTCGCTCCCGGCGCTCACCAGCTGCGCGGCCCATGCTGGCTACGCCGTCGTCATCATCGATGTCTCATCCCAAGAGCTAGCCGCGGCCGCAATCAGTGCCGCCAACACGCTGGTACTAGTGGGTCTACCCACATTACCCGGCGTGCTCAATACCGCCGAAGCCGCGCACTTGGTCAACGACGTCATGGCTGGGCAGCACCGCGTGGCGCGCCAGTCGATCCACTTGGTGGTCAACAAAGTACGCGACTCCACCCTGCGCCCCGAAGAAGTCATCAAGACTGGCCTGGACATCCGCAAAGACTTCCCCGCCCTAGCCGCCACCGTGCCCGACGACCCGCAGATCGAAGTCGCGCTCAACCAGCGTCGCCCCGCCTTCTACCATTCCGAACCCTTGCGCCGCATGACCCGCACCGTCGGCGATCTACTCTTCGCCTCACCCGCCGCGCTTGCCATGCAGAATGATGAACAGTTGGGGCAGGCCGCGCGGGTGTTTAATTTGGGACCGATACGGATAAAGACGAACTGACGAAATGATATAGATGAGCTAGATGATGAAGATGATGAACCGGCTATCATATGGGACACTCCAATCCTCATCTAAATCATCTCCGTCATCTAAATCATCTTGTCATCTTCATCAAGAAACGGAGTTTCCTATGTCTTGGACAAACGTCACAACACAACTTACTGCGGATGAAATTGTCACCATCACCGACGAAGCCAGTCGATCACTCTCGGCGGTGCCCTTCAAAGTCTTGCGCAATCGCAAGCAGATGAACCAGCACGCGGATCAGGCCGTGCGCGGCGCACTGCGACGGCTCAACGCGCCCACGCCCGATGCCAACCAGCTTCAGGCGATATTGGCTGGCGTGGTTGCACGAGTCGGTGGGCTGGGCTTTCTCGATGGTCTGCTGCCGCCCGCGTCGAATCGCTTTACCGACATTTTGGTCAACGGCGATGGCAGCGTTTGGGGTCGAGCCAAAGGAGCCATGCAGTTCGAGCAGCTGGACCTCCATCCCGATATCGAAGAGGTCTGGCGTGCGACCGAGGCATTGCTGGCGCCACAAGGCCGCGCCTGTACCGAAGCCACGCCTACCGTCGATGCCAAGCTGCCGCGCGATCGCGAGATTGGCTTTGGCGGCGCACGTATCAAAGTGCTCCATCCGGCGATTGCTTCGGGTGACGGATTCCCTGTGTTGGCCATTCGCCTCTTCGAACCCAAACCGGTGCCGCCCAGCCAGATGGTCGAGTGGGGCGTCTTCCCGCAAACGGTGATGGATACTCTGCTCGATGCCGCGGCCAACCGCCTACGCATCATGGTCATCGGCGGCACATCCACGGGTAAAACCACTTTGCTCTCGGCGCTCTGCCACGGCATCCCCGAAAGTTCGCGTGTGGTCAAAGTCGAGGATCCCGAAGAGATCTGGCTGCCCCATCCCAACGTGACCACCGTCGAAGCGCGCCCATCGCCACCTGGATCCGACGTGCCAGCCTACACCGTTTCGGATGGCGTCGACGATGCCATGCGCCTCGCCCCAACCCACCTCATCGTGGGCGAAGTGCGCACGGGCACCGCCGCGCTCTCGCTCTTCCGCGCCCTCATGAGCGACCACGCCGGTCTTACCACTTTTCACGCCGAGGGGCCAGACGAAGCCGTCTTCCGCCTCGGTGTCATCATGTTCGCCGATGAGCAGGTCCGTTTCGACGCAGCGCGTGGACTCTTCGCCCAGGCCATCGATCTAATTGTCCACGTTGGCTGGCGCGAGGGTCAACGCAAAGCCCTCGGTGTATGGGAAGTATCCGAACAGAGCGCCAACAAAATCAAGTTCAACACGCTCTGGGATCCCAACATGGACGAGATGAAATCAATAACACGACAAAGGAATTGAGCAAGGTTGCACAGTTGCAAAGTTGAAAGGTATTTGCCCATGATGATTCGACTCTCGCTTTTTAACTCTGCAACTTTTCAACCTTTCAACTTTTACTATGGATATTACACAATACGCGTCTGAATTCAATCAACTGCTCGACCTGCTGCTGCTCACACCCCAAATGCTGGACCGCGCCCTCTATGTTGCGCTGGCTGCGGCGCTCGCGGGATGGACCATGATGTTGATCGCGCGTCGAGTCGACATCTCACTTTCCCGTTCCCCAAGCCGAGCGCTGGCCGACTACGTTGCCTACGCCAATGAGACTGATGAGGCTCGCGACGGATCGCACTTGGTAGACAAAGATACCGTGATTCTGCTCTCACTTGGCCTGCCCGTTCAGGAAAACCTGCTTTCAATCATTCGCCTTGCCTCTTGTGGGATCCCAGCACTGCTGCTCATGCTCTTTGGCTTCCCCGTCGTACCCGCGATGGGTGGCGGCGTCCTCTGCTATGTGCTTATGGATTCGTATCTCAACAGCCGTTGGCGCAAGATGCGCGTGGAAATAGAGAGCGAACTGCCCACCTTTGTCTCACGTCTGGCCGGAACGTTGCTCGTCACCGAATCGCCGATCCGCGCCATCTCTGAAGTGACCGGAACGTTAAGTAGCGAGAGTCCGCTGAACGCCTGGCTACAACGCATGTTGTCCGGCACGCGCATGGAAGGGCGACAATTCTTCGAGCAGGCGCAAAACGAAGCGGCCATCATTTCGCCATCGCTGGCCTTGGTGGTTTTCCAAATGGGGCGCTTCTTCGAGACAGGCGGAGCAGGCTTCACCAAGGCTTTTTCCACCACAGCCGAAGAACTCTCGGCCATCCTCGAAGCACGCGCCATCGCGGGATCCAAGGCCGAGAGCGCACGCCAGGCAGTCCTCATGATGCTGGGCATCATGGGCGTGATCATGCTGCTCATGTTCTCGTCACCCAACATTCGCTAAGGCTTTCAGAATGTGACAGTATAGGTGATTACCACAACCGCAATGGCGGCCATGGCACTTGGGTATACGATTTTAAATGGGATGATTGATGAGGCGTTGGAGGGGTGAAACAATGAAAATTTATGGATACAGCCCTAGCTGGACCCATTGTTGTCGAGCAATTTTTTGGGCTGAGCTATTCATCCGCAGGCAAACGATGCTTGCACGGCCATTTTGTGTTAGACCAATAATTTCTGCGGTCAACAAATCGATCTCAAAATGCTCCGACCAAACATTTACTCTTGGATTAAAGAGTATAACCAACTGCTCGCTATCTGGTTCTGGGAATTCTTTGTAGGCAGCTTTGTAGAGATTACAAGATCTACAAGCCAGTGCTAGATTTGGGAGTTTGTCCTCGCCAGCTTTTGAAAGTGGAACAATATGTTCTACTTCAAAGTGAAAGTTGAAGATAACTTCTGGCGCAAGGCAATATTCACATCGATGTTGAGCACGTTGGGCAACGGCCGGATAATGAGGATTCACTGGTGGCGTCTAGTTTTCAATTTCATTTCGTAAGGATTTTGCACGAGAGGCAGATGCAAGCAATTCAGCCTCAACCAACGACTCTAGCTCAGCTTGGCCATCAAATTGAGCTGGTTGGTTTTCGTCGCGGGCAGACCGCCATTGCGCCATTAGCAACGCAAGCCTTTCTTGTTGCTTGGCCGTAAAGAAGTCATCTGGTTTTTGATTCTGCACAATAATCAGAAGATCTGAGTCAATTTCACCCAACTGAGATGTGAGTGCATCCAATGCTTGTCCGGGGGTATCACCAAATGATTGTATTGAATCTGAGATTGCACAATATCCGGAAGCTATCGCAGTTGGTTGTACAGGAACTATTGTCACTTTAGTCATCATATCACCTAAATGAATAGAAATTCTATACCGTAGAAAATAGTATACCATAAAATTCATCTTCTTGAACTGAGGATTTCAATATGGAAACCCAATTCCTGATATTAGCCGCCGCACTCTTCGGCGGCTTAACAACCTACACTATCTTCACCCGCATCAACCTGACCCTCTCCACTTCGCCCGGTTCGTTGCTCACCAGTTACGTTGGCCACGAACATGCACCCGACGCGGTCGAGCGTTTTGGCCTGTGGCTGCTGCGACGAATGCCATCGCTCACAACGCTGGTTGATCTTGAACGTCATCGACGCTGGATCGGGCTGACCGGACGACCACCAACCGTGGCCGCAGTCTTGGGATTAGCCGCTCTGCTGGTTCTCGGTGGCGTGGTCTTGACCCTGCTTATCGGCGTGCCGATTTTGTTGATGCTTTCTGGCATCGGCGCGGTCTATCCATTTACCAGGCTCAAGCGCCAGGCCAATCGGATACAGCGTTCCGTCTATCGTGCGCTCCCCGAGTTGACCGCACTGATGGCAGCAGAGATGGCGGCGGGCAATCCACCCGACAAGGCGTTGGAACGTTCTGCCGAATGGGGCGGTCCGCTGGCGGTGTTGATGGGCCAAGTGATAGAAGAGGGGCGCGCCACCGGTCGACCCATCTTTGGACGAGGTGAGCTGCCCGGTGCGCTCATGCAAGTCGTCGACCGCTATGATCTACCCGCCTTACGTGCCTTTGCCTCGCAAATTGATCTGGCTGCGCGCAAAGGTGCGGCAGGTCCTGAGCTGATGGAAGGGCTCGCGCGCACGCTCATCATCGAGTACAAAGACAAATCGCTGCGCCAAGCCGAGTCTCTTGAAAATCGGCTGGCGATCCCGTCTGTGCTCTTCTTCTTCCTGCCCTTTCTCTTTGTCCTGCTTGCTCCACTGGTTATTCCGCTGCTGAGTATTTTGTGAAATGGATGAATAAGATGAGCGAGATGATGGAGATGAACAAGATACCAGATGCGCGTATTTCCGTGAGGTAGGCAATGGATCATCTAATTCATCCACTCATCTTATTCATCTTTCTAATTCCCTGTGCGATCCAGGATTGGCGCGACAACCGCATCACCAACTGGCTCACAATTCCGGCTTTTGTCGTCGCGTGGCTCATCGCCATTGCGTTCAACAACCTGCCACTAGCCGCACTCGTCTGCCTTGGCTGCTACGCGGCGTGGTCATGTGGCTGGATGGGCGCGGCCGATGGCAAGCTGGCTACACTCTTGGCCGCACTCTCACCGCCGACCCTTTTCATCAGCACCATTCTTTTGGCACTCACCTTTCTCTATCTTCGAGCACGGGGCCAGACCGATCTGCATGTTCCGGCGGTCGTCTGGTTTTGCGCTGGCAGCGGACTCTACACCCTTTTTGTTTTAGCCCGAATATTGCTCCAACCCATGTAACTGATTCTACCCAATCTATAGGAGACTCTGATGATTTCGACCCATCCCCCGATTCTCAACGGTCATCAACCAACGCTGCCAATTCTCAATCTGGTGGCGCGTGATGATGCCGTGCTGATGCTCGTCGATGGCGAGCAACGCTGGTCACTTTGCCGACAGCAGCCGACCACCATCGGTCGCAGCGAACAGTGCGACATTGTGCTGGTCTCGCGCAGAGTTAGCCGCCGTCACGTGCAGATCTGCTGGCAGGCAAGTGCATTTGTTTTAGAAGATTTAGCGAGTAAGAACGGCACGCATGTCAACGGCATCCGCTGTATAGAGCCAACCCCGCTCAAAAATGGTGACGTCATCCAACTTGGCATGGCTTTCCAACTTATCTTTGTGGACGAAGAGTCGACCGAGCCAGTCAAGATGAATGAGCATCAATTTGGTCTGCGGCTGGACCATGAAAATTGCGCGCTCTCTGTTGACGGTCGCATGCTCGACCAGCCACTTAGCCCACCGCAATTTCGACTGCTGGCTTTGCTCGAAGAGAAGATTGACCAGATTGTCGCGCGCGACGAAATTGCGCTCGCCGTCTGGCCAGACGACGCGGCTGCGGGTATCACCGAGCAAGCCATCGATGCGCTAATCCGGCGTCTGCGCGAACACTTACGAAAGTTGGCACCGGATAGTGTCTACCTAGAGACGGTGCGTGGCCACGGCTTTCGGCTCCTGCGTTTTCCATTGCCGCGTGACGGAGGTGTTCTATGATTCAACCCAGAAAAAGAGCCGTATACGTCGCACTCTTGATCGTGCTTTTGCTGATACCATTCTTCACAAGCGAAACCATCTACGCTGAAGAGAACAACCCCGTCTACGTCTCGTTGCAGGTTGCGCATCGCTACGAGCAAACCGATAATGGCACGGTCTTGCACTACAGCCTCAACATCGAGAATCTCGCGGACAATCCTGTCGCGAATCTGGAGCTGGTCATGAGCCACACCGGTGGCCAAGCAATGTTCTATCCACAAATGAGCAGCGATGGTTGGCGCTGCGTTATCACGCAGGAAATGGGCGAGCAATGCATCTGGCCCGTCGATGAGATCCCTGGCCACGTTACCCTCGGTTTGACCTTCGCCCTGCTGCTCGATGACGCGCCGCCAGACACCACGCGCCGGACCACCCATGTGATCCTCAAAGCGCCGAGCACCGATGGGAAGATCTACAGCGAGCATCTGCACATTGACTTGCTGTTGCCTGTTCGTGGGCAGAGTCAGTCGAAATTCTATCTGCCATTTATCGCTACTGATTGATGAATGGTGGTTCGGATAATTAAATTTGTTGGGGAGTCTCAAAAACCAGGGTTTTTGAGACTCCTTTCTATCAGCCATAATCCCCCCATATTTATGCGGTTTGCTGTCTCAAAACCCGTCTAATAATCTACGTCTCACTACTTGCTGACCCAATTAGCTTTTGATACAATACAGAGAACGTTTGTTCTTAAATCTGGAGCCAAGGAGGAAACCATGTTGGTGGGATACGCGCGCGTCTCGACAGGTGAGCAGAATCTTGATCTGCAACTTGATGCACTCAAGCAGATAGGCTGTGAAGAAATCTATACGGACGAAATAAGTGGTTCAAAGTCACAGCGCCCTGGTCTGCAAAAGGCGCTCGACTACGTACGCGGTAGCGACACCCTCGTCGTCTGGCGGCTGGACCGGCTGGGCCGCTCGCTCAAGGATCTTATCCAGCGCGTGGAAGAGCTACAGAACCGCGACGTTGGCTTTCGCAGCCTGCACGAAAATATTGACACCAATAGCCCCGGTGGCAAGTTTCAGTTTCACGTCTTCTCGGCGCTGGCCGAGTTTGAGCGCGACCTAATCCGTGAGCGGACCATGGCTGGCCTGCGCGCCGCTCGTGCGCGTGGCCGATTGGGTGGCCGTCCTAAAGGTATGACCGACGAGAAGGTGCGCATGGCTTCGACGTTGATGCGGGATCCAGCGGTGTCGGTGGAGGAGATTTGTACGACATTGGGCATTTCGCGTGCGACGCTTTATCGGTATGTGGGACCGGGTGGGGAGGTGCGGTGAGTGCACGACCAGCAAAACGACTCACGAACTGCTTTTCGTTTCCTGATACGCGCTGTGGTGATAAAAAGGGGATATTTGTTCGGTAAGTAAGTCACCGAACAAATATCCCCTTTTTCGTGAGGTCTTTTATCAAATCTCTACATACTCGTCAGACCCTGTTCCATCCGCCCAATCAGAGCCAAACTCAATCGGAGACAAGCAAACTGTATCCCCCGCCCGCTCTACCCTGCCATGAGCGCACATGCAACACATAACGCCCTGCGCCGTTCAACGTACAGGTCTCTTCTACGCTGCTGCCGGTGCTGCCGTCATCACAAACCAGAACGCCAGCCGGATCCCAAAGAACAAAGCTTGGGTCTATCTCGCCTGTGGTGCGATTGACACTGATATCTATACTCTCGTCGGCCGCGCCGTCAAATGTGTATACGTCGACCGCGCCCACTGGTGAAATCTCACCATTTTGTATATCCCCCCGAATCAGCGGCTGCATAGCGCTCTCATCACTTGTCTTCTGCACATAGAGGTCGTAGCCACCGCTCCTCGTACTATTCCATGAGGAGGTGAGCAGATCATATTGACCTGTGGTGTCTAAGATGCACTGTTCTTGCACGACCTGTCCGGTGGTGCCGCGATCGCATATTCTGGTTCCGTTGGGCCGATAAAGCTCGTAGTATGGATCCAGATCCCCAACGGTCTTACGCAGATGTACCCACAGCTGATCGCCATCCTCTGCGCTAAAGCGATAGACATCTACGTCGATGGCTGGCGTAATTTCAGCACTATTGGTGTTGCCAAATTCCAAAGCCTCGATATTGTCTGGCCTGTATATGTTCTCAAGATAGAGTTCATAATTACCCGAATTGGTTCCATTCCATGAGCTGACCCGCAGCAGGTGAACGCCACTGGCGTCCAGCCGACAGAACTCTCGAGCGACCGTTCCTGTAGTTCCCCTATCACACAGACTTGTGCCGTTGGGGCGGTACAGTTCAAAGTGTGGGTCAATCTCACCTGACGTTTTGCTAAGGCTGATGCGCACGACGTCACCCGCCATGCCATTCACCCGATAGACGTCTCGCTCTTGGGCTGGCGAGATTGTACCCGAAATTGCTTCCTCATATGGCGCATCCACGATAGTCGCTGCATCATCCAGATTCTGCACATAGAGTTCATATCCACCACTAGCCGTCCCGTTCCAGGATTCTATTTGGAGTGAATATTCACCAGTTCGATCCAGCGTACATATCTCGCGGGCGATGCTCCCAGTAGTCCCTCGATCGCACAGCTGAGTGCCGTTGGGGCGATAGAGCGTAAAGTGAGGATCCAGGTCACCCAATGTCTTGGAGACGGCGATGCTGACACGCTCCCCTTCGACACCATTAAATGTATAGACATCAATATCAAAGGCTGGCGTGACCTCGCCTGCTGTGATCGTGCGTAGCGGAGCGGCTGCGACATTTTCAGCTTTGTATATGTCCTGAATGTAGAGTTCATACGATCCTGCACTGTTGTCAGTCCAGGATTCGACTATCAGCTCATAAACACCATCCACATCTAACAGACAGGTCTCTCGAACGATTTTTCCGGTTGACCCCCGATCACAGAGTTCAACACCATTGGGCCGAAAAACCCTGAAGCGGGGGTCGAGATCGTCCGCACCAGCGCTGACGTTGACACGGATCTGCTGACCGATCTCGCCTACAAAGAAGTAGTGATCTACTTCCGTGGATACGTGAATCTTTCCGGGCGTCATCGTTTCATGGGGCAAGTAATCATAGAGCTGGAATCGCCAACGCAAGGGGTCGGTCAGAGCATTGCCAGCCGGATCGGCCAACGGCGGGCTGATAATCGCTTCATAATGATCGGGCGGGAGCGCTGA
>ENA-ORXT01005010-ORXT01005010.1-marine-metagenome-genome-assembly--contig:-NODE-5010-length-13277-cov-204.895682_pt1 | contig 13277 bp, 11 predicted proteins | sample MGYA00237868_ERZ511482 | MGnify/ENA metagenome assembly ERZ511482 | reverse complement strand
ACAGCTAATTTAAATATCAACTCATCCAATCTACCTTATCTTCTGGGTTCCATTTAGTAGTTGTTTTTTTCACCCTTGTCCAAAAATTGATAGCGCTTTTACCAGTAATATCCGTTACGCCAAACTTACTTTCGTTCCAACCGCCAAAGGCAAAAGGTTCTCGCGGTACCGGAACGCCAATGTTAACGCCCGTCATACCGGCACTTACTTTTGAGGTAATATAACTGGCCGCTTTTCCACTTTGCGTAAACACCGAAGCTGCATTACCATAAGGCGAATTGTTTTCAATTTTAATCGCTTCGTCTACATCTTTAGCACGCATAATTGACATTACCGGGCCAAACACCTCCTCTTGCGCAATCTTCATTTCGGGTTTTACATAATCAATTACTGTAGGGCCAACATAAAAGCCATCTTCTTTACCTTCTACAACTGTGTTTCGGCCATCAACCAAAACTTTTGCGCCTTGTGCTTCCGCTTCTGTTATGTAAGCTTCAATGCGTTCTTTTGCTGCCTTCGAAATAACTGCGCCTAAGTTTTTACCCGGTACAATTTGCTTAGCATAATGGCAAAGCTGTTCAATAATATGATCGCTCTCGCCAATAGCCACCATTGCCGATGCTGCCATGCAACGCTGGCCCGCACAACCGCTCATAGAAGCAGCAATATCAGAACCTGCCATTTCTGGGTGCGCATCGGGCAACACAATAATATGGTTTTTTGCACCGCCCAAAGCAATACATCTTTTTAAATTATGCGTAGCACGTTGATAAACAATTTTTGCAATTTTGGTAGAACCCACAAACGAAACCGCTTCAATATCTGGATGATCGCAAATAGCTTCCACCACTTCTTTACCACCATTAACTATATTGAGAACACCTTTTGGCAAACCTGCTTCTTCTAACAATTCGGCAATTCGCATAGCACTCAAAGGCACTTTTTCTGATGGCTTAAAAACCATGGTGTTACCCAAAGCCAAAGCGTTTGGTATAGTCCACAAAGGTACCATTAGCGGAAAATTGAATGGCGCAATGCAGGCCACAACGCCCAAAGGCGCGTGTGAAGTTCTACATTCTACACCAACACTTACTTGCTGAATTTCGTCGGGTAAAATTTGTGGTAAAGAACAAGCAAACTCGCACAATTCAATTCCTTTTAAAACCTCAGCTCTTGCTTCGCTGTCAATTTTTCCATTCTCTTGTATTACCAATTCGGTTAACTCGTCAATGTGTTGTTCTAACAAATTTCTAAACTTAAAAAATACTTGTACTCTAGTTTTTAATGTTTCGGCCGACCAAGTTTTAAAATTTTCTTTGGCTGCTTTTACGGCTGCTGCTACCTGTTCTGTAGAAGATAATTGTACTTCAGCAATTACCTCACCAGTTTGTGGAGCGGTGATTGGTAAAGATGGCCCGCCTCCGGCAATTTTGTTGCCGTTAATATGGTTGCCTATTATTGCTGTTGCTATTTGTTCACTCATAGTTTTAATTTCTTTTTACTTTTAACAAACCAATGACGGATATAAAAGTAGGCATTTTTATTAAAGCTACAAAAATGAGGCGGAGGATTGAATTATTAGAACAAATGTTAGTAAAATTTAGGGGCATACAGCCAATGCAAGCTTTACAATAAACCTTTAAAGCTATCAGCCAGAAATATGGGTAAGAATGATTTGTAACCTAAATTGATACACTAAAATTGACTTGCGCTTCCAAGGCATCAAAAATTTTTAAAATCGTATCTAAACGCATATTACCATTACTATTTTCAAGCCTTGAAATCTGTGCCTTTCTTACCCCAATTTTTTCACCTAACTCCTCTTGTGTCATATTTTTCTTTTCTCTTGCATTGCGTATTAAATCGCCCATCATACCTAATTTTAATTGAACTTCATACGCTTCTCTGACTTTTGTGCCTCGATTACCAATTAACAAATCTTCCGCTTCTGACAAACTATATTTTTTCATCTTTCTTGTTTTTAAAATATTGAGATCTGATTTTTTGTGCTCGCCCTATTTCCTTTCTTGGAATCTTACTTTTTTGTTTTACAAACCCATTAGTAGCTAATACCAATGTTTCACTTTTATTTGTTTTATCCCAAAAAGCCAAAATTCTAATCTGTTTCCCTTTACTCAAAATTCTGAACTCCCAAATTTCACTATCTATTTTTTTAAATAATTTAGGATTAAGTTGAAACCTCGAACGATTTAAAACATCAAAAACTTTCTGTCTTGTTTTTAAATTTTGCATAGCAATGAAATCAAAAGCTTCCTTTAAAATTTCGACATCAAATCTTTTTATTAGCACAAATACAAAGATAACACAAGTTTACAATAATGTAAACTATAGTTTTGGATTTTATGTACAAATAGGTGGTAAGTTAGTCAACCCAAAGTAAACTATAAACTGTATTTTGATTGGGACAATACAGACAATACTCATGCATTTCCGTATTCGAATCTTTGTCAAACCAAGCTGTAAAAGATGATGAGCTTTGTTATGTGTAGTAAATTTCATTTTTTCTTTAAGGCTTTTTGACTTCAGTAACCAGCTTAATGTATAATTTCGCTTTTTACCTCCCAAATATGCCATCTTTTTAGCAAAGTAACGACGAGCCACTACCACCTCAAAATTAGCCCCGATTGGCGCGGTTATGTTGTTTTGCAGCGTGGGTGATGAAGCGTTGGCAACAACATTTGAGCAGAAAGCGGGACCACCGTTACCACGAGCCAATCCCTTTCGCTTCAAAAAAAATTACACAAAAGTATAACCCAACTTACTTAAAGGCAAGGACCGTACTCGCTCGCCCGTGGCAGCAAACAAAGCATTGGCCAAAGCTGGCGCGGCGGGTGGCGTACCCGGTTCACCAACACCACCTGGATATTCATCAACATCCATAATGGCAACTTCAAACTTGGGGCAAACATTCATTCTGACCATTTCGTATTGCGGAAAATTGCGTTGTTTTACCTGACCATTATCCCAAGTAATTTCGCCATACAAGGCAGCTGTTAAACCAAAAATAGCACCGCCCGAAACTTGCGACTCTATAATACCCGGATTTACGGTATTGCCACAATCGATGGCGCAATAAAATTTGTCGATCTTAAATTCTTTTTCGCCCAACTTGGTAATTTCGGCCACCTCTGCCACTATTGAACGATACGATTTTACCAAAGCCATACCACGGAATTTATTTTCGGGTAGCGGATTTTTCCAACCCGACATATCAGCTACTTTGTCTAACACGGCCACAAATCTTGGCTTTTCTTTTAGCTTCGTTCGTCTAAACTCATACGGATCTATGTTGACCGCATGCGCACATTCATCCATAAACGACTCGGCAAAAAAACTGTTTTGCGAGTAACCCACGCTTCGCCAAAAACCAATTTGAATAGGTAGCTCTAAGTTGCCAAAAGCAACCCGTTTGTTATTCATTATATAAGGCAAATTTTCGATGCCTTCAACTGTTGTTAAATCATCTTTTGGGGCAGAGGCCATAGCGGGCAAAATACGCATCATCGAATTATTTTGACAAGATTGTGATACCGACATCGAATCAAAGGCTTCAATTTCGCCATTCGCTTTTACCTTGGCTTTCAATACGCAAGAAGCCATTGGGCGATAGGTATCGTTTTGCATATCTTCCTCGCGGGTAAACACCGTTTGAACGGGTATGCCTTCCATAGCTTTGGCGGCCGCACCAGCAAAGCGCACATAATCGGGCTCGGCTCTTCTGCCAAAACCACCGCCTAAATAAACGGTATTAATCGTAATATCTTTTTTAGCAATACCAGTTGTTTCTTTCAATATATTATGCACCATTGACGGCGCTTGATGCCCAACCCAACACACACATTTGCCATTTTTAATCAACACCGTACAGTTCATCGGCTCCATGGTGGCGTGCGCTAAATAAGGCAAATCGTAGCGAGCCTCAATCACTTTGCCTTCGCTGTCATCATCTAAAACGGCCAAGGCATCGCCCTCATTTATGCGAACTTCAATCGGTTCTGCTTTAATCAGTTCATCAATTTTTGCTTGTAACGTTTTAGTCGAAATATCCACATTAGCATTATCTTCTTCGGTTTCAATTGAACGTGCTGCAACACTTGCGCGCCAAGTATTATTGGCAATTACAATGGCTGGCCCATAGTCCGAAATAAAAACTTTTTGCACACCATCCATCGCTTCAATATCTGCCAAGTTGGTTATTTTTTCTATACTGCCACCAATGCTTTGCGGGTGCCGAACCACACCATATAACATGCCTTCTTGTCGAACATCTAAACCAAAAATAGCCTCGCCCGTCACTTTTTCAGGAACATCTACCCGATTAATGGTTTTGCCAATCACTTTGTAATCTTTTCTGCTTTTCAATTTCGGCAGCTCATCCATGTTAACTTCGCCCGCCTCTTCAGCCAATTCGCCGTAAGTAAAATTGTTGCTGTTTTTGCGGTTTCGGATGTATGCTTTTTCGGCATAACAATCTTTGGCCTCCACATCCCAACGTTTGGCGGCTGTTTCAATTAAGGCCTGGCGTGCGGTGGCGCCAGCGTATCGCAGGTTGTTCCAACCGTCAACTATTGAGGTACTTCCGCCCGTGGCCACAACAGGCATATTGGCAAAAATGGCTTCCTTTGTGGTGTAGCCTTTAAAAATATTGGGTGCTTCGTTGGTTACTAAAACTGTATTGGTATACGCTGGTTCGGGTTGCGGAAAAGCCACTTCAATTTGATCCATATCTACTTCCAATTCTTCGGCAATTAATTGCGCTAAAGCGGTGTAAATGCCTTGTCCCATTTCCGAACGGGCCACTGTTAAAGTTATCTTATTATCGGGTGCAATTTTAATCCAAGCGTTTAGCGATTTGCCTTCACCCAAGCCCATGCCACTAAATTTTCTGGCCCTGCTTTTTGCAAATTGTAAACCGCCAATGCCTGCCACTAAGCCAACACCTGCTATGCTACCGAAGCCAATAAATGCTCTGCGTGTCCACTTGCTTAAAGTGCTTCGTTCTTTTTTATTATTTGCCATTGTTTTTATTTATAATTATTATTTTATGATGTTTAATAATATTATGAGGTAAAACTTGTTTGAAGTAAATAAAATTAGAGCAGCAGAAAATTTGAACTCACAGGAACTTAGATTACGCTTTCCGCTCAAAAGCCATTTTGCTTGCGATTTAAATGCTCCGCTGCAAATGGTATAACCGCTCAAACACTCCAATTGGGGCTATATTTTGAGGTTCGCTCCGCCGTGGTTATTTTTTTTGCCGTTTATAATTTCAAATCATACTATACAATTAATTACTAATTTTTCTGTGTACTCAACTGGTCAATACTCGAAGCTCGTTTTTTCGCTGCCGTTTGAATCGCCTCAAAAATACGGTTGTAAGTTCCGCATCTACAAATATTAGTAATCTTTTCCCGAATATCTTTTTCGGTTGGTTGGGGTATGTTGTTCAACAAATCTTCGGCAGCCATTATCATACCCGATTGACAATACCCGCATTGTGGCACTTGGTGTGCTATCCAAGCTTCTTGCACCGCAGAGAGGTTGCCGTTGTTGCCAATACCTTCAATTGTGGTGATCGCTTTTCCTTCTACTAAAGCCACCGCCAAAGTACAAGTTCGAGTTGCTTTGCCATCAATTAAAACCGTGCAAGCTCCGCAAGCAGAAACGCCGCAGCCATACTTTGTACCGGTCATATTTAGCTCATCACGCAAAACCCACAAAAGTGGCATACCTGGTTCAACATTTACTTGATGTTCTTTTCCGTTTATATTTATATTCATACTTACGTATTCAATTGTTTTTTAAAGAAGTAAAGTTATATGTTAAAAACGGCTTTCTATTAAAAAGGAAGGTTATAACATTTGAGACTTACTTGTTTGGGTATGATTCCTTATCAAATATAGAAAATAAAATGGGTTTGTTTTAGATTACTAAAAATTGGATTCGCTAATTTAGATGATGTATTAAAAAGCGAAGTTATTTCATACATGTTCCTAATCATTTGTGAAAATAAATTTTACGTATTGCAAATGCTTGTGCTTAAAATATATGGATTACAAAGCGAGACGATAGCAAAAATGATTGTTGTAATGTTTTGCGTGATTGGCAATTTTTTATGCTATACTATTGGTTTTAGAAATGTTGTTTTTTTAAACGGTTGCTACGACGGGGCGAAGCTTGAAAAATAGCCCCGACAGGAAAGGTTATACCATTTTGAGTTGGGTGTTTGTAGTTAGTGTTTGAAGTATTTGCAAAATGGTATTTGAATGGATGGCGGGACCGAATTTTTTGCGTAGAACAAAAATTTCGCTTCTAAAACCTACTTGCTAACAGGTTTAATAGTTTATATTTTAGAACAGTTTTGTGCGATTGCTTTGCCGCTTTTTTTTTATGAATTTTTTAGGCCGTAATGCTTTGGCTTTTTAAGGGTTAAGGCATCGGCAACGGTTGGTACTTGGTGGTGAATGCCGCCTGCTCTTTCATCATTAAACGAATCGGGTATGTTGTTGCTTTCGGCTAATTGCCCCCAAGTTTTGTGTTCGCTATCATCATCGGTTCTTACCATAGTTATACATTCTTCAACTGGGCAAACTAGTGAACAGAGGTTGCAGCCTACGCAGCTTTCATCAATTATACTTGGTATTCTTGTGCCATCAGTTGCTAATGCAATTGCTTGATGCGCACCATCTTCACAGGCGGTGTAACACAAATCGCAACCAATACATTTGTCTTTATTAATACGAGCTTTTACTTCGTAATGTAAATTAAGATCTTTCCATTCTTTTACATTGGGCAATGCTTTGCCTAAGAAATCGTAAATAGTATTAAACCCTTTTTGGTGCATATATTGCCTTAGCCCTGTTTCCATTTCACGTACAATGCCAAAACCATAATGCATTACGGCGGTACATACTTGCACCGAAGATGCGCCTAACAAAATATACTCTACCACATCACGCCAAGTTTCAATACCGCCAATACCACTTATGGGTACGTGTTTTATTTTAGGATGCTGGGCTAAATCTTTCACCATGTGTAAAGCAATCGGTTTTACGGCTGGGCCACAATAACCACCATTAGTTCCTTTGCCGTTTACTATAGGGTAAGGGGCAAACTCATCTATATCAACCCCAACAATGCTTTTAAATGTGTTGACTAAAGAAATGGCATCGGTGCCGCCTTGTGCAGCTGCAAGGCCAGGCTCAACAATATCTGAAACGTTGGGTGTTAGCTTGGTAATAACTGGTATGTTAGCCAGCTCCATTACCCAACTAACTATGGTTTTTAAAACCGATGGCTCTTGACCAACGGCAGAACCCATGCCACGTTCGCACATGCCATGCGGACAACCAAAGTTGAGTTCAATACCATCTGCGCCTGCGTTTTCTACATCTTTAATTATTTGCGCCCACTCGGCTTTCGACTCTACCATTAAAGATGCAATAATAGCGTTATCAGGAAAGTGTTTTTTTACTTCTTCAATTTCTTTAAGGTTATCTGCCAATGGCCTGTCGGTAATCAACTCAATATTGCTAAAGCCAGCCATACGTGTGTTGCGATAATTAACAGATCCATATCTGCTGGATACATTGATAACTGGCACGCCCAAGGTTTTCCAAACGGCACCGCCCCAGCCAGCATCAAAAGCTTTCATAACTTGATAACCCGTATTTGTTGGTGGCGCAGAAGCTAACCAAAAAGGATTAGGGGCTTTAATGCCTGCAAAGTTTATATTTAAGTCTGCCATTTTATTTCAATTTATAAGGTTTTGAATGTCTCTTACTGTTTGGGTTATTGATTAAAATTTTGCTATTTATTAGTTAACCATTTATCAATACCCAAAGCAGCCATTTTACCATCGTAGGCTGCATTAACTACTTCTGCGCCACCATTAACGGCATCGCCACCTGCAAAATATTGTGGCTTTTTGGTTTGAAAAGTTTCTGAATTTACAACAATTTTATTTTTACGATCTACTTCAATATCCATCATACCCAACAATTTTACCTTTTTACTTTGCCCCGTTGCTTTAATCACCATATCACAATCAATAGTAAATTCGCTGCCATCAACTTCTTCTAAACGGCCGTTAACAGTTGCTGTTTTTTTAAACGTTACGCCTGTCGCACTTCCGTTGCCTGTTATAGCAATTGGTGTGGCGTTAAAAATTCCTTGAACCCCTGCGCTCTTTGCCAAATCATATTCAAATTCGTAAGCACCCTTTTCCGTTTTACTTCTTCTGTACACCAAAAAAACTTCGCTCGCTCCCATTCGTGCCGCTTCAGAAGCAGCGTCCATTGCAGTATTTCCACCACCAATTACCACCACTTTTTTTCCTACTTTTGTTGTGTGATGTTTCATTCTCAAATCTTCAATAAACTCAACTGCGCCGGTTACATTCTCTTTGGCTTCCCCTTCTAAATTTAAAAAATTGGTAGCTCCCAAACCAATACCAACAAAAATGGCATCATACGCATCTTCTAATTTGGCAACCTGTTCTTTTGTTGTTATTGAATGGTTGTATTCTATATTAAAATTCAACTGCTTTTGTAAATAGTTGATTTCTTCCAACGCTTCTTCATTAGTAATTTTGTAAGGTGCAACTCCGTAAACGGTTAATCCACTTGGCTTGTCTTTGGCTTCATAAATCACCACTTCGTAACCCAGCATACGTAACTCACAAGCACAAGCAATGCCTGCTGGGCCAGCACCAATTATCGCTATTTTTTTATTGTTTTTATTAGATGCTTTAAATAGACTTACATTATTATCCATCGCTTGCCTTGTTGCGTAATTTTGTAAACGGCCAATTTGAATAGGCGGCACATCTTGATGATTATACACACAAGCACCTTCGCATAAAACACCTGTTGGACAAACCGTTCCACAAGCATTACCCAACCAATTAGATGCATAAATGGTTTTGGCCGAACCAATGGTATTTTTAGTATTAATTTGTTTAATGAACAATGGAATATCAATACCCGTTGGGCAAGCCGTTATACAAGGCGCATCATAACAATAGAGGCATCTTGAACTTTCGTAATAAGCCTCTGTGTCATTCATCAATGGTTTTTTCTGCTTAAAGTTAGCTTCAAACTCTTGCTCGTTTGTTGGTCTTTTGTATTCTGCCATAATTAAATTACCCGTTTTATAATCTTATTCAAAACTAACATTTTTAGTCCAATGGAACATGTTCTATTGGGTAAATTTAAATATTCTTTCTTAATAGTAAATCCAACCTTTATCAACTTTAACAACAATATTATCAAGACTCACTTCCACCATTGAGTTGTACCAAACGAAACGGGAATACCTACCTTTATCAACTTTCGTTAACCCACTACTATTAGTGTATTGGTATATATTATTTGAACCATAACTACGTATATGTAATGGCTGTCCAATCAAATAGGTTACTTCACCTAACTCCATTCCCACTTTAATTTGTTCAAATTTTTCTGGGCTGTAATCTTCTGCGAATTTTGTGTCAATATATTTGTTTAAAAAATGTTTTCCTTCAATTAATGGAAATTGCCCTGCCATAAATAGAAATATAGTTAGTATTAAAAGCCCAATTACAGATATTATTTTTAAAATTATTTTGATCATATCATAACAATAAAAATAACGAAGAAGTAGCCGAGTAAAAAGATTAAGGCAGAAAATGGGAAAGCTATTTTTGCTGCTTTTATTTGTTTCTGCAAAAAAGTTCCTTCCATCCAAACTGAAATTAAAGGCGTAGCAAGAAGTCCAGCAACAAAAAGAACACCAAGCGCTACTAATTTTAAATGCTCACTTGAATAGGCTGTTAAGTAAAAACAAAGCGCAAATAAAAATACTGTTGCTATTAAGCTTTTCATATTTATTAATTTGGGTTTGCGAATTAAAGCTCTGTTAACTTACCATAAGTTTCTGGTCTTCTGTCTCTAAAAAATTGCCAGGTTGAACGCACCTCATCAATTAAATCTAAATCAAATTCTGCTACTAACAATTCATCGTCTTCTCTTGATGCTTGTGAAAAAATTTGTCCACGAGGATCAACAAAATAAGATTGCCCGTAAAATTGACCCAAGTTCCAGGGCTTTTCTGTACCTACTCTATTAATGCAACCCATAAAATAACCATTGGCTGCTGCATGAGCTGGTTGCTCCAACTTCCACAAATATTCACTTAAACCTGCAACGGTGGCCGAAGGGTTGTAAACAATTTCTGCACCATTTAAACCTAATGCTCTTGCGCCATCTGGAAAATGCCGATCGTAACAAATATATAAACCCACTTTAGCATACCTTGTTTCAAAAACAGGATAACCTAAATTGCCCGGCTTAAAAAAGAATTTCTCCCAAAAGCCAGAGGTATGGGGAATGTGGTTTTTTCTATACTTGCCCAAGTAAGTACCGTCGGCATCAATAATGGCTGCAGTATTGTACAAAACGCCTGCTTGCTCTTTTTCGTAAATTGGCACAATAATTACCATTTGATATCTTTTGGCATAAGCTGCAATCTTTTCGGTTGTTGGCCCTGGTATGGTTTCCGCAGAAGCGTACCATTTTGCATCTTGCCCAGGGCAGAAGTAAGGCGTATTAAAAATTTCTTGTAAGCAAAGTATCTGCACACCTGCTTTACCTGCTTGCTCAATAAAAGGAATATGTTTATCATACATCGCTTCCATAATTTCAGCAATAGTGCCTTCCCCTTCAGATATTGGTAGGCTCATTTGAATTAAGCCCGATTTTATTTTTCTTGCCATATCGTTTGTTTTATTTACTTTTAATTTTAGTAAGATGGTTATAAAAGTAAGCATTAGTTTTTAAACTCACAAAATGAGATTTTTGCACAAATGCTGCCCTTATGTTTTGTTGTATTAACAGGTCAACATTTTCTCATTGATTGGTTTGTAGCACTTTTTCGTAGTTGCTAATAAATTCTTTAGCTTGCATGTTTGTTTAGATTTTTGAAATTTAAAGATAAGCTAATGAGGTAAAAAAATTAACAACGCTTTATGTATAAATTATAAATGTATAAAAGCGGTTATTATGGCTGATAGAATTTGGAAAATTAGCCTTGACAGGAGTGGTTATACCATTTGCAGGGAGGGCAATGCAGCAAAGCAAAATGGTATTTGAACGGATGGCGAGACCAAAATTTATGTGAGTGGCAACTGTTTCGCTTCTAAAATTTAAAAATAATTGTATCAAATTTAAATCAATTTATTCCTCACACTTTACCTACTACAAAACGATAAAAAATTTTTTTTATTTGATGTTACCTTTATCAATCTCTATTTTTATATGGAAATAAAAAAAGGTTGCCTTCTTTCGAAAACAACCTTTTTAATTTGGTTCATTTATCTATTAATGAATAATAATTGTTTGGGTGTGTAGTTTACTTTCTGTTAGTACGGTAATTAGGTAACTACCATTATTTAAATTTTCTGCATTTAATTTTAAAGCTGTAGTGGTTTCATTTAAATCAATTGGAATATGGTGTTGCTTGCCTGCAATATCAAAAATTTCGATTTTACTAATTTTTGTATTAATATTGGTAAGATCAATTGTAAAAACGCCGTTATTAGGGTTAGGGTAAACTGCTATTGTTTCTTCTTCGGCTACTAACTTTTTGCTTGCTTCTTCTTTTTGAAATTGATTGCCATTGCCACAATTCCAAATGGCGGTTACGTCTTCTAAGCCATAGGCTTCTACACAAGAAAAATTTTCACGATCGGTGCAGAACAGGCTTCCATCTTCATAGTATAATCTTAACCAACTTCCTTCTTCAACGGTAAGAAAGGCGTATGCGCCATTATCGTATTCGCGTATGGTGGCGCCAAAACAATTAAACGGTTCAACCAAATCATTTAACCATGGATATTTTTCTGTAATTGCTTCCCCTATGTTTGTGTATTCCCAAATTAAATCTCCCTCATTTGCTGCTTGCCATAGCGCAACATCACATTCGTTGTAATATGCAAAACCAGTAAAGCAAATCACGTTGCCTTCGCAATCATAAATTGCTGAACCACCAGTATCTGTTGGGCAGTAAGGGTATATTGGGTAGCTTAACGTGTAAATGTAATCATCTCCATTATAATTAAATGACTTTATTTCTTTTAAATCACATTCTGAATTACCCGAATTTGTTATTATTTCTTTTACCCAGTTTAAATTTAATGGGTTACCAACAATTGTACAATTTGTTGATGGCGGTTGATCGCTACAATTCCAGGTATTTGTTGGCGTGGTAAGGCCATAAGTTTCTACACAAGAAAAGTTTTCACGATCTGCACAGTAGCGGGTACCATCTTGATAATACATAGTGGTACCTGTTGGGGTTTCTATAATAAGAAATGCATAAGGCCCCAAGTCGTATTCAATTACTTGGCTTCCATCAACACAATTTTGTGGGCTAATAATGTCGTTCAACCACGCATAGTTTTCAAAAATTGGCGCGCTTTCTTCTTCTTCTTCATTATCATTACATTCTTCAAGGTTAATTTCAAATGAAGTTGCTCCAACATCGGCTAAATAATAATCATAAATATAAAGTTTATATAAATTATTTGTTGCATAGCCAACACCACCAGTAAAAGTAAAGGTTTCCTCTTCTTCAAAAGTGTATAACTGAGGTGTGTCACCATTTACCCTATTACCATAAATACCATAAGTATCACTTAATGCGCCTGTGGCAGTTATATCAATTGAAAAAGTACCACCATTGTTACAAACTAAATTACTGAATTTTGCTGTTATATTAGCTGGTGGTTCAATATTACAAGTCCATTGGGTAGCTAACTCGGTAAGGCTGTAAGCATCTACACAAGAGAAGTCGCGTATGTTTTCGCAATAATAAGTACCATCTTGAAAGTATAAAATGCCTGGCGCTTCTGGGTATTTTACAAAAATGTAATTGAAATTACCTTTTTTATAAACGCTAACCGTTAAACCATTGGCACAATAAACAGGGTCAACCAAATTTAACAACCAAGGGTATTGATCGAAAATTTCGTTATTTGAAGCTTGACATGCTCCATCATAATCAATTTCAACTCCTTCACAAGCTGCTTCGCAAGCGTTGCCGTAAGTGTTTCCATCTGTACCACAAACAGGTTCAAACACCGCTGGGCAAATGCAAGGTTCTGCACATGCTCCATCATAATCAATTTCAACTCCTTCACATGCTGCTTCGCAAGCGTTGCCGTAAGTGTTTCCATCTGTACCACAAACAGGTTCAAACACCGCTGGGCAAATGCAAGG
>ENA-ORXT01005009-ORXT01005009.1-marine-metagenome-genome-assembly--contig:-NODE-5009-length-13278-cov-3.571017_pt1 | contig 13278 bp, 8 predicted proteins | sample MGYA00237868_ERZ511482 | MGnify/ENA metagenome assembly ERZ511482 | reverse complement strand
TGGAGGCTAAGAAAGGGAAAAAAGCGGTTGGGGTTTGGCGGGCTATTTGGCGGGTGGAGGGGCTGGGGTAATTCTCTTAACTTTACTAATCTTATCGAATTCTCAGGAGGTACAGGGGTTTAGTAAATAGATGTCGTGACATATAATAAATCCTGCCCTAGCGATTTTGGGGGAGATATAAATTTTGTTTTTGTAATATCCATGTTTTTCATATCTTTACAGTATCCTACCTTGAGAAAACTTACCGGATATAGGATGCGACATTTCTTTGATGTCTAATTTACGAAAGTTACTTTTTTTTTTTTAGACTTATTTCAATGAAATAAGACGATAACTTCTACTATACATACCCAAAGGTATACAGTAAATCAAGATTTTATCTGAATTTTCTATTGGTTTTTAGAATAACATTATCTAATGATAAACTATTCGTAACTAATTAGAACCCTCAACACATAAATAATTATTTTGGAAACAATTCAAAGCATACCAAATGCAGCGAGAACTTTTGAAGCATTAAGACATCTTGGATATGATCTTAACGCATCAATTGCTGATATAATTGACAACTCAATAACAACCAGAGTTAAATCAAAGGAAGTCAACCTGTTTTTCAATCTTGGTGATGACGGAAATATAAATTGCAGGATTCAGGACGATGGTCTTGGAATGAAAGAAAAAGAACTGGAAGAAGCAATGAGGTTAGGAGCAGAAATAAAATATGATGATGCTGATCTGGGCAAGTTTGGAATGGGGTTGAAAACAGCATCTTTGAGTCACTGTAATAAACTGACCGTAATAACGAAGAGGAAAAACTCTTCTACATTCGGAATGCAATGGGATATGGATTATGTTGAAAAAAGTAAAGGCTGGAATCTCTTGAAATTAAAGCCTGAAGACGTTTGGGCTATTTTGGATGAGGAGTCTATGGATATTGGACTATCCGGAACAATTGTTTTATGGGACAACATGGAACAATTAACCTCTGATTATAAGTCATATGAAAGAGAAACCACTGCGAATAATTACTACCATCGAATTCTTAAAAAACTGGGGGTACATATTTCAATGGTCTTTCACAGGTTTATGGATGGAACTGTTGCCAAATCGGACAGGAAAACTATTAAATTAAATGGGCGAAAACTTAAAGCATGGGACCCATTTTGCTATAAAGAAGAAAATTCATATCAGGTCAAAATAAAACAGGAATTAGCAGAGCTCAAAATTCCGGGATATAATAAACCGGTTTTAATAAATGGTTTTATACTGCCAACAAAAGATGATTTTTCATCTGAAAAAAAATGGGAGGCTGCCAAAGGAAATTTGTCATGGAATGATTCACAAGGTTACTACATATATAGAGCTAATCGATTAATCAGATTTGGTGGCTGGCAAGGAACAAGATCAAAAGATGAACACACCAAACTTGCAAGAATGAGTATCGATATCGACCCATCTTTGGATAAGTTATTTAAAATCACTGTAAATAAAAATAAAATTCAGTTTCCTGAAATTTTATACTATCATTTAAAAGAGAAAGTTAATAGAGTGGTCATTAAAGAAGCTGACAAGAAATATAGAAAGAAGAGAAAGTCAGAACCGGTTACAAATAAATTCAGAACTGGAAGGACCAATAAAAAAGTTGAGACAATATCAAAAAACCTTGTTGATAATAGTAATATCAAAACTAGTGTAAATAAAAAAAATGAAGTTATAGTAGAAAATCCAGCGGGGAACTGGATACCTAATCAAGTATCCGAATTTTTAAAATATGGTAATGAAGAGAATTTCGAGGTTATCTCAGATGCTTTTGATCCTAAACACTTTTGGAAAATTATATGTAACGAGGATGAAAAATTTAAGGTTCTTGTAAATACCAATCATCCATTCTATACTCAAATTTATAAATCAAATCAAAAAAGCAATGTTTCAAGTGCTATTGATGCGCTTCTTTTTGCTCTGGCTTTTTCAGAATTATACAATAGAAATATTCAAAACTCTCACCTCTTTGATACTTTTAAGACAGTCTGTTCAAAAGTTCTTTCAAAGTTGTCAGATGAAAATACCTTTTAGATATGTTAGAAAGACAAATATCTCAAATCGCCCAAAATCTTATCGACAAGTTCGATCATTTCGGAAAAGAAAACTTTAATCTCGATATTGAACTCAAAAAATTACTCCATCCTGTAACGGGTGACATCATCAATAAATCTGCTTTAAATGAAATAGAGGAAATAGTCCTTGATAAAATTAACTACAGGCGTGTTAAAAATACTGCAAGACTGATACCTATTTCTGTGGTTTCAGATCCGAAATTACATGAGAAGTGGTATGAAGAATGGTTAGAAAAAAATGTTGACGAAGTAGGCAGTTATTACTGGAAACGTCTGGAAAATTATTTATCGATGAATCTATCCACAAAATATGATTCAGAGAGTGCTGCCAAAATAATTGGTTCTATTGATTACGCTACTCGTGAAATAATGGGGCAACTGGCGAATCCCAGAAGAAATGAGTTTAGTTACAAAGGTTTGGTACTGGGGTATGTTCAAAGTGGCAAGACTGCCAATTTTACAGCATTAATTGCAAAGGCAGCAGATGCAGGTTATCGTCTGATAATTGTGATGGCTGGTATTCACAATATACTTAGAAGGCAAACTCAAATTAGACTAGACAGAGAACTTACGGGGATGAATGATATGAAAATTGATGGTGATTATATTGAAGAGCCGTCTGATGCCAAGAGATTTACCCGTATCACAACAGCTCGTATGAAAAAAAGGGCTACCCGCTCGGGAGAGGTAAAGGTAAAAGATATTGGGGAATTTGAGGTTGTTAATGTTGACCCGTTTGATTCTATATGCAAGAGGAATACACCTACTCTTGCTATTATTAAAAAAAATACCAAGGTTCTTGGACGACTTGTTGATTATATTGAAAGATCAACCCCGGAAAGTAGAGCAAACATCCCGGTTTTAATTGTTGATGACGAAGCAGATCAGGCTTCTATAGATACTAACGCATCGAAAAGTGATACAGATCCAAGCAGGACTAATGACTACATCCGAAGACTTCTTGGTCTATTTCCACGTAAAGCATATATTGGATACACCGCTACTCCTTTTGCAAACGTTTTGATTAATATGAATGAAATTCATTCTGAACTGGATGACGATCTTTATCCCAGAAATTTCATCATTTCACTACCAAAGCCGGAGGGTTATTTTGGGAGCGAGCAGATATTTAGAAGTGAAATTGCGGATCATATAGTATTTAAAGTTGACGACCTTGAGAAAGAAGAAATTATTGAGAATAATAATTTTCCTGATGGTTTACATAAGTCTGTCGTCGTATTCTTATTGTCATGTAGTGTAAGAAACTTAAGAGGTGATCAAAAAAAACCAATGAGTATGCTTATCCATATTTCTCATAGAATCAATGATATGAGAATTACGTATGGCATGGTAAATCAGTTTATCGAAGACCTGGATATCAGGTATAAAGTTGATAATAATAGACTGAGAAATGAAATAAAAAAAATCTGGAAAAAGTTTAAAACTGATTCATCTGCTATTCTGGAAAAACTGGAATTAAAAAATCCGGTTCCTGCTTTTCCCAAAGTGTGGACGGAAATGGAAAATGTATTCAATGTTCTCAAGGTTCTTGAGCTTAATAGTACATCGGATGATCGACTGGATTATACAACAGGAAGTGAACTTAAAGTGATCGCAGTTGGAGGTAACCAGCTATCGAGAGGGCTGACTCTGGAAGGTCTGATGACTAGCTATTATCTACGGGATAGCAGACAATACGATACGTTGTTGCAGATGGGCAGGTGGTTTGGATATCGCTATGGATATGAAGATCTCACAAGAATATATACTTATGAAAGAATCTGGGACAGTTTTAAGCATCTTGCTTTAGTGGAGGAAGAACTTAGAAATGATATAACAAGATACGAAAACGATGAATTAACCCCTGCTGACTACGCAGTAGCTATTCGGACTCACTCAAGACTTAGAGTAACATCAGCAAACAAACTGGGTGCTGGTGACATGAGACAAGAGTCGTTTAGTAAATCTATAAACCAGACATTCAGGTTTCCCCTGGATAGTCCAAAAATATTGAAGTATAATCTTTCATTGTTCAATACCTTTATTAAGAAAATTGCTGTTCATTCTAAATTTGCTGAATCCAGAATGAATGGAATCTTTTTGACGAAAAATTATGTTGATGGAAGATTTGTTGTAGATGAGTTTCTACAAAAATATAACTATGAATCAAGGGAAGATGTTGGTGGTTCAGGAATCAATAAAGACAAATTGATAGAGTATATTAATCGGAGAACTAGTGACGGTGAACTCAGAGACTGGAAAATTGCTATCGTAGGAAAACAAAAAGAGACCAGTGAAAATAAAAAAATAGCGTTAGGTAATTTGGAAATTGTTCCTATAACCAGAAGTCGTTTGAATAAAGATATTTTTGGTAATAAATATAACGTCGGTGTTCTGACAGATAAAGAACATTTGAAAATAGACCTCGGGAAAAATGCAGTAGATCCTTTTATTGGCAGGAGTGCACAAAGACCTTTGTTAATTCTTTATGTTATTTGGTCCGGGAGTAAAGCTCGAATCATTGACAAGGATAAAAGATCAAATAGAGTTGATTTGTTTGATAGTATAAAAAGTAAAAAGGTAAATGTTGCTGGATTTGCTTTAATACTTCCGAAAAGTAATCGGGAGCCAAATAATTATATAGGACAATAATGGAACTTGTTAAACTAGATATTAATAGTTGGAAGAACCTGACAAAGGGAGGTAATCAGATATCTGGTTATGATGCCGAGTTTATTTTTTTTAATAAATCAGAAACTGACTTGTTATTGTTTCAGGACGAAAAGGGATTCTTTCATTTTGTAATAAAACTATCTGAAGTACCTAAAACCAGTATAGTAAATCCCAACGTTAATGGACTAAATACATCTGTAAACAAATACAGGATTCATTCAATAGAAGAAGTGATTTTTATAGACGTCGTTTGCAATCACAAAGCCTATTTAAGAGAATTCACCGCACTTGTAAAAGAGGTTGGGATAAATATCTGTCAAGGCACTGAAGAAAAGCTTATTACGGTAAACAAAATCATTACATCATGGATAGCTTTCTGGGGAATCCAGAGTGGAAATCTTTTGTCAGAAGAATCTCAACTGGGTCTGATAGGTGAATTATTTGCTCTTAAGCATTTTGCAGGTTTAAATTATCAAATAGCACTGGATTCATGGAAAGGTCCCCAAGGATTTGTACATGACTTTGTTTTTGATAGCTATAGTATAGAAATCAAGACAACCCTGAAAGGCGAACATTTGCATATAATAAACGGGTTAGAGCAGTTAACAAGTTTGCAAGAAAAAGACCTTTATCTGTTGTCGATTATTGCCTCCAGAAATAATACTAAAGGGATTTCATTGCCAGAAATAATATACGACATAGCAAATACATATCTTGCAAACGACCCTGAATATCTATCCATTTTCTTTAATCTGTTAAAGAGTGTTGGCTACAATAAAATTCATGAAACTGATTATGATATTTTTAAATTTGAGATTTTATCGAACAAAGTCTTTATCGTAGACGAGGAGTTTCCGAAAATCACAAACGAATCCTTCTCATACCCTATTCCAAAGGAAGTAAAACAAATTCGATATACTTTGGACTTAAATACAGTATCCAGTAGTATTGCATTTCAAGATTTGATGCCATTATAATTAACTGGATTATATTGGCAAGGATAATCATCTAAAACAGAAATTCTATCTATAGAAGAGAATCCAGTAAATAAAAATTAGCTAATCTTTGCTTTTTCCTGAACGACACTTAAAAAATCCGATAAGTTTATTAACCAATTTTGCTGGTCAGGTAAATACGTTTCGTGAATTTCCTGGGGCAATACAAGCTGTAATTTTTTTGCTTGCATTTCAGTTGTCTGATTTTCACTTATTCCAGGTTCTAAAGTAAGAAGGTGCTTTTCTTCTATTTTCTTTGCCTCAGCTAAAACCTGTCTCCATCTGTCTTTACAGGAAGATTTGGCTCCCAGCATTGTCAATTTGGAAACAGGAAAATCATCAGTATGGTATTCTTCTATACCCGGAAAAACAAAATCCGGTTTTGATTTATATTCCGTAACTTTCTCTCGTGCGTAGCTAATTTTTCTGTCGAGAAAAATTTGTTCCAGATGATTTTCCAGGGCATATCCCATTCTGGATTTTCTGCGATTGTGTACACTCAATGAGAAGCTGACAAAGCTATCCACATCATCAAATCCCTGATCAATTCTCTGTTGCACAATGTGACGCTCAAGAGTTCTAAAAAGCATTTCCTCCTGATCAATCCATGCAAGTAGAACTATATCAGGATTATCAAGAGATGAAACATCTGAAAGAGTATTCCTGGCAAAAGCCGAAAAGATTCGAGTACTTGGAAAGGTAGTACCAAATTCTTTTAACAAAATAGCAATCCAGTCAGTCTCTTCTGTTTCCAGTTTAATGTCTATTCCAAGTGATTCAAGAATGGTTCTCCCCGCATAACCGAGTTCTTTATTTGTCTCACCTTCGATATTTCCAACAGTAAATAAATTATTCTCTCCGTTTACGTTAAATAGCCATAAAGTCTGTCTCTCATAGGTGCTATCTTTTCTTACCACCAGGCAAAGAACAGACCCATCTATGCGTTTGCCTATAATCAACAGATCACCTTCTTTTGCCATTTCCATCACAGGATTGGTCTGGAAATATAATCTGTATTCTGTTCTGGTTATATGATTTTCTCTTGAATCATACCAAGTCATAAAACCTTGAGAACTGATAGTCTGTTCTTCTTCTTCTCCGAGGTAAAGATATAAGCAATCCATCTTATTTCTGTTTTCACCAAAAACAGAAACCATAGATTTTATACCGTTAAATTCGTGCTGATTGGATTTTTTAGGATCGGTTTCTACCGCGGAGAGTCGTTTGATTACTACTCCTTGAAAATATTGTGATAATCTGGACATTGATTAGTATTTTCAATCTGGAATTTTTCCAGATCACTTTTTAAAAATTTTTCCGTGAGTGCCGTAATTTCATTCAGAGACCTTTTATATTTTCCTTTCCATGCACATTCCCATATTACGAGTACTCTCCATTTTAATTCGTATAATTCCTTGAGATGTTTCAGATCTCGAATTTTATTACCATTAATTTTGTTTTTCCAGAATTCCGGTCTTGTTTTTGGCCATTTAAAAAGATGGCAATCATGTCTATGCCAAAAGCATCCGTGTATAAAAATAACTGTATTATATTTAGCCAGAACGAGATCCGGTTTTCCAGGCAAGTTTTTTTTGTGAAGTCTATACCTGTATCCTTTATTGAATAACGCTTTTCTGATAGCTACTTCAGGTTTGGTATTCTTCCCTTTAATTCCCGCCATCATCTGGCTCCTCTTTTTCTTCGATACAATATCAGTCATTCGTTCTGTATTTTTCTACAAAATCGTCAGTACTTAATACGTCCTGAAACGGAATTTTTATTTGACCTTTATTTTCTTTGACCAGGTGTACTATATGGGATTTCATATGTTCGGCAATTGCCTCAATTACCGGAACTACTACTGCATTTCCAAATTGCCTGTATGCCTGTGTATCTGAAACAGGGATTTCAAATTGCGACTGTCCAGGTTTATCAAAACCCATTAATCTTGAACATTCCCTTGGCGTTAAACGACGTGGCCTCTTTCGTTTTTGTTTCAAAAGAATTTCTGAACCATCTTTATGATACCTGGCTGATAAAGTTCTGGCTACTCCGTCACGTTCGTTAAGTCCAAACCCAAATCCGTTTCCTTTTTTTCTATGCTTTTCTGCGTAATCCTGCAGGTATTGCCACAACTTTGGAGATAAAGTATATTTTTCATTTACCTTGGCTTTTTCTCCTTCAGTAAAAGGAAATTCTTCTTCCTCTGTTCCATCTTCAGGGTGGAGAATTGTATTAAGTCTAGGACCTTCCTTCGAGTCCGGAATATTTAAATCCTTGAAACTAAAACCGGTATCCTTACGAAAACCGGCAATAAATATTCTCTCTCTATGTTGAGGAACGAAACCCTTTGCATCAATGACGCGAGTATCAATGGTATATCCTAGGCCTTCAAGTACTTCCTTGATTGTACTAAAGGTATTTCCTTTATCATGGCTCGTCAAATTCTTTACATTTTCCAGAAGAAAGGCTGAAGGTTTATGATACGCTATAATTCTTGCAACGTCAAAGAATAATGTTCCTTGCGTCTTGTCATGAAATCCATGTTTCTTTCCAAGAGCATTTTTCTTGGAAACACCAGCCAGTGAAAACGGCTGGCATGGAAATCCTCCCAGAAGAACATCATGGGAAGGAATATCAGCCTCATCAATTTTTGTGATATCTCCGGCAATGGAATGATCACATCCAAAGTTCGCCAGATATGTTTGCCGTGAAAATCTGTTCCATTCACTGGTAAAAACACACTTTCCGTTGATTGATTCAAAGCCTTTCCGGATTCCACCGATTCCCGCGAATAAATCGATAAAAGTAAATTGTGATTTTCTTTTAATTTTTTTCTCCGTTGTTGTATCAGCTATTCGCTTTATCAGGTCCAGAATACCTTTTCTCGGCTCAGCCTGGGCTTTTTCCCACCTGTAAATAGTGCGCTGTGTATATCCTGTTAATTCAGCCAAGTCCTGAATTGTAAGGCCGGCTTTCTCTCTTAACTCTGTAAAGGATTGATTCATATTGAAATTGTATTAAAATCTGGGAGTGTTTTTGACATAGTTTCGCAATGATAAGTTTTTAAATCATAAGTTCCAACAAAATTTGTATTAAAATAATACTTTTATATTTGGGTTTTATTTTAAAATAACTTTTTAATATAATACTCTTCGTATATCCTTTTGTTGAAGGATATGGTAAAAGGAAGGGATCCTCTAAGACCGACTCTCCTGTCCTGAAAAGATGAATTCCGATATCCACTCAATACTTTATCATTTCTCCGTATCTTGCACTTAAAATCTATCACAAAGAGCTATTAGTTACTAGTATATGAGAATTATATATCGCCTAGACGATTTCCTGTACAAGATTTTTCCAGAATTAAAAGAAGTTTCAACGGATGAAGGTCTAATCAAAGCTATACAGGATAAATACTCAACAGAGAGTTATACTCCTGCTGTAGAGATATCTGATGGTACTATCCAGATCGACCTAAATCTGGATCAGGCCATGGAGAATAAGGAAGCCTTTGACCAGGTTGTCAAGAACGCGGAAAAAGGACAATTCGATAAGGCAAAAACACTTATTAAAGATTTAATTGCCAAGGAAAGTCGGAGTTCGGAAGTATACCGAATTTATGGTCAAATCTTGTCAGAGGAAGGCGATTCAGAAGGAGGAATAAATCAATTGATAGAATCTTTAAAGTGGAATCCTCAGAATACAAATGCTTTGTTAATGATGGGAAATATTTATGCTGGTATCAAAAACGATATTGAGACTGCAGAGATATTTTACCGGAAGGTACTGGAGCAGGAATCTGAAAATTATATTGCACTGAATAACATCGCAGGGATAATTGCTAAATCAGGAAACTTTGACAAGGCGTTACCCTATTTTGAGAAGGCCTCTTCAATTAACCCAAAATACCCAAACTCTTCCTACGGACTGGCATTAACATTCTTTAACCAGGGAGATTATCTCAACGCATTTGAGAAGGCTTCCTCAGCACTAAAGATTATAAAAGAGGAAAAGATAAATGATAAAAACTTAACTCAATCTTGCCAGTCTTTACAAATGGAATCTGCAAAATCGTATGCTTCCCAAATTGATGAGGAAAAGCTTTTTAGGCCATTTATTATAGATTTAGAAAAAAAGACTTCCAGGAAAATTGATATAGTTGTTGATGAGAGTATTCCTACCGCTGCCAAAATTGAAATTGCTGAATACCGAGGGAATACTAATCATACGATTCGATACAAAAAAACTAGTGCGGGTTATGCGCACCTGGTCATGCACGAATTAACTCACCTGGAGTTAATTGAGGAAGCTCGTAAGGAGCAGGAGAACTATTTATTTACGGCAACGCTTCAAAATGAAAATGCTTTTTATAAAAAAGCTCTTAAGGAGAAAAAGAAAATGATCAAGGGTGGTTTGCCGGAACAGAATCTAAGACCGTTTTTGAAAAACATGTTTGATGGAATAAATCTTCAGATGTATAATGCACCTATTGATCTATTTATCGAGCAACGACTTTACGACCGAAATACTGCATTGCGACCTATTCAGTTCTTAAGTCTATTGAAACTTCACCAGCAGGCAGTCACCGGGGCAAATGATCCTACTGCAAAACAGGTGGCTCCTAAATTTGTAAGAGATGCGAATATTATATTAAGTTTTACCCAGCTATTTCAGTTAAAGGAATTATTTGGTGTGAACTTCATCGACCGAATTAAAGAGCCGGTACTTCTAAAAAAAGCAACTAGCATTTACGAGGAGTATCTTAAAATGAAGGATGATAAAGAAGGTGGTGAGGAATATGATTTGATCAAATGGTGGGCGGAGGATTTAAATCTTGAATCATATTTTACGCTGCAGCCAGAAGGTTTAGGTAATAAAAAAACTTCTCCTAACAAAGGGAATTCCAGTTTTAGAATGCCTGAAGATATTATGGCGGAGATTGAAAATGATCCATATGGTTTCAATACTGATTCTGCTTTTGAAGATGAGCAAATGAAAAAATTTGTCAAATCAAATAAGACTGCGGAAATGAATATGGCGGTGGTATTCTACATGGTAGATGGCATTCAATATTTTACCGATAAATCTACAGATAAGGCTAAAGAGGCAGGATTCGAAATTGCGGAATTAGGGAGACTTGGAATTGATCCAAATGGAAAAGATACTTATAGTCTAAGATCGATTCCAAAAAAATCTTTTACCGGCTGGAAGATGCTGGCCTATATGTATGTTACCTGGTCTATTTTTGACCCTTCTGTAGTCCCAGAGTTAGGACTGGATTTTAAGGAGGAATACAACTTGGCAAAAAAAATAGCAAATAAATAATATGTCTGACCTTAAAGAAATTATCGACAAGCTCGTTGAATTTAGAGATGAAAGAGATTGGTCTCAGTTTCATAATCCCAAGGATTTGGCGCTAGCAATTAATATCGAAGCTGGTGAACTCCTGGAGCTATATTTATGGAAAAGTCATGAGGAAGCAAATAAAGAAAAAGTGAAAGAAGAATTGGCGGATGTTATGGCCTTTTCTTTTCTGTTGGCTGATAAGTATGGTTTTGATATCAAAGAGATTATGCTCGATAAGATTAAGAAGAATGGTGAGAAGTACCCGGTGGATAAAGCCAAGGGGACGGCTAAAAAATATGATGAGTTATGATTGCTAAAAATGACTTTATCGTAAACAGATTTGAGTTTGATGCAAATCTGTTTGACGAATTTCATGCTGACCATCGCTTGAATGACCTATGGCCTATTGTTTATATACTGAGTGACGAAAAGATAAAGGAAGCTTATGTAGGTGAGACTACCGATACTTATGCACGGATGAAAAGTCATTTAAAGAATAACGCAAAAAGTAAGTTGACTGCAGTTCATTTAATTTCAAGCGAAAAATTCAACAAATCTGCTACGCTGGATATTGAATCTAATCTCATAAAATATATCTCCGGAGATGGTCAATACAAACTTCTCAATGGAAACATAGGGTTAGCAAATCATAACTATTTTCAAAAGCCTGTTTACTGGGATATTTTTTCAGAATTGTGGGATGCTCTTAGAGCGGAAGGAATCTCTAGGCATTCTCTCGAATACATAAATAATTCAGACCTCTTTAAGTATTCACCTTACAAGACGCTTACAAACGAACAGAAGGATGGTCTGATGATGATCATTAATAGTTTGCTAAGTGAGAGTTTTAACAATATCATTATTGAAGGTGGAGCTGGTACCGGTAAAACGATTCTGGCAATTTTCCTTTTCAAGTTACTTAAGTCCAACAACGATGATTTTAATTTTCAGGAATTCGGTGATGATGAATCTGAATTTATTTCTCTAGTTGCAAAACTAAAGAGACGTTTTCCTGATCCCAAAATGGCTTTGGTAGTTCCGATGTCTTCTTTTCGGAAAACGCTACAGAAGGTATTTAAAAACATAAAGGGATTACGTGCCAGTATGGTTATTGGTCCCGCTGAAGTTACAAGAGAAAAATATGATATCATATTGGTTGATGAATCTCATAGACTGAGGAGAAGGGTTAACCTGGGAGCATACTTCGGAGCATTCGATAAAGCTTCTGAGAAGATGGATCTCGATAAAAATACCTGTAGTGAATTAGATTGGGTTTTAATGCAGTCTAATAAATCAATTCTATTCTATGACGAAAATCAATCTATCAAGCCTTCCGATGCAAAAAAAGGGGATTTTGATAAATTAAAGAAAGACCGATTTACCAAAATCGAATATCTGAAATCTCAATTTAGAGTAAAAGGAGGAAATAATTATGTTCAATATATAGACAAATTATTGAACTGCAAATTAGAACCATCTGATAATATTTTCAATTCTAGAAACTACGAATTTCGTCTTTTTGATTCTATTAAGGAATTAGAAAAAGAGATAAAACTTAGAAATAATGAACACGGATTGGCGAGACTTGTGGCCGGCTACTCCTGGGAATGGATCTCAAATAAAAAAGGTCGAAAAGATGATTTTGATATTAAAATTGAAGATACTGAATTGAGGTGGAACACCACTAATATTGATTGGGTAAACTCACCAAAAGCGATAAACGAAGTTGGTTGTATTCATACAACTCAAGGCTATGACCTAAATTATACTGGTGTCATTTTCGGAAATGAGATTACCTACGATAAGGAGAAGGACGAAATAATTATTCTGGAAGAAAACTACTTCGACAAATATGGAAAGCAATCCATCAAAGATCCTGAAGAGTTAAAAAACTTTATCATAAATATTTATAAGACGATAATGCTGCGAGGTATTAAAGGAACCTATGTTTATGTCTGTGATCAAAACTTAAAAGAATATTTTTCAAAACATATCCTGGGAACGGTTGTCGAAAATAAAATTAATTATGTTCCTACCGGTAAAGTAGTGCCATTTAAAAACAGCGTCCCTCTATACAATTTGACAGCTGCTGCCGGGGACTTTAGCCCCCAACAGAATGTAGATGATTTCCAATGGATTGAATTACC
>ENA-ORXT01005008-ORXT01005008.1-marine-metagenome-genome-assembly--contig:-NODE-5008-length-13279-cov-4.566202_pt1 | contig 13279 bp, 9 predicted proteins | sample MGYA00237868_ERZ511482 | MGnify/ENA metagenome assembly ERZ511482 | reverse complement strand
TGAATAAGCGAATTGGTTACCATTAGAAGAAATATTCAAAGATTGTGAATTACCAAAAATGGACTTTCCATTAGCATCTTTTAAATCATCAATTTCAATGATTTGTTTGAACAATTCTTGAATTTTTGACACTAATTCATAAGAATTGTCATTTTCAAATTCATTTAATAAGTCAGGTATCTTATATTGTGCCGATTTTGGATATTGTTTTTGAAAAACATATATGCAAAGATATTTTGATAATTCATCTAACTTGGCGTTAGCATCATCAAATCTACCATATTTATGAAATAGGTCTCTGATTTCAGCTATGTCGTTGTAAAAAATTTGTGTAGCATTCATAAAGTATGTTTTTGATTAAAATCCAAAAGTAGATTATAATCTACTTTTAGCCAAGGTTTGAAAAGATATTTATCAACAGATATATAAACATTTGAAAATCAGCAAAAAAGAAAAATAGGACAGAACATTGCATCTATTCCCATTTTCCCTATGCGGGAAAAACGTAATAGATGCGAAACGTTTTAGTGACAATTTAAGGAAAATAAAATTAGTCATAAGAAACTGATACTTTTGTAATATTGAAAGACAAATAATAGCATGATTCAAAAATGGGACAAATGGATATTGATTGATATATATACAAATCGGGCTAATACAGCACAACGAAATTTGGAAAATGAAGATTACAAAACTAGATCAAGAAGTGATCTAAAGAATCTATTTAGACTAGAAGCAAACCTATTCTCCGCGATAATATCCCAGTTAGACAGTTTTAGATGATGCAATACTTGCCAATATCAATAATCCCATTCCTGCAAGAGTACTCAACTTAAAGTCAGTCATTGCAGAGGGTATTCAAAACAACCTTGCATATCAAATAGAATCAAAGCAGACTAAAATCAATGCAGTCAATCAGAACCTGACGATTGCCAAAAATAAAGAAAGTGGGATGAATATATCACACCAATAGGTCTGTTCCACTTTCGACCAACAAAAAATCAAGGATTCTGACAGTTTAGGAACGAGTACAGAATAAATTATAACAAAAGAAACGACAAGATGTTATAAGTTATTTTTAAATCGTTTCTTAGCAGAACCATTAAAAAATAAATATGAAAAACGCCGCCAACTTCTGCATTGTCACGATCACGATCATTTTGTTTTTGATTTATGGGCAGAATCTATTGGTTCCGTTTATTTTGGCCATGCTACTATGGTTTATCATGCGCTTATTGAAAGGCAACCTCAACAAGATTTCTTTTGTCAATAAGTATTTCCCTTCTTGGTTACAGACCTTGTTGTCTGCTGGAATTATCGTTACGTTGCTAGTTGTTTTATTGGATATAATCTCCAACAACATACAACAGATAGCACTTTCTCTTCCACTCTATGAAAGTAATCTCGACGCCGTAATTAAGAATATCAATCAGTCGTATAACGTAGATATCTTAAAGATGACCAAAAAACAATTGGGTGATTTTAAGTTTACAAATATACTTGGGACTTTGCTTAATTCAATTTCTGGAATGATCACAAATAGTTTTATGATCATACTTTATGCGCTTTTTATTCTATTAGAGGAAATCAATTTTCCTGCAAAACTCAAAGCAATATTCTATGCTGAAAATTATTTTCAAAAATATACGCAAATCAGCGGTGAGATCGAGCAATCTATTGGAACTTACTATAAGTTAAAGTCATTTGTTAGTTTGCTCACAGGAGTATTAAGCTTTTTTGCATTACTCATTATAGGGGTAGAAGCACCAGTCTTTTGGGCTTTTCTTATCTTTATTCTCAACTTTATTCCTACGATTGGTTCTTTGGTTGGTACCAGTTTTTCAGCCATTTTTGCCCTTATTCAGTTTGGAGAATTACAACCTTTTATTTTGGTGCTAGTGATTGTCGGTATCATTCAGGTGATCGTCGGCAACTTCATTGAGCCAAAGTTAATGGGCAGTTCAATGAATATAAGTCCATTGGTTACCATCATTGCACTTTCTGTATGGGGTGCTTTATGGGGAGTTGTCGGTATGATCATCAGTGTACCAGTTACTGTCACGATGATCATTGTTTTTTCAAAATTTCAAAAGACGAGAAACATCGCCATTCTATTATCGGAGAAAGGAGAAGTTGCGAAACCTGCTATCAATTAGTTAGTGATCATTAAAACATTTCAAATACAGTTTTTAGGTATTATAAGAAATCTCAAATAAGATCCGTTTAAACAAGAATGAAACTTAATATTTTGATTGTCTGTACGCTTTATATTTCATGCAGACAAAACTTGAATTACGAGGATAGTTCAAACAACAACTGCATAAACAGTTTTTCTCAGTCTATATAAAATCTAGATATTAACAATCCAAACTGTAAATACAAATTAGAATTAATTCCAAATTATTGCTTTGAAAAAAAATAGAAGATGGATAATGTGTGGAAACAATGCTCTAGATAGCTATACTTTATTTAATAAAGAAAGCAGAGTTATAGGTGCCATAAACGTTGAAACTGGGAAGAGAGATCAAGAACAATATTTACGCAAAATTGAAAAAATTATATTAATTAACGATTCTGAAATAAGTAGTCAAAATAAATTAAAAATTGAAATTAAAAAGAAACAGTATATAAGTGACCAAAAAAGAGATCAGAAAAAATAGAATATGTAAAAGAATTACCAGCAATAGAACGCATAGATGGAGAACTTAAATTATATGGAAGCGGCTATGAATCAATATTTTGGAATGATAGGAAACAAATATTCTATTGTGTATTTATGTTTGTTAAACACAACGTTTTAGAAATATGTTACTATCATAAGCCAATAGAAAATTGTACAAAAGATATAAATGATCTAATTTGTATGGTGTCAACATTTGAAGAAGATAGCAACGATCACTAACACCATATATCATCCCATATCCTCCATGCGTCGGAGACGGGAGATATAATCATACGTTCTGCCTCATATAATAAATCCAAATGAAAAACTTTCATAGTCTGATATACCTAATTCTAATTTCAGCCCTGAACTTTTCTTGTGTTAAAAAGAAATCTCCCCAAAAGAAAATTAGCAAATTTGAAATTGTTAGCACAGCTAAAACAGATACTTTAAAATTTAAATATGGAATTCGCTCAATCTTTCAAGATAGTGAAGAAAATTATTGGATAGGAAGTTATCGAGAAGGTGTAGCCCTATTTGACGGAATATCATTTGAATACTTTACCACTTATGAAGGTTTATCTGGTAATAAAATCCTTTCAATACAAGAAGATCGAAATGGAAATATTTGGTTCGGAACGGGAAGTGGTGTCGTTAGTAGTTATAAGGATGGAGTAATCACAATACATGATCAAATAGTAGATGATCTTTCACAAGGTGAGTGGATAAACAAAGACAATCTTTGGTTTTATGCAGGAATGAACTCAGGTGTTTATAGATATGATGGGCACCTATTGAATTATTTATCATTTCCTGTACCAAAGACGGCAGGTTTTAATGGTTACGGTGGAGTAACGGATATTTCAAAAGGTCAAGATGGAAAAGTATGGGTAGCAACTGTTGGGGCATTATTTAGTTTTGATGGCAAAACAATAAATGTTTTTGATAGAAATAAATTCGCTCTACCAGAAGGTGAATTTTTGCACATAAGAAGTGTCTTTGCGGATTCACAGGGACGAATTTGGGTAGGGAATAATGGAATTGGGGTTTTACTGATTCAAGAAAACTCCACTATAAATTTTTCAGGTAAAAACGGGCTTATACACGCAAACAGCGGTAGAACTGGAATGGTTACTTCACCCGCTGGAACTTTAGAACACGTTTTTGCTATTGGAGAAGATTCGGAGGGAAATATATGGTTTGGAGATAGAGATACTGGACCTTGGAAGTATGATGGTAAAACGATGACCAACTACACTATAGATAACAAGCTTTCGACACCAAATATTTTGAGTATCTATAATGACAATAATAATAATTTACTTTTTGGAATGGCAGATAGTGGAGTTTATAAGTTCAACGGTAAGTCACTTGAAAAATACTTTTGAAAAGGATACGAACGCAGAATCGAGTAGAGAAAGGGGACTAAAGTTAAACCAAAGACTTTACACACATAAATGTTCATAACTCTTATATAAATGTTGATAACTTCTATATTTGTATTTACAACCCTTACATTTTTGTTAATAACTCTATTTTTATGTTGATAATTTCTATATTTATACTTCTAAACGCTAAAAATTAGCCTTCCCTTCCCTTACATTTCGTTGCTCGTCTTTATTTGTATCTCCTTTTATTCCTATTGTTGTACACGCCTGACTGTACCCGTCTAGCAGTACTGGCCCACTTTTCATATTTCACAGAAATTTGTATACGTCTGACTAACATTACCACTTTAACTTGTACCTATTTCTGCGAAATGACAAGTAGGACGGTACCACTGGACGGGTACAGTCAGGCGTGTACAACAACAGGAATAAAACGAAATACAGATAAGGACGAGTAACAGAATGTAAGGGAGGATGAATTTTTAGGGCATTAGAAATGCAAATATGAAAGTTATCAACATAAAAATAGAGTTATCAACAAAAATACAGCGTTTACAAATACAAAGTTATAAGTTATAAGTTATAAACACTAAAACAAGAGTTATAAACATTTATGTGTATAAAGTCTTTGATTTAAGTATGCCTGACATGAAGTTTCAGAAGAAACTATTCTTAGTCTACCTTGTTTTAGTAGTGAAGGACTCACCATTAATTTTAGAAATACGATTGTGCAAGTAGGGAGTACAGGTAGGAGACAATCTTTTACGGAACTGTTTCTACGAAAGAGTTACCAACAATAAATGTTAATATGTTTTAAAAATTAGTATATTATTATTTAATTTATCAGCATTTCCTCCTCTATATAAATTTTCAAAAAATAAGCCTCACTCAACTTGTTAGAGAAAAGCTACTCATGCAATAACATTTCAAAAATTACGACAAGTTTATCTGAGTAGTTGGCAGTTTGGTTACCTATTACACGGTCGTTTCCCACGACCTTGTAATTTAAAATGCTGGTAGTCAAAGATAAAATTACAAGGTCGTGGGAAACGACCGTGTAATAGGTAACCAAACTGTCAACTGCTTTCTTACATTGGATAGACTTGTCAAAATTACCGATAAATGTTCCTCTACCAAAAAGAACATAAGCCTGATTGGATTCAAGAACAGCTTCTTCTGAAATTTCATGCTAGAGCATACTCGAATTAAAGACTTTATACCCATAAATGTTGATAATTACTGTCTTTATGTTGGTAATTTTTATATTTGTATTTATGATCTCTAACTTTACGTTGGTAATACTGTTTTTTTGTTGATAACTTTTATGTTTTTATTGACAAATTCTAAAATTCGTCTGCCCTTGTTTGTGTCTCTTTTTAGATTCTTTGTCAATTTTTGCAAAGTGTAGCTCATATATGAAATAGCTATTTTATTGTTGGTAAGGGGTACGGCTGGCTAGGCGAGTACAAATTTATAGGAAATGACAAGCGAGAAATCTACTCCTACAAAAGAGTTTTCAACAATAAATGTTAGTATCTATCCAAAAATTAGTAAATTACTATTTGCTTTACCAACACGCCCTCCTCCATATAAATTTTTAAAAAATAAACCCCACCTAACTCATTAGAAAAAATCAATCGATTATTGTGAAAATTAGTAGGTATCAACTGTCCCATTCTATTCAACAATTCTACTTTTAAAAACCTCCTCTCCACTATTCCATCAATCAATAAATGATTTTTCGCTGGATTAGGGTAGATACTAACATTTATTGTTGATAACTCTTTCGTAGAAACAGTTTCATAAAAAAGACTGCCATCTACTCTTTTACCAGGGGAATATAATATGCCCTCACCTACGGTAGAATGTAAAGTTTTTATATCTAATTCTTCTAAATCAGGAAAGCGGGTAATAGATTGGTTATGAGCCGCTTCTGAGCGGTATTGATACGAATAAACAACTGTATTCGCTGTATCCCTTAAAGTTATTTTATCCCCTGTGTTTAATAAATTTAACCCACCTGTACTAGCTACTTGCACAATAGCGTTTCCAAAACTACCAGTGGGCTCTCCACCACCAAAAAGAACATAGGCTTGATTGGGTTCAAGAATAGTTCCTTCTGGAATTTCATGCCGCAGCATACTTGAATCAAAGACTTTATACCCAGAAATGTTGATAACTTCTATATCTGTGTTGATAAACTCCAAAAATTCATCTTCTCTTGCATTTCGTTGACCATCATTATTTGCATCTCCTTCTATTCCAGTTGCAGGATCTGCATGAATTTCGTTAAGAATTAATGGAAAATCAAAATCATTATCTTCTATGGTTAATTCAAAAAATTGATTTATACTTATACTAGCATCTTTTCCACCACGAATGTTAGTAAGTGTAAAACGAAGTTGCTCTATTCCTTCAATTAGCCGATCATCTTTTATTGGAACTTCTATATATTTTTTACCGCCCTCGTTTGGAGAAAAAATAAAAACAGGTGGTACAAAATCCAATAAATCTTCTTCAGTTGCAGTACTACTAATAAGTTCTACTTCAAAAGAAGTATGCTCGGCTGATGGATTTATCAAATAGACTGGTAATATAAAAATACTATCTCCTTCAAATACGCTCCCTTTCGTTTCTGGAAAATGGACAAATGTATTGTTGTTTAAGCCAAAAGGAAAACTATTCACTAAAGTTCCGGGAGAGTAAGAGGCTCCATAAGCTGCCCTTACTAAATGGTGCGACTTAAATCCACCTGTTATATCTGGTTCTCTAGTCCAAGAAGCATTAATATTTTCATCGGGATAAATAAATTCTTCTACTATTTCTCCTGCTGCATCTTTCAGTTCCACTTTTGCCCCACTATTGCCAAGTCCTAAGGATCCAGAGTTGGCAAGAAGAACGGTGCTATTTCCAAAATTGCCGACTGGTTCACCGCCACCAAAAATTACAATAGATGTTTGAGGAAGCAGATTAGTTCTTTCTAAAAATTCATGGCGTAATTTTTCAGACACCCATAAAGTGAAGCCCATCAAATCTATAAGGCTATCAGATGGATTGACCAATTCAATAAATTCGTCTTCTCTGGAATTTCGAATACCATCACCATTTGCATCCCCTACTAATCCAGAAGCTACATCGGCATAAAACTCATTAATTGAAATTTGGGAATAAATTGCAGGGCAAGATAATAGGAAAAATAGCCCAGCCAGTAGGAAGGTTGAGATTTTCATGAATTATGCGTGTTTGTTTTTTGCGTTTAGAAAAATTTCTTTCCTCTAAAGTAAGAATTTCTTTTTAAATCGCCAATCTTTTTCTGCCACTACCCATTATGGGATATTTTAGTTAGCCATTTTTTGTTATTTTTTAACACCAAAACAGGGTAAATTCATTAAAAATAACTTAAAAAACGCAAATAATGGACATTTTTCTGTTAATTATTCTGTATCACTATGCAGAAAAGGGATAAGTAATTCAATCAACAATGTTTGGACGTGGTTTTTTTTAGCAAATATTTTATTTTTCCTGCGTACCTAATTCTACCTTGGCACTCTAGTTTTTTCTTATTCACGATAGTAGGTAAAAAGTATATGAGTAGTCGTCATTTTTAAAGGACTAGAAATGGAAGAATAAGGAAAGTTTAAAAAATAAAAATCCAGAAAACTATCTAAATAGAGCATTCGAAGGACACAAACATTATTCGTTAACAAATAAAAATTTAAATCATATATTTTATATAATTTAAAAATACCATATTTTCCATTAAAAACAGTGAAGTTATCAACATTCAAACAACAGTTATTAACATTTTGTTGGTAACTTTGTTTATATTTTCACTTTTAAACATATAACCAACAGGTTTTTCACTTTTTCAACTGGTAACTAACATATAATAAACAAGCTAGCAATAATAGTGCGCCCGCTTGGTGCATTGCTCCATAAGCAACAGGTACTTGACCAAAACAGTTGATAATAGTGAGTACGCCCAATAAGAATTGCACAAAAAGCATCCCCAATAAAGCCCAATTACCATTTCGTAAAGCCAATGATTTTCTTTCCTGCCCTATTTGATAACAAAAATAGACAATTAAACCAGTTAATAGATAGGCAGTTCCACGGTGCAATAATTGGACAAGAGCCTTGATGGAACCTGCACTTTCGTAATCGATAATAGTATCAAGTGCGGTGTCAGGGTTGTTAGTTAATGCCCCCCACAGTAAATTTCCTTTTATAAATGCCGGAAAATAGGGATGGATTAATCCAGCTCGCATCCCAGCCATCAAACCTCCAAAGACAATTTGTACTAATAAAACGCCCGTAATAAATTTAGCGAAGCGGCTATATTTGTTTAAATGTTGGTCAGTTCTTAGGGGTTGCCGTGCTAAAAACCAAGTCCATAGTAAATGCCCAAACAAAACAGTAGCTATAATGAGGTGTGTGGCTAACTTGTAAGCACTTACCCATGTACGAGTGTCATTATTCAACCCACTAGCAACCATTATCCAACCAAAGGTAGCTGCTAATGCGCCCAAACCAACTGCTACACCTAAACGCCGCTGCAACCATTTTGGCATTTGCTTGGTAAATAGGAAATAAAAGAAAGGAAAAATAAATACAAAGCCAATACTTCTAGCCCATAGTCGATGTAAATACTCCCAGAAGAAAATAACTTTAAATTCCGAAAGGCTCATACCTGCATGTATAGTTTCATACTGTTTTTTGGCAGCCACCTTGTACTTTTCAAAAGCCGCAACCCATTCTACTTCATTGAGTGGAGGAATTGTTCCTTGTATTACTGCCCATTCGGTGATAGATAAACCAGAATCTGTTAATCTAGTAATACCTCCAATAACAACTTGCACGAATACCATCAACACGCCTATAAATAGCCAAATCCTTACAGGCTTGGAAATAGGTTCTAGTGTTTTTTGTAAATTGGAATAAATTTTGCCTTTCATAAATAAAAGATAAATATAAAATAAGAATAATGATTTAGAAAAGAGGGTAGAGAAGTGAGAATAGAGACTACATCAGACTTATTCTTAAAATATAGCTTATTCTGTTAAATTTAGCACGACTTTGTTTTATCTCTATTCTCGCTTCTCTGCTCTCTATTCTGAAGAAGCATAAGCCCACCAATAGTTATTTGCCCAAACAAAATAACTAACTAATCCACACTACTAATAATCCTTAATGGTTTTATATAAATAAATTTTAAAAAAAATTCCCCATCATTATAGGTGTTAATTCGTAGAGAACTTTTTGCTGTTTTTGTGGTAATTTCTATTACTAATAATTTGAAGGCATTCCTGAACAAGTTATAAACAGCTTAATTTGTTGAAAAATAGTCGTTTAGGTGATTATTAACGTTGTGTTGATAACTTTTAAACAGGATAACTTTTTTATTTTTTGGTTCTAATATCCTTCTTTTTAGTGTTAGTATGTAACTGCAAAATCGTTGGGAACTTGTTCTGTTATCACTGCCCTCCTCTTCTCCGTTAGTAACTGTTAAGTATTCCCCTATTATCCACAAGTTATTCACATCTTTTTGTCTACTAATACAACACAAAAGTAAGTGCTAGTTCATCATTTCGCTGTCATAAATTGGGTATGCCTCCTAGAAATAAAAAAGCCTGCTCTTAAAAGAGCAGGCTTTTTTATTTTATGAAGTTTTACTTACGTTTCGTTGAAATTAAAATCCTAAGTACCTAACTATAAATCAATTTCCAAATAAACAGGACAATGATCTGAATGCTTCACATCACTCAACTGTTGAGCCTTTATTAATTTATCTTTTAGGTTGTCTGTGACGGATTGATAATCTATTCGCCATCCTTTGTTATTCGCTCGGGCATTTGCCCGATAACTCCACCAACTGTATTCCACTTTTTCTGGTTCGAGAAATCGAAAGGCATCTGTAAATCCATTAGCAAACCATTTAGTCATCCATTCCCGTTCTTCTGGCAAAAAGCCAGAACTTTTTTTATTGGTTTTAGGATTGTGAATATCAATTTCTTCATGTGCTATATTATAATCTCCAACTAGAATAATTTTAGAGCGTTCTTTTTTTAGCTGATTTATCCATTCAAACATATCCTTTAAGAATTCAAACTTGATAGCTTGTCGAAGTTCACCTGAAGAACCAGATGGAAAATAGCAATTAACTAAGGTCCAATCGTCAAAATCTGTGCGAACAAGCCTACCTTCTTTATCATATTGCGCTATATCCATTCCTCTTTTTACTAAAGTCGGGGTATTTTTAGTTAAAGTAAGCACCCCGCTATAACCTTTTTTCTCTGCGGTATGCCAAAAATGTTGATAACCCAAGGCTTCAAATGGTGCCATGTCTACTTGCTCCGGACTCGCTTTTGTTTCTTGGATACAAATAATATCAAAGTCATTAGCTTTTATCCATTCTACCAAGCCTTTTTTGATGGCGGCTCGAATACCATTTACATTGTAGGAGATGATTTTCATAGTTTGCTTTTTTTTAAAAGAAGTCAGAGGTCAGACCGAAAAATATTCCGAAAGCCTTCGGAACTGTCAGAAGTGAGATTTACGGCGTGTTCTAAGACGCAAATTAGATTCGTGTTGTGAAAGAAAAGTCCGATTGTTACTAATAGAATTATTTTTATGATGCTCTTCATTTTTTTCTTCTTGCTACGTCATGAATCTCACTTCTGACAGAAAATGTAATTTTCGATCTGACTTCTGACTTCTTCTTAGTATTCTGTCTTATCTTCTTTCTTTTTCCAGTCCTTAAAAGCCGCTAAAGCCTCTTTTCGTAAAAGCTGCTCCGTTGGAATTGCTCGTTTAGCGATAGGTATTTTTAGTTCTTTGTAAATGAACGCATCATCGAAATCGTATTTAGCAGCGTCTTTTTTAGTGCAAGCATACACAATTCTTTTGGGTCGTGCCCAATAAATAGCTCCTAAACACATAGGGCAGGGTTCACAAGACGTGTATATCGTACAATTTTCTAGCTGAAAACTCCCCAAATTTTTACAAGCATCTCTAATGGCTACTACCTCTGCATGGGCTGTTGGGTCATTGGTGGAGGTAACTTGGTTATTTCCTTGTCCAACTACCACATTATCTTGTACAACGATTGCTCCAAATGGGCCACCTTCGTTTTGTGCAACCCCTTTTTTAGATAGCGCAATGGCTTGGCGCATAAAAAAAATATCTTTTTCTGTCATGTTCGGATTATTTGTCGTTCAAGTATTTCCGTAATTATCGCATTCCCGTAGCTTAGGCATCCCTGCCTGAGCAGCTACTCAGGCAGGGATGCCTAAGCTACGGGAATGTGAGCAGCTACTCAGGCAGGATGCCTGAGCTACGGGAATGCGATAATTACGGAAATACTTGAATTGTATGCACTACATATAAAAAGGGTATGATTACAAGCATCATACCCTTTTTGTTTATCTATTAATAAAGAAAATATAAAAATCTTTTCTATCCCATTTCTGATACAACCTCTTTTACTTCAGGAATCATTCTTTGCAACATTCCCTCTATACCTGATTTAAGCGTAACCGTAGAAGATGGGCAACCACTGCATGATCCTTGTAGAACTACGGTAACAATTCCTTCCTTAAAAGATTTAAATTCGATGTTCCCGCCATCCATTTCTACCGCAGGCTTTACATACGTTTCTAATAAGTCTTTGATCTTCTGCACCAGTTCTGCCTCGTCTCCTGTATACTGATACCCTACCCCTTTTTCTGCCTCAATTTTTTCCATAGCTTCTTTGAAGCCATCTGTAATAATTACTCCATCATCTTGAACATAGCCTTTGATAAATTGCTTGGCATTTAACATGATGTCTTCCCAGGTATAATTTAGTTCTTTTGTTATTGTAACAAAATTATTACACACGTAGACACCTTTTACATAAGGTTGATCAAACAAAGCAGATGCTAAAGGCGACCATTCCCTTGCGAGATCTTCTTCTCTGAAATCCGCAGTTCCTTGATACAACATTCTATTGGTAACAAACTTTAAGGATTCTGGATTTGGCGTTTGCTCCGTATATAACATGACTGGACTTTTAGTTGCAGTACTCATATTATTTTCTGTTTATTAATAGACTTATTTACAAAAAAGTCTAATATTATAAATAATGGTTCTCTGATAATTTTCTCTTAAACTCCCTAAATTACCAAAGGACCTAAATTAGTAGTTAGATAATCTATTCGTGTGAACCAACTACTGGAATACAAAAATAGTAAATTATCGAAGAGTAAATGAAAAAAGCGGTAAATGGTTGAGTGAATTGCCTTTTTTAAATACCTAACTGTAAATAATCGTCATTTTTGAAGAGACTATTTTTTTAAGAAGTATAATGGAAAAAGAGTCCTTCATAAAATGAAAATTATTTACAGTTAGGTATTTATGCATTTGGTGCTTCTAAAATTACTTCTTCATATCTTAAGAACGTTTGAAAGCCCTTTTCGTTGAAATAGGCTTTTGTTTCTTCGTAAGATTTATGGCTAGTTGCTAATACAAAATCTCCTCCCCACGCGCCTAGCGATTTGATGACTCCCCAATAATAGTCAAAATGTTTAGACTGTATGGTGGGTAGGTCTATTTGTTTGGCGACAATACGTTCGTGCTTTTTTAGTAAAAGTTCAAAACTTAACAATGTGTTTACGTTTTGGATTTGCCGTGTTATTCCAGTAATACCTTCAATAGCTTGGATTCTGTTTTTAGGCTTGGCTTTATATCGTTTTATTTCTGAGCGACTATTTTGTTTTTTACCAAGATGGACAAAGTAAAGATTCTTTTTGAAGCTAGGTTCAAAGGCAACAGATTGGTATTTTGGAATAAGTGTATTTTCCTTTTTCTCAAGTTGGTACAAAATAGGCGTATCAGAAGTGGCGCAAGCAATGTCATAACCAGAGCCACCAAAGGTTTGTTGGAGGAGTTCATAAGGGTCTACTTGGGTCCATTGGCTAATTAAAGAAATTAGTGTGGAGCTCGTTCCCAATCCCCAATCTTTAGGAAAAGTTAGGTGCGTAGAAATTACCTTATGATCATGTTGAAAACCAGGACTTAATGTTTGGACAGCTTTCATTATCAGGCGCAACCTTTCCACAATAGCATCTTCATTTTTTGTGTTGAAATGTGGATAACTATGTTGAAACCAGCATTTACCATACTCATCATAGCTTTCCCATTTCAAGCCTTTTTCCTTGCGGTCTTCGACAACTAATCCTTGCCCATGTTT
>ENA-ORXT01005007-ORXT01005007.1-marine-metagenome-genome-assembly--contig:-NODE-5007-length-13280-cov-3.280997_pt1 | contig 13280 bp, 11 predicted proteins | sample MGYA00237868_ERZ511482 | MGnify/ENA metagenome assembly ERZ511482 | reverse complement strand
CTTATTGGTTACCACACCTGACTCGAGCCCAACCAATGCCGCAATCGGCTTGATGGTTGACCCTGGTGGGTATGCGCCTTGTAATGCTCTGTTGAATAAAGGCCGAGCCTCATCATCACGCAGTGCATTATAGTTCTTGTATGAAATACCATTGACGAATAAATTGGAATCAAACATGGGAACGCTTGCCATGGCTAAGATCTCACCATTGCGTGGATCCATGGCCACAATCGCTCCCTTCTTACCCTCAAGGAGCTGCTCAGCTTTGATTTGAAGTTCAAGATCTATGCTTAAGAATAAATCTTCACCCGAGATAGGGGATTCTTGTGCCAGCGTACGCTGTGGTTCGCTATGAGCATCCATTTCTACTTTTTTAAAGCCGGCCTTACCGTGAAGTCGTTCCTCATAGAAACGCTCGATCCCCGTCTTTCCAACATGAGTGGAGCCTTTGTATTCATTCTTCCCCAGTCGTTTCAAATCCCGTGTGTCGATGCGCCCGACATAGCCAACAACATGTGCTGCCACAGAGCCAAGCGGGTAGACTCGTTCCGTTCGGATGCTCACAGTAAAACCAGGGAATCGATATCCATTCACAGAGAAAATGGCGATCTCTTCTTCAGTCAATGCTGAGCGTAATATGACTGGTTGAAATTTAGAGTTAAGCCTGAGCTGTTGTTTGAATTTGCTAACTTCTTTTTCGCTAATGGGGATAAGCTGTTGCAAAATAGCAATGTTCTTATCCATGTCTTTGGCAATATCACGCACGACTTCCAGCACATACTCAATTTTGTTATCTGCTAAAACTATGCCATTTCGGTCATAAATTTGCCCACGCACGGGTGGAATCGGTATGCGTTTCTGGTAATTTTCCTGAGCGAGTTGAGTAAGATGCTCGTGGTTGGAAACTTGTAGATAAAATAACCTAAATCCGATGATGGAGAGTAGAAAGAAAACAATTAGACCTGCCACAACCGCTCGGGATCGGAACAACTGATGTTCTTCTTTTTCGTCTTTTAGAATTCTTGATTCCGACATTGTTTTCGTCGTCAGTATGCTTGTTTAAAAGTGGATTGTGCCAAATTAGCACAACCCATTAATTATTGTTATTACTATCAGGCAATAATCAAACTATGCTCGAAACAGGACTATTTATTGTAAGCTTCTACACTTTCCTGAATGGCTTTACGCGCTTCCGAAGCGTCCGCCCAGTCATCAATTTTTACCCACTTACCTTTTTCCAGCTGTTTGTAATGCTCAAAAAAGTGTTCGATTTGCTGAACAAGCAGTGGCGGCAAGTCTGTGTAGTTTTCAACATGATCGTACTCGGTTGAAAGTTTGCCAGCAGGAACCGCAACAATTTTAACATCTCCGCCGCCTTCATCCGACATATTGAGTACGCCAACAGGACGTGCCGGAATAACGCAGCCATGGACTAATGGCTGTGGTGTAACCACTAATACATCGATTGGATCGCCGTCATCGGCCAGAGTATGAGGTACAAAGCCGTAGTTTGCGGGATAAAACATAGGTGCGGACATAAAGCGGTCAACCATGAGCGCTCCGCTATCTTTGTCTACTTCGTATTTGACAGGTGCAGCGTTGGCTGGGATTTCAATAATAACGTTCACATTATTAGGGACATCTTTTCCAACAGAGAGATTGTCGATGATCATCGTAAGTTTCCTGTGAGGATTAATCAGTAGGCTAAAAAAATGGGCATAGTATAACGGTTGATGTAATCAAGAACTATGGCTAAATCTCCAATGGTAAGGTTTCAAAGATCAAATGATGACAATGCTATTTGCAAGCGATATCATCACAATAAATATATCCAGAGGATTAGCCGGGTTGGCATAACTTAGCGCATAGGTTGTACTAATGAGGCATTATTGAAATGAGTTCGATCAGAGATCAATTGTTAAAAGCAGGTTTAGTAACTGAAGAGCAGGTTAAGCAAGCTGAAACTAAACCTAAGATACATAAAAAAAATAAGGCCACAGTAGCCAAATCTAAGCAGGGGAAAAATACCAAAACTTCTCGCCCTAAACCTCAAAGCAAGCCGCGAGAGTTGACTGATTTGGAACGATTTTATCAGGAGCGGGAGTCAACGGATAAAGCTGAAAAAGCTGAGCAGGAAAAACAGCGCAAAGAGGCCGTGCGAATCCGTAAAGAAAAGCGCGCGAAAATAGGCGCACTGATCAAGTCGAACATGGCGAATGATGACACAGCAGAACATCGCTACAATTTTGTAGTTGGAAGCTCAGTTAAGTACTTGTTTGTGACAGAGGCTCAGCAAGAGCAGCTGGCTAAAGGAGAGCTAGCGATTGTTTTTCTAGGCGAGAAGCGCTGCCTGATACCCACCGAGATAGGCAAACAAATCAAAGAAATCGAGCAGTCTAGGTTGGTTATATTTTGTGAGCCAGAAAGTACGGATTAGCAAAAAAACTGATTTTTATAAGAAATTCAACGATCTGGTTGGGCCTGTGTTGTTTGTTGGAGTCCTAAGACTGCCGGCTGCATCCCTGACTGGGTTTCAATAATCAACAACAAGAGAAAACAAAATGGGCATGATTTCAGAATTTAAAGATTTTGCGATGAAGGGTAATCTGGTCGATATGGCCACCGGTATCGTTATCGGTGTGGCGATAGGCAAGGTCGTTTCATCACTGGTGGCTGATGTGATTATGCCGCCTATTGGCGTGTTAATGGGTGGTGTGGATTTTTCTAATCTGGGCTATACCATTCAAGCAGCAGCTGGAGATGCTCCTGAGGTGGTATTGAAGTGGGGCGCTTTTGTTCAGACGATGATCGATTTCTTAATCGTTGCACTGTGCATTTTCTTCATTATCAAACTAATTAACAAAGCGAAACCACCTGCAAAAGAAGAGCCAGCAAAGCCAACGAGTGAAGAGTTGTTGGTCGAGATTCGGGATCTCCTGAAGCAGCGAGCGGGTTAATCGGTCTAGTTTTCTAATAGGTGAGCGAGCAACTCATGATGCCGACGTTGCATATTGTCTCGCTCAGTCCTCTTGCTAATAAAAATACTGCTCAATGACAATAAGGCGGCATCGAAATCGTCATTTACAATGACGTGGTCATATTCAATAAAGTGTTGTACATCTTCTTTAGCCTGAGCAACGCGGCGAGCTATGACCTCGTCTGAGTCCTGATTTCTTGAGGTCAGGCGACGTTCTAATTCTTTTACAGAGGGGGGCAGTATAAAAATACTGCAATTTTCGGGCATTAACTGGCGAATCTGCTGTGCTCCTTGCCAGTCAATTTCAAGAATAATATCGACTCCTTCTTCCAGACGCTGCAAGACCGTAGAGCGAGACGTTCCATAATAGTTTTCAAAGACTTTGGCGTGTTCAAGAAAGATACCTTCGCTGATACCCCGTTCAAAAGCTGCTGCCTCGACAAAATGATAGTGCTTAGCATCGACTTCACCGACTCGTATAGGTCGGGTCGTGTGTGATACAGATACCTCGATATCATTGACTGAGTCTAATAATGCCTCGATTAAACTAGTTTTTCCGGCACCGGATGGTGCAGAGACAATGTAAAGTCTGCCTAATGTCATTTGTTATTCCAGAAGTATGATTCGTCTGCTCCCAGTGATTATACATTGAGCGATTTTTAGATCTAGCACTTAAACATCAAGCAGCCGTATTTCACCATTGGCTAAGCCATCAATCGTCCAGGAACCTACCCGGTAACGAATCAATCGTAAGGTTGGTAAGCCAACGGCTGCGGTCATTCTTCTGACTTGCCTATTCCGACCTTCCGAAATAGTAATTTCGATCCAATGATCTGGGATTGTTTTACGCACCCTTACCGGAGGTGTTCTGTCCCATAGTGTCGACGGTGGATCAATTAGTTTGGCTTTGGCGGGCAGTGTCATTCCGTCTTTTAACTGTAGCCCTTGGCGCAGGCCATTTAGGGCGGCTTCGTTAGGTTCACCTTCCACCTGAACCCAGTAACACTTCGACATTTTTTTGATCGGATTAGCTATTTTATGCTGTAACTTACCGTCATTCGTGAGTATCAATAAACCTTCGCTGTCTTTGTCCAGCCTGCCGGCAGGGTAGAAGCCTGGCACGTTAATGAAGTCAGCCAGTGTTGATGAATCATCATTTGAAGTGAACTGAGAAAGTACCCCGAATGGTTTGTTAAATAGAATTAATCCAGCCATCAGTACTGATGGAAAGAAGTTTTTAATATCGCATCATTAAGGAAGGGAAACTGAGGATATGACTGGATAATGCTATATTTTGCTTTATCGGCTAGTTTTCTTGACTGGAAAGGGCCTATCTGTACTCGGTAGCGTGGTTGTCGCTGTTGATCCTTTACATTTATAAAGGCTGGGTAGCCACGCATTTCCAAGGTGTTTTTCATGCCCTCGGCCTTAGTTGCGTTGATGCTGGAGAATATTTGAACGAAGTGTGTTTGTGTTTCCCCCGTATTAATCAGTGTTGAAGGCTTGGATAAGCCAACTTTTTTAGTCATAGACCATTTTGCGTGGGCGGTTACGGACAACCCAATTAAACTGATACAAAACAGCGTCACTAGATTTTTCAGTGGTATTTTCATCGTCATCATCCTTAAAGGTTTGCACTGCGGCAAAGTCAGATTTTACGCCATTCCATTTATAGTACTAATTTCGAAAATAAACATGAGCCAAGCAAGTTGGCTCATGTCTTAGATGCGATTTTTAATATCGCAATTGGTGCCCCCGCTGACAACATTGTTACTTCAGTTGAAATTGTACTGTCTACAATTTACAGGTTTGTTCAGCTGGGAGTAAGTTAGCGATTGATTTTACTAGTAACATGGTCATAATCGTTATAGAAGTGGTAATAATTCATACTTAATTTTTTCTAAGCAGCTGCGTTAGGGACAATTGAGTTGATGAGGATCGGATGGCTATAAATGATTATGAATTATCTAAGGAGCTGGAGTATTTACTAGCGTCTTATCTATTCGAGAATAAGTCGCAGATGAAACGATTGCTAAGCTATCTGGTTCACCATGCAAGTTCCACATCAGAGTCAGTGTTCGATCAACGCGCCATTGCCGTCAAATGTTTAGGCCGAAATGCAGATTTCGATCCTGCAGAAAATCCGGTGGTGCGGATAGAAATAGGCCGCTTAAGAAAGCTTCTGACTCGTTTTTATGAGGAAGAACTGCCTCGCCTCTACAAAATTTCTATTCCACTCGGTCAATACCGACCTGAAATCGCAGTCGAATCAGTAATCGAAGGGGCAAAGTATTTGCCTGAGCTAAGGCCTTCGCCTGCGAATCCGGAACGGTTATCTGTTCTGCTTCAATTCACTACGGAGGGTGAAGACAGCTCTGATTTATATTTACTTAGACATCAGATTCGCATCGGCATAACGATTGCATTGCAACAGCAGGAAGCTATCCGTCTACTTGTAGCCATTCCTGGGGAAGATGGAAAGGTTGCTGATTCCATTGACTTTATAATGCGTGTTTCTTTGGCGTCGATTGATTCGGGCTTTCAGTTGTCATCAAATGTGTGCCTGGCAGAATCAGCCGAAAATTTGTTCGTTGATAGTAAAAGTCTTGCTGTTGATTATCAGGCAACACAAATAGATGAGTTATTAAGTTTTTTGGTTTCAGAGCTGTTTGATCATGAAATTGGAGCTCTATGGCGGGAATGGGTGAGTAGACGAGATAATTACCAAAATGTCGGTGTCCTTAAGGTCTACGCTTTGGTGCAATATCAGCGTTACCTATTTGATGAAAATGAAAACAATATCAGGGTAGCTTATTTCTCCATCAAAAATGCTTTAGACAAGCATCCGGGCGATAAGATTATTAATACAGCACTTGCCGATATTTATTATCGAATGATTATCCACGGCTATAGGGTTGTTGAGGAGCCGATTGAGCAAGGGCTGATGCATGTTAGAGAGGCGCTTCGATACTCACCAGCCTCTGAGAAACTTCACACAGTGCATGCTTTTCTAGCACTATTCAATCGGGAGTATGATTTTGCGATTACTTCAGTTTTAGCGACTGAGGCAAATAAGGGAGTGAAGTATTTTTCGACCTCATTTCATGCCCAGACGCTGAGATGTCTTATGTCTGAATGGGCGGTAGGATTTCCTGAACTAAAAAAATTATGCAATCGCTTTTCTTCCTATCCTAAACTCTTTCCTGTATTGGCCTATTTGAATTATTTCCTGAAAGGGCAGACAACACAATCAGAGAAGTGGAAGGAGATAATAAGCAGGCAAAGCACTCTCTCCAGTGTCAGGCAATTCATCAAGTACATGAAGATGCCGGATGAATGGTCTGAAAAAGGTGGGCGAGAAAAACTGCTAACATCAGTGACTAATGATCTGCAGGACAAGCAATGATCGATGAAACGGTTTCAAATACTGAGTCCCTAATCCTTGCGAGCCGACTATTTCGCTCCAAACCTCAGATGAAGCGCTTATTTAGCTATCTGGTTAAACATACCTACGAAAAAAATGACGCTGCACTTCAGCAACGTTCCATCGCTATGACTTGTCTTGGCAGGAATGATTCATTTGATCCGGTTAAAGATCCCATTGTCCGAATTGAAGCTGCCAGATTACGCAAGTTACTTGAAGAGTACTATGAAAGCGCTGAGGCACAATTGACGCCGCTAAAAGTGAGCCTGCCTAAAGGCTCTTATCAATTAGTTTTTTCATGGAATATTGAGCACCGGCAAAGCTGTGGTTTTTGCCTGTTATTGTTGTGCCAAAGTCCGATGGTTGCAAATCCTGAAGAACATCAATTGATGATTAGAGTGAGGCAGGGCTTAGCGCACCGCCTAAATCATTTTGATCACCTCAATCTGATTGTCAATTATCATCCCGAGCATGAAGTTGCGCAACGAGGCTCAGTCCATTTTCTTGCTGAAGAACAGTACGACTATGTGATGCGATTAGAGGTGGTTCAGGATAGAGAAGGCGATTTCTTGGTGAGTAGCATTGTTGTTCACCGATTAACGCAGGAAATTTTGTGGAGCCATTCGACTAGTTTACCGCAACAATACACAAATGAATTTCTTGAAAATTTTTACCTGAAATTAATCAGTCCCTTGGTCGCTGATTCTTATGGGATATTGGGTTCACATTGGGCTAAGACACACCTTGAAACAGGTTTGGAGTATGTTGAGGATCAGTACTTGGCAGCGGTTCAATTTATCAACTTATGTAATAACCCTAGCCGGGTTGCTTGCATAGAGTTTCTGGAATTTTTAGATGTCCGGTTAAAGCAATACCCCGATGACTTCAATGCGCAGGGTAGTTATTTAGCGATAGGTTTTTTTGATTATTTTCTGAATTACAATTTAATGGAGGCCAGCCTGGAACAAAGGTTGGATCATTGCCTGCTGATCGCAAAGCATGCACCTCATGATGCGGGTATTTCAGTGCTGATTGGGTTTTATTATTTCGCGCTGAGCCGCTATGAAGAGTCTGAAATTCACTTAAACATAGCCAGAAAATTAAACCCCTATAATACCATGTGGGATTTTATTTACGGAGGCTTACTTTTTTTTATGGGTCGAAAGGAAGAGGGGTTCAACATTCTTGCCCGCTTGATAAAATATAATAAGTCACCTCCGGGGTATTACTTCGTTCCCGTATTTTTTTACTATCTGGGTGAAAAAGAATGGCAGAAAGCATTTCGAATCAGTTCGAAGGTCGCTTTTACGGATAGCTTGGAGTATCTGGTAAGAGCCGTCGCCTGTCTGGGTGTAGGGGCGGAAAAGCAAGCCAATCAGGTGCTGGCAAAAATGAAAAGTAGTCAGGGTGCTCTCGCTGTGGATTTTTCTTGGGTTGAGAGAACATATCTCAAAAATTACCCCAGCCTTATAGATCACTTTAAAGCAATGATGAAGGCACTCAACGCATCGCGATGAGTCGAGTGCCACTTTCACTGTAAATTAAATTACAAAAGGCTGACGATAGGTATTGCATCGTATTGTCCAGCCACGCATCCAACGAGATTCGCCGCGGCTTGGTTTGGAGTTTCTAACCCGACGCTCAAGCGTCTGGATCGCTGAGTCAGCAAAATTGTTTAATGCCATTTGTCCGGGTTGGCTGGGGCGCATGTTTTCCAAGACTTGCAATAAGCCCCAGTTCTGGCCTTTATATCCACCTCGTCGATTCAGACCTTCACCTTTGAAATTAACATAGTCAATTAACGCGTACCAGCCACCACGTGTGTTTGCTACAGCATTTAAGTTTTGTGCGACATGGGCTCTTAAATGAGGAGGGGTTGCCTTGACTAAGCGAGGCATGGCACGTTTAGCACGCTCAAAAATATAGCTGGCCTGTAAGTAACGTGTCTCATAAAGTAGGTTCTGGAATTGACGTACCCGGGGAGAATTTTTCGCGCGCTTTAATTCGTTTTTAGTTCTCCACGGCGCGCCGGTATGCTTTGCTTTCTGCACCCAAACCGGGAGCTGCACACCGTTTGACTGTAGATGATCTAGCAAGCCCGGAAAAGTGTTTCCGTAACGAGTGCGACGACCTGATGGATACCAGGTAAAGTGGCCAATGCCCATTGATGCAAAGTTTTCACCGACATTCCAGTGAACTAACTTATCAACATCGCCACCGCTCTCATTGCGAAATATTTTGTCGCCAATCGTTCTAATCTCACTGGGCGAAAGACTGGCTATGTTACCTTGAGGTGCAGTTCTTGGTGTTCTATTTGGGTTGCGTTGCAGCATAGCTAAATATTGGGCTTGTTGAGTTTGCTGCTGTTGTTGAGCACGCTGCTGGTTCTGGATTTGAGCGCGTCTGGCAGCCTGTTGCTGCAATTGTGCAGCACGCTGCTGGTTCTGACTTTGCGCCTGTCGAGCGGCCTGATGTTGCTGCAATTGTACAACACGTTGCTGGTTCTGGCTTTGCGCCTGTCTAGCGACCTGTTGCTGAGTCCGGCGTTGCATTTGTGCGGTTGCATATTGCTGAGCTGCACGCTGCTGGGCCTGCCGCTGCATTTGTTGGGCTGCGTACTGTTGTGCCCGCCTTTGCTGCTCAGCATATTGTTGGCTACGCCCGTGGTTTTTTTGTCTAGTTTGCTGACTCGCCTGGCTTCGCCTTTGTTGTGCAGCATATTCCCGGGCTAGTTGTTTTTGTTCCTGAGCGAATTGTTGCTGTTTGCGCTTGTTAAGTTGCTGGGCGGCACGACTTCGCTCTTGATTGAGTAATTTAGCTTGATGTTGCTGCCAGCGGTGCCTTGCCTGTGCTTCCGATTGTGTGTTGGTATTTAAGTTGCGGGCTTGCTGCTGATTCTTTTGCCAAGCATAATTATAGGCAAGCCGCTTTTGCTCGTTCTGGTCAGTTGTTGGATTTGACCAGCGTTGCGCATTTCCACTACTTTCGGGCCGTATGGACGAAGCGCTAGCCTGGTTGATTTTGTTTAAATCTTCCTTAATAATTTTCTGAGGTTTTTGACTCGATGTACTGCAGGCTGACACCCCAAACAATACGAGAAAAGATAAGCTGATCAGGGCTTTATTTTTCATTATTAGCTGCCGATTTTTAGTTATTATTATTTTTATAGGTCGGTAGAAGTCGCTAGGCGACCAATGGCTCAGGCCTGTTTTTTACTTTTTGCCCACTGCCAGACTCTTTCAAGCAAAGCAATTGTAGTGAGCGAAGCGTAGACGATAGGCTCACTGACATCCGCCTTTACCAACCACCAGAAGTGTATCACGCTCAATATGACTGCAAGATAAACAAACCTGTGTAGTAACTTCCAACGTTTTCCCATCTGTCGCATTTTTGAGCGCGTTGAGGTAATCGCAAGCGGCAGCAGTGTTAGAAAAGCGGCAAACCCGACGGTTATAAATGGGCGTTCCCAAATGTCAGCGAGAATAGAGCTAACATCAATCGCCTGCTCAAAAATCAGATAGCATAGGAGATGTAAGGTGGCATAGAAAAATACATACAAGCCAAGCATGCGCCTAAGCTGTAGGAGCTGAGCCCATTTGAGTAAGCGACTCAACGGTGAGATGAGCAATGCGATGACTAAGATGCGTAGTGACCACTCCCCGACAAAGCGCAGCGCATATTCAACTGGATTTGCACCCAGCGAATTAGCATATAACCCAAATAATAGGCTCAATAGTGGGAGCAGCAATAGAATAAACGTTATCGGTCTGATTATTCTATTGAAGAGGGTAGGGTTTATTCGCACGGCAATCTTTAAAAGTAGCGCTTTAGATCCATGCCTTTGTAAAGGGCAGCAACTTCTGCTTCATAACCATTAAAGTGTTGAGTCTTACGTTTGATAAATTCCCCAATACGTCGTTCTTTGCTTTGACTCCAGCGAGGGTGAGGGACGTTTGGATTTACATTGGAGTAAAAGCCGTACTCTGTCGGGCTGGATTGTTGCCAGGAATTATAGGGTTGAGTTTCTGTGAAACTGATACTGGCAATGCTCTTGATGCTTTTGAATCCATATTTCCAAGGTACGACCAGCCTCAGCGGTGCACCATTTTGATTTAGCAGGTCTTTACCATAAATCCCCGTTGCGATCATGGTTAAAGGGTGCAACGCTTCGTCCATTCTCAAACCTTCGACATAAGGCCATTCAAGGGCATTGCCTTGCTGACCCGGCATGTTTTCGGGATCATACAGTGTTTGGAATCTGACATACTTAGCCTTGGTAGTTGGCTGCATGCGCTTTATCAATTCTGCCAGAGGGAAGCCCATCCAGGGAATAACCATGGACCAACCTTCGACGCAGCGAAAGCGGTAAATTCTCTCTTCGATTGAAACGGGTTTTAATAGATCTTCGATGGTATAAGTGCCAGGCTTAGCGCATTCTCCATCAATATCAACAGTCCATGGGGATGTGACTAAGGTGTGAGCGTTTTTAGCGGGATCTGTTTTTGCTGTGCCGAACTCGTAATAATTACAATAGCTGATAATATCTTTGTAATCTGTCTTGTCTTCGTCCGTTGAAAAATTATTCGTTCCGGATTTACTAAACAGTGGTTGTATCACAGCCCCGGTTGTTGCGATTATCCCTAGTCCAGCCGCAGTTTTCATAAATTTGCGACGGTTTTTGTATGTTTCGTAATCAGTAACGTCGTTATCTTTAATTTCGGGTTTATTCAAAAAAATCATCATATCTCCCGATCGTAGTAATTCCTAACTTTTTGTTAGTAATAGTGACTAGACCCCATTTGCAGATTATACTGCTGCGTTAATTTACTCAGGCTTAAGTGTTCTGATAATTGTTCTTAAGCGAAAGTGTTTATGTCTTCTAAAATAATTCGAACCATCACCTCAATTTTGCCTGTCCAGAAAGATCGTACAGGGTCGTGTAATGGTTGTGGTGCCTGTTGTAAGTTGCCCGTTAAGTGCCCGTTTCTGACAACGGATGATGCTGGGTTGTTCCGCTGCTCGATATATAAATATCGTCCGCCGAACTGTAGAAAATTTCCTCGCACACCCTCTCAATTAGCACTGGTAGAAAATGAGTGTAGCTATTCGTTCTCTACAATAGATGCAACCAAGATCGGTAAAATAAAGCCGACGACTTAGTTATTTGCTCGGCTCGGTCTCATCAGGTGATACCAAACTCATGACAACGAGCAGAATAGCTCCTATGGTAATAGCAATATCTGCGATATTAAATATTGCAAAGTGGCCATTGTTTAGGAAAAATAAGTCAAAATTGACATACAAATCGATAAAGTCCGTCACTCTGCCACTGATTAATCTGTCGATACCATTACCAAAAGCCCCCCCCAGAACTAATGCCAATGCTATTGCTGTCCAGTGCTCAGTGTTATCAAGCTTTCTTAGCCAATAAACGATATACCCGCTTACAATAAAGGATAAGGCGACAAAAAACCAGCGCTGCCAGCCATCCTGATCCCCCAAAAAACTAAAAGCCGCGCCGTAATTGTAGGCAAGTGTAAAGTTGAGGTGAGGCAAAATTGCTTCAGGAAACCCCTGTTCCAGATTAGCAACGGCCATCCACTTACTTAATTGATCCAATATTACGATGACAATTGAAACCCATACCCACTTAAGCATATTTTCGCGCCTCTCCCGAACCGACTACATTTTCGACGCAGCGGCCGCACAGCTCGGGGTGATCAGGTTCGTTGCCCACATCAGGCTGATGATGCCAGCAGCGTGCGCATTTTTTATCGGTCGATGCTTCAGCAGCGATCCAGGTGCCTTCAAGTTCAGCAATGGCAACAGTACCTTCAGGTACTGAGTCAGTATTAGCTATTTCTGCGCCTGAGGTAATTAATATAAAACGTAGCTCAGAGTCTAATTTATTGAGTATTTGGTAGGTACCACCAGAGCAATAAATGCTGACTGTTGCATCGAGAGAGGAGCCGATTTTCTTCTCGCCACGCAATATTTCCAATTGCTTGCTCACCGCATCGCGTACGGTGAAAACGACAGACCATTCTTCGTCGGTGAATTGATCCGAGTCATCATAAGTGAACAGTTGCTCTGACCACTCGCTAAACTGAACATAGGGTAGTTTTTTATCCGCATCAGATTTTGGAATTTCTTGCCAGATTTCTTCTGCTGTGAAGGTAAGGATCGGCGTCATCCAGCGAACTAAAGCGTGTAAGATAAGATAGGCAGCAGATTGAGCGGAGCGCCGTGCGGGTGAATTAGCCTGCATGGTGTATTGTCTATCTTTGGTGATGTCCAAAAATAAACTACCCATTTCTATTGAGCAGAAGTGCAGCATCTCCTGATAAACCAGATGGAACTGCATTTTTGCGTAGGCTTCAATAATCCGGGTTTGTACTTGGCTGGTCTTTGCAACGGCCCAACGATCCAGGGGCAGCATTTGTGAAGGCGCTAATAAGTCTGTTTCAGGATTAAAATCACTAAGGTTTGAAAGCAGGTAGCGCGAGGTATTGCGAATTCTCCTATACGCATCAGCCGTGCGATTGATGATTTCATTGGAAACCGTGATCTCGCGACTGTAGTCTGAAGACGATACCCAAAGCCGGAGAATGTCCGCGCCCAGTTTATTAATGACGCTTTGTGGTGCGATCGTGTTACCAATCGACTTTGACATCTTCTTGCCTTTGGCGTCGCGCACAAGGCCGTGGAGGTAGATGGTGTCAAACGGGATTTGATCGACGACAGCGAGCTGCATCATCATCATCCGCGCGACCCAGAAGAACAGGATGTCTTGACCTGTGATGAGGTCGGAGGTTGGGAAGTAGCGTTTGAGTTCGTCGGTGTCTTCGGGCCAACCAAGCGTGCCGATGGGCCAGAGGC
>ENA-ORXT01005006-ORXT01005006.1-marine-metagenome-genome-assembly--contig:-NODE-5006-length-13281-cov-18.022039_pt1 | contig 13281 bp, 10 predicted proteins | sample MGYA00237868_ERZ511482 | MGnify/ENA metagenome assembly ERZ511482 | reverse complement strand
CGTTGACTATCTTGTAAAACCTAAAGACCGCCCGGCCCGCAGTCGTTTTTAAGATAATTGATCATATTCGTGTAGAGCTTGTTCTTGTGATCATATGTCAAAGTATTCGAGAAATGGTCGGCGTTTTTAAGTTCAACATACTTGAAGTTCTTGCCTTCCGATTTCAATGCTTTCACATATTTATCCGCATGCTTGGGGGGTACGCGCTGATCCGCAGATCCGTGAACAACCAACATGGGAACGTTGACTTTACTAACTTCGTCAATCGGGCTGATACTACCGCTCCAGAAGCCAGCTTGCTCGACTTCGCTCGCACCGCTGAGCCGTGTTCTATAATAATTGAGTTGCTGATTGTTATCCGCAACCGCGGCTCCGGCAATGACGCATTGATAGATATTTGGAGACCGGGCTGCGGCAATTAAGGCCGCATAACCGCCGTAAGACCATCCAAACATCGCAACGCGATCTTTATCAACGTCGCCCTTAGAGATGAGATATTTTGCACCCCAGTCTTTATCATCCTGCATGAGCTTGCCGCCTTCGCCGCCGTCTATGAAGGCCGACTGGTAAAACTCCTGACCATAATTCGTAGACCCCCGGTACTGAGGCTGCAAGACCATGTAACCATTATTAGCCAGCAATTGCGCCCACTCATCATAAATAACCGTTTCGCTGATAAAAGGGCCGCCGTGAGGCATGACGACTAATGGATGCGGGCCGGCTCCATTGGGACGCGTTACAAACCCCGGAATTTTTTTACCATCGCTTGACGCGTAAGTTACATATTCAACTTTAGCAAGGCCATCTGCCTTTATCAAACCGTTGACACTGCCAAGTTTAGACAGTTTACCGTTACGATAGAGATAAAACGTGCCAGGATCTTTATCGGCTGTATTTCTGACAATCATCGTATTCCCGTCGCGAGAACGGCTGGTGACAGATACGAGGCCAGCATTAGGAATAGACCGTTCCAATTGGCGCATCATCGCTTCTTCGGTTTTGTCGAAATAATTGCGGTAGAACTTGTCTTTGTAGTAAGACACGCCAGTGACCTTACCAGGCTGTGACCAATCATTCGTATGCCGGAATGTGCCCCAGATATCGACATCATTATTGCTATAAACCTTTTGCCCAAAAGACTTAGAACTTAGATTATATTTCCATAGAGCTTGCTTATCCTGTCCATTATTAGCTCTGACATAAATCTGATCCGGATTGCCGTCTACTAGCCCCGCATAACTGAAATTTTCAAACGAATCCTCGCTTTGACGATAGTACTCTTTCCAGCCTGAACCGCCTACAGGACGATAATAATAGATGAACTCATCGCCCGCATCTTCAGACGTAAACCGTGGATTACCCTGCGGATCGAACAGCACCCTACCATATTGACTACTGCCTCTCAAAACCAGCTGCTTACCCCCGGTCTTCAAATCAAGCTTGTAATAACTCGGCGCAACAAAGGCTTTGTCTCTTGCAAAATCTCCGACCTGAACCAAAATTTTGTCTGGCTCTTCCGCGAGGATATTTGCCAAATTCGTGAACGTCAATTTGTCATTGCTGTCGCTGTTTAGCTCTTTAAATTCTTTTGTGTCTATTGAAAATAAGGCCAATTTGCCTTTAAAAGTCCCTTGGTTGAACCCTCTAATTTTCTTTCGCACTTGCCGACGAAATGAAACGGTCATTTCTTCATTTGAAATCCAACTAAATCCTGTGATTTCCATTGATTTAGCGCCTACGCGGTAAGGCTCTTTAGACAAATTGTTGACCTCGTAAACTTCAATCGAAGGGTTACCTTTGAGTGATGAAATTTTCATAAAGGCAACGTATTTACCGTCCGGAGAAATCTCGACATTACTCATCGCATCACGCACAGACCAATATTCTAGCGGATAAGGTTGAGCTGCGAATGCGGGCGCTGCGGAAGGCAAAGCCAACACAGCCGCGAGTGCTGACATGGCGAAAAGACGAGCTGAAAATTTCATGTGGGGCCTCTTAAATTTAAATATGTAGTCCAATATAGAAAAAAAAAGGCGCGGTAGCAAATGCTCCGCGCCTTTATCACTGTTATTTGATTTTTACCCCAAACTAGAACTTTTTGGAAATTGTTGCGAAGAACTCACGTCCATCGTAATTATAACCATTACCAATCGCTGTGTTTGAGATTGCGAAGACTTCGGAACCGTCAACTTGCGGCGGAGCTTTATCAAAGATGTTTGTTACACCTGCACGGATTGTCATGGTGTCATTCTGATAACGAACTGACGCTGTATGAACATCCCAGGCTTTGGCGAAACCGACATCGCGGCAGAGCACGTCGCCTTGGCTAGGACCTGCACATGTATTCATGAATTCAAACCCTTGGCTCGCAAAAGCATCATCGAACTCGTCAATGCCGTCTTCGTCTTGCTCAACCTTACCGACATAACGGGCCTGCCATGTAAAGCGGAACTTATCGATATCGACGTAAGCCGTTGCAGAGCCGGTCCACTCAGGGAAACCAAACTCGCCCGCGTCTTCGTCGAAAGTCTCAAGACCATTATCATCAATGAAGAGGAAGTTACGGTTAAGAAGATGGTTGGCACGGACATTCAGTCCAAAATCAACCGTTCTATCAAAGGCATCAAATTCTTTATTGAAATCAGCATTGAAATCAATACCGCGAACAACTTCATTATCCTGGTTGACAAAACCAGCATTAACAAAATTGATCAACTGACGAGATCCAGCGGCACCATTTGTTTGAATACGGTCACAGAACGCACTCCGTTCGCCATCATCACGTGTGTAACAATCGCTAATGATAAATCCGGCACCGAGCTCGGTTACCGCATCCGTTACTTCAATGCGGTAATAGTTTACATTAAGATCAAAGTCGAAGCCGTCAAACCAAGGTTGCTCGAATGCAAAACCCGTTGTGAATGATTTGGATCTCTCTGCATCAACCTCTAGCGTACCGCCAGTAGAAATTTCGACACTAGAAATCTGCTGCGTATTTTGAAGTGTCGGGTCTGTACCGACACTGAATGGATCGCGTCCCTCACGGATACAATTATCAAAGACAGCTTGGTCACGCTGATCTCCCGCTGCCGTGTAGACGCCATTGACATAGGCATCGTCCGGAACCGCGCAAGGGTCAGTAAAAGAGTTAAATCCAGTTGCGCCGAGCAAGAAGTTTTCCCGTAGGTTTGGCGCTCTGAACGACGTACCGTAACTCGCTTTCAAGAGCAAAGCGTCGAATGGACGCCAGCCACCTTTAATTGAGTAAGTACCCGCAGATTTGTAAAACTCTTCATCTGTGAAACGACCGGAAATATTGAGGTCAAGCTGTTTGAAGAGCGGATAATCCGCGATGAGCGGGATATCCAGCTCGCCGAAAATTTCTTTAACTGTTTTTTCACCTACAGCGCCTCGGTCCTGTGTAAAGGCGAAAAACAATCCGTTACTCGCAACGGCGGATGGCAGTGAGTTGATTTCATCTTTACGGATTTCGAAACCGGCCACAGCACCGATAGGGCCTGCGCCCGTTCTGCCAATGTTACCTGTGATAAAGGCATTGAACATTGTCTGCTTATACACTGTATCGAAAGAGCGGTCCCCGAACACATAATCGCGTTCAGCTTGCGTGGCAAAATCACCAATCGCTGAACCTAAAACACTGTCTGCAAACAAGTTCACAGGCACGCACCCTTCAGTCAAATCAGCCAGAGCCAATCCTGGGTTTGCCAAAGCCGTTGTGTCACAAGGTGTGAGGGTAGGAGGAAAAAATACATTCGGATCGTAATCATCGGCAATCCCGTCGCCGTCATTATCCACAACCCCATCACCATTAAAATCTGCTGTTGGATCAATCCCCAAGGAAAAGGCAAGTTTATCTTCACGAATACCGCGGGTGTTGGCTTTACCATCCGCCTTTGAGTAGACGCCAGACGCTTCAAAGCTCCAATTGTTAAACAAACCGGCATTCATGAATGGAATGTCGCCTTTGACGCCGCCGACAAGACGCAGCTGCTCTTGGTCAACGTCGAAATTGTTACGATCACCAACTATGGACGTAATAGGCAACACAGGAAGACTGAACCCAGAGTTTGCACCGGGGCGGCCCAAAAGGGTCACCTCAGCCGCCGCACAGTCATTGTTCGCCAGATTACAAGGGTTAAAAGCATTCGACCCCGGAACCGTTGGAAAAATTTGAGCTGCAAAGCTGTTATCAGAGTTAATATTTGCATTAACGTACAGCGCTTCGAAGAACGGCGTAATATTAGCTTCGCCTTCCAGCGTATACTCACCAAAAGCCATCACACTGACGCGTTTTTGCTCACTAATGAAGTTATAGTCTTCATTCGCACCATTGGTATTAACGTCTTGGAAATCAACATCGCGGATGCCGTCGCCGTTTGCGTCAATATCTACGCCGCCAGCTGTTGATTCGCTATAATCTGTAATACCGGAGTTACCCTGACCTGGCTGATAGTAAACCGAGCCATAAGTCTGGAAAGGACTGAAAATACGACCTGAAATACCGGTAACTTTACAATCATTATCGGAAACAGTAACGCCCGGCGTTCTGGCTTCAACTGTCAAGCGATCACCTATACCTAGAGTACGGCGCTGACCATTCTCGTCAATTTCCAAATGCGTATCGCAACCCCGTAGGAAGTCACGGTCTTTTTGTCTGACACGGTCACGGAAATCATATTCCGCGCCAACGCCAAAGAAACCACGGTCAGTATTTTTACCCCAAGAACCGCTGACAGTGTAATCGTTACCTGCGCCCTGTTCGTTCAAATTGCCTGATCCGAAGACTTCAAAACCTTCAAAGTCTTTTTTCAAAATCACGTTACCCACACCGGCAACCGCATCTGAACCATAAACAGATGACGCACCATCAAGTAGGAGGTCATAGCGGTCAATCAATGAACCCGGCAGCAAGTTGATAGACGGGCTCGTCGGCGCGCCCTGCACACCCGCAGGCGCCATACGGCGACCGTTTACAAGAAGAAGTGTTCTGTCAGCGCCAAGACCGCGAAGGTTCAATGTCTGTGAGCCCGGACCGTTATCAAGGACGAAACCTTGGAATGTCGCATCAATTTGCTGACCCGCAGCAGATTCGGAGCGCTGTAGGATTGAAGCTGGATCAAACAAACCTACATCTTGTGAGATGTCTGTTGTAATGACCTGCAACGGAGAAATGCTTGAGAATGTATCCCGCTTAACCCGTGACCCCGTAACAACAACTTCGTTGTCGCCGGATTCAAATTCATCTTCGTCTTCAGTCTCTTGAATCAGCTCTACGCCGTCAATAACCTCGTCAGATGACTGTGCGTAGGCGACGCCGCCCAAACTCATCATAAGTCCCGTCAGCATTGATGTCTGTAAAAGACGTGTCTTGTCAATAATACTCATAGAAAACCCCTTCGAACTGGCTCTGTAATTAAATCTCACGGGTTGTCTCCCGAATTATTAAAACTTTATGAACATTTTGCGACAGACCTCAAGAGTAAATATTAACGAATGTACACATAAACTAAGTTTGCATAATTACTGTTGCAATTTTGCAACGGCGACTAAAAACGAAGACTTTCCAATTAGGTCGCAATAGTAAAATAATTTTCCCAAAACTGCTGTTTTAGGCCCTCATTCCTGCAAGGGAAAGTTATTTGGTGCACCACAGAGAAAATATTTTCCAGTTGACGTATTTTTTTCTGACACCCTCAAAAACACCCCAAACCGACCATATTATTTGTCTAGCCAGACTGTATAGTGGCCGCTAGGTGTTGTCTTAATGATTTTACGTAACGATTCTGAACGTGTAGCGCAGGCGGCCGAAGGTAAGACCTTTGGTAAAGCGTGGCGCGCGCTTGGAAACTTTTTTATAATCCAGTCCAAGGCCCCGTTTAAGGCTACGAAGACGTCTGTTTCGGGCCTAAGATACCATATGTCGCTTAAAGCGCGCACGCTCATGAAGCGCTCAAATTTTACAATCGCGTTCACCCCCAGCCGCCCCCGGCCCTCGCATCTGATTTGGAGCGTTAACCGCCGTGCGGGCGGACGCCTCATTAAAGATCCCCATAAAGCCGATGCTGTCTTCTTTTTTGAAAACAAAACCGCCCCCAAAGCTCTGCGGCGACCTAACCCTCTGGCGCCGGGCTTTAATTTCTTTTGCGAAGACCTATCGGCCCCGCGCATCGCGCAGGCTTTTAGACGCGCATTTGGCTATGATATCGCTGTGGAGCCCAGCGCTTATATTGGGGATATTGTTGTTAAATCTGAGCGCAATGGCCACCGTGATAGCCGCATTATCAGAGCGCCGTTTAAACCCAAAGGTGATTTCGCCTATCAGCACCTCATCGACACGGAGCTACAGCCCGGCTTTGTCACAGACTTTTGCTGCCCGACCGTCAAGGGCGAAGTTCCACTCATCTATGTGAAGGCCCGCCCAAAAGACGCCCGTTTTAGCAAAATCGACAGCCATACGGCTCTTGTGGACACTGAAAACGTCCTTCGCCCGGAAGAACGCGCCCAGATCAGCCGTTTTTGTGCCGACATAGGCCTCGATTGGGGCTGCCTGAATGTCCTGCGCGATAAAAATGATGGCCGGATATATATTGTCGGCGTCAATAAGAACGATATTGGCCCGCCGCGCGCCCTGCCGTTCAAGGACAAATTACGCTCTGTGGACATTTTAGCCGCGAGCTTTAAGGACGCGGTTCTGGAAACGCCCGCCCTTATCGCAGGGCATGTTCCGGCGGATAATGACAGAGACCTTGACGCGGGCGCCGTTCCCGTCAGGATTGCCCCCTAGACCTTTTGTCTAGACCTTTTGTTATGAGACCTTTGTCATGAGCATTCCTTTTGTGCGCGATTTCGACTTCGCCTATGGCCGCTACGATACGCTTTCGCCGCTCATCGGGCGCGTGATTGCGAACAATCCCGGCCCGTTCACCTATACCGGCACCGGCGTCTACATAATAGGAAACCAAAATGTTGCCGTTATAGATCCCGGCCCGGTCTTACCCGATCACATGGCCGCGCTCGACGCCGCGCTCGAAGGGCGCACGGTCACCCATGTCCTCGTGACCCATCACCATGTCGACCACTGCCCCTACGCCCACCCGCTTGCGGATAAACATGGCTGCAAAGTTTACGGCTACGGCGCGCCCAAACGTGAGCCGAAAATGGGCGAAGTGCGCCTTGAAGCCGGCGACGACCTGGCCTTCAAACCCGATATAGAAATCCGCGGCGGCGAAGTATTTGAGGGACCGAAAGATCTCGGCGAGACTTGGACGCTCGAAGCCATTCATACGCCGGGGCATACGTCCAACCATATTTGCTACGGCCTCCGCGAAGAAAACACGCTATTTTCCGGGGATCATATTATGGGCTGGTCCACCAGCGTCGTGAGCCCGCCGGACGGAGACATGGGCGACTACTTGGCGAGCCTTGAAGATATTCATGCGCGGAAATTCAAACACATCTGGCCGACGCATGGCCCGTGCATCACGGAGCCTGACGCCTTTGTTAGCGCGTACATCGCTCATCGCCACGCCCGCGAAGTTCAAATCGCAAATTGCCTGGGAGACGGCCTCACCTCCATCGCCGACATTGTCCCCGTTATCTACGCAAGCCTCGACAAACGCCTTTACCCCGCCGCCGCGCACAGCGTCCTCGCCCATATCAATCACATGGTCGAAACCGGGCGAGTTGTAGCGGAAGGAGACGGGCTAAAGGGGGCTTACAGGCTGGCGGGGTAATCCGGCTGTAAAACTCTCAGTTACGCACTGCGCACAAAATACGCGGCATTTCTGAGTTTTTGCGCAAGGATGTTGGCGTTAAAATAGCCCGCCTGCTTCTCGGCTACAATAGAGCTCTCAACTTTAGCCGCTTCGTTTCTTAGGTCATGAAGTAAATTCGTAAGCCCCGTTTTATAAGTGTCAGAAAACGCATCATTATTAAGTGTGTACAGCTTATCTTCGACCTTAGCCGCAAAGCTAAGCCATCTGGCAATGTCACTCTCCATGTTTTTACCGCCAACTCATTCAAAACTTCAAAGGGGCGCACTGCCGTCTAAAGTCCCAGACCCACATCAAAGGATTTAGCCCGGCAGCGCTAGTCTGAAATAGCTGAGCGAGGCTGAATGCAGCCCGAGAAAATAGCTTTGATTTCGTTAAATTGAATTCATTATGAATTTAAGGCTAATATCCACGCCCATCCCTAACCGAGTAAATCGCCTTTAGTCTGGCTTCAATCTCTTTAAGGCGTACATCATCCTGCGCAATTTGGAGGGGCTGTTGAACGCCGCTCAATGGGCCGCCCTCATCCCTCCATTTCCTTCTAGCTTCAAGTTGAGTTCTTTTTTGAATTCTGTCTTTTTCGGCATTTAAGACAACAGTTTCCTCGATGTCTTGGAATGAAATCGGAACGCCGGATGTCTCGCTCAATTTGGCCATTTTTTCACGAATTATATCCGCCTTTTCGGCCGCTTCGAAAGGCGCCTCAATGGCCTCGAGGCGCTGACTAAGCTCTAATTCACCCGCATCAATTTCAGGAACGTCTTGACGCGCGCGGCGTTCGCGCCCAAATCAGACGCGCCGACGCGGCTAACGGAGCGGATGTCGAGGACACTGCCGCCGCCTTCTGAGGGACGCACGCGGATGACGACGTCGTCTTTAAACCCGTACCAAAATGTCGAGGCCGTGGCTTCCAATTTGCCGGACGCCGCGTCCTCGTTAACAATGTCCCAGCCCATCTGAAGCGCGACTTGTTTGGCTTCAGCGAAGACAACCTCGACGTCATCGGACATAACCAGCGGCCTGACGTCCGGGTAATCCCGGGTCTGCAAGACGGAGACGAGTTTCTTCTCTCGCAAATCTTTTTTGCCGACATAATCCAGCGTATTGACGCCCTCGGTTTTGGCGCGGATTTCAGCCATTGTGGCACTGAAAGTCGGTGGGTTTTGCGTATCCGTTGTGATGTCATGGATGAGCGGGAACTCGCCGGCCATTTTCTGGACGGACTTACTATGCACGCCTGCCGCGACCGGAATTAATATGGCGAGCGCGGCGGTAAAAAAGCCCCGGCGCGGACGTACAGCAATCGCCAGGATAAGACTGAGAAATCCAAAAATGAGCGAGGCCAGCATGACATAAGGCGCGATTTTACGCGACAAGACCCCAAAGCCAAATTTCCAATCCCACACGCCGAATTTAGATCCCAGCGCGGCGATCATAAAAATGAGCGGCACAGCGATGGCCAAGAAAAATGTAATGCGTAGCACCCATTTGCGAAAGGTCTGCCGTTTGGAGACAGGCTGCTCGATTACCAATACACTATTCATATTTAACTCCGCGCCTTAAATTCTCACCATCACGTAGCCCACAATAAGGCTCATGGCGATGGCGATGACAACTGTTTTCGTATTTAGGATACCCGGCCCGGCCCGCTCACCCCAATTGGCGTTCCGGCTTTTATTTTGGTCGCTAATATCACGTCCTTCTACCGTATCCCCGTGGGAGTCGTCATGAGCCTTGAGACGAATAGCCTTCTTGGCCGCATTCGCCTTACTTTTAAGCTGCCGCGCTTTATAGTCCCGGGTGCGCTGGGCTTTGGCCGCAGCATTTGACCGACTGGATTCTGAAGATGGATTTGAGCGTGATCCGCTCATCTCTTGGAGAGTCTCTTTTAAATCTTGAAACTCGGGCCGGGCCCAAGGCGAATTCGCGGCTTGGTTTTTTGGGGTCCTATCCGAGCTATTGCTTTGACCGGACCTGAGGGTGCGAGTTTTTGGGACGGGTTTTTTCTCAGGCGCTTTGGCTATGGATTTAAAAATGCCCGTGACCACAAAGAAAAATATAATGAAAATGAGTGTGTCCATAATCCTAGTTTAAGGATTTAAACGGGTCCGTGTCCAGCCCTCCTGCGTGCGCGCGTACAATAATCTGTCATGTAAGCGGAAAGGCTTGTCGCGCCAGAACTCTATGGCGGACGGGACAATACGGTAACCGCCCCAATGGGTTGGGCGCGGAATGTCTTGCCCATCATACTTGGCCTGCGTCTCCGCAACGGCTTTTTCCAGCGCCTCCCGGCTCCCGGCTTCGCGGGATTGGTTTGAGGCCCACGCGCCAATTTGAGAGCCCCGCGCGCGCGACGCGAAATAGGCATCTGCCTCATCATCCGCGACCCGTTCGACCCGGCCGCGCACCCGAACTTGACGGCGCAGGGATTTCCAGTGCAAGCAAAGCGCCGCAGCGGCATTACCGGAAAGCTGCACACCCTTCGCACTTTCCATATTTGTATAAAACACAAAGCCGCGCGCATCGAAATCCTTGAGAAGCACCATGCGTATATCCGGCAGCCCGCTATCATCGACGCTCGCCACAGACATAGCGTTGGGATCGTTAATCTCGCTAACCCTCGCCTCGGCCATCCAATCTGTAAAGAGAGCGAACGGATCTTCGCGGTTAAAGATTGGCGCCGCATTGGCGTCCAGCTGCGCGGCATAGTCCGCTTTAGACGGGCTTGGCGGGATTACATCTGCACGCTTGGACGCGCTTTGTGTGTTAACCTTATTTTCAGTCATTATGACGACCTTAACGCTTTGTTTAGACTTTTTGGGCGATTTCGTGCCGAATCACCTGAAATATGCCCCTGAAACACAAAATTAACCATGTCTTTCAGCACCTTATTAAGGTTTATAGCGTTTAAGTCACTGTCCGTTAAGCATAAACAGTAACCTCTGTTAATTTAATGGGGCGCAGATAATAATATGACTTAAGGAATGCCGCCATGAACCGCCAAGACGCATTGATGACACTCGGATTAAACCTGGCCGCTCGCGAGACGGACATCCGCACGGCGTGGCGCAAGAAAGCCAAATTCTTCCACCCGGACAGCCCCTACGCCGACACGGCCGCCTTCATGCGCGCACGCAGCGCCTTCGAAACACTCATCCCCCCCGCCCCGCAAGCGTACAGAGTACGGGCGAGAAGCCGGGCGTTTTAAAAGGCCCGTCAGACCAAAGAGATGCGCGAGACCACGTGACATCTCTTCACGCTCCGGTAATGACAGAGCAAAACAAGACCGTCTGCGTTGCGCAGGCCTGATCCCGCCAGTGCGAGATAAAAGCGGATATATCGATGATGAGTTAAGTTCAAACACCCGTCCGATAGAACTCATAGACTCGCCGCGTTCCCACCTATCCCATATATCTGCCTTGTGCTCATCGGTGGAATAAATCCGTGATCGCCTTGCCATTGCTCGCTCCACCTTTAACGCAAATGTTAAAGTGTTGCGACGACCCGTTGAAATCGCAAGCGATTTTAGGACGCTCGCTCATCTCTGTTCGAAGTGAAGTTGAAACAACAAGCCTGTGGGACACGAAATATAGTCTGTCAGGACATGTTAGATATTGATTATATCAGAAATCTACTTTCTTTTGGGGCTGTAGAGGAAAAGGTTATGACAGATAAAAAGACTGAAAGATTGGATGTCAGGATTTCGCATGAGAAGAAGCAGGCATTTAATGAGGCTTGTGATATTCAGAGCGATACCCCAAGCAATGCCATTAGGCGCTTTGTTAACAGTTATATTCGGCGAGCTAAGCGTGATGCTACGCGTGCGGGGTTGAGGAATATACTTCCGCATCGTTGGCAAAGAATCGCTGCCGTTACATCAGTATGCCTAGTTACTATTATCGCACTAAAGCCGTTTTTTTCAAAAACGGAGGACCTTTTTGCCTTTTACGATTACAATGAAAACGGCGTCATTGAACTGGGCGAAATTTCGCCCAATGATTTTCACTTGCATCGCGTTTTAAATATCGACGGCAGAGCAGGAATATCATCGAATGAGTTTATCTCTAAAGCTACAATGGTATGGAAATATACGGACCCTGATGTCAAACATAAAGTAGTGACGAAAAAAACCGGAATGTTTAGAGTCACCAAGACGACTAAATATACCTCACTCGATATAGATGAGCTTCCCGAGGGGAGTTTTCTTTTTCCGAAAGACGCTAATGATGACCCGATTAGCCTCGAAACCTATAAGTCGGAAAACATGACACCCGATGATTTGAGGTCAATAGGTTATAAAGACCTGCGTTCAATGGGTCTGGATACAGCTCAAAAAAAAGAACCTTACTTTAACAGCCATTTCGTAGTCTTTGACCTTACCAATGTAAAAAAGCCCCAAATTAATGTTTTGGAAAAAACGAGTGCAGCCTTGTATTCCAAATCAATGACCTTCAGCCGTTCCATTGACTGGGTAGAGGGTTTCGATACGCCACACTTTGTTATGGGGCGTGGGTCAGACACAGCTGTTTTGACAGGCGTAGACAATGAAGGTCATTAAAATGGTCTCATTCAATATTTTAGAATGAATGCCCTTCTTTTGGTGAATGCTGCCGTATCGACAAACATTATCAGCGGCCTTCTTTGGGCGTTTATTGCCACTGAGCTAATGTCAGCAATGAGGATTAAATAGACCTAGTCCTCGTTTCGCGTCGTGAATTCGCGGCAAAGTCTCAACCTATTTCAACCGTTTATAAAAAACTGAAAAAACTTCATCCGCACATTCCCCATTTTGCCGCATATTAGATGGGTTCTTTCAGACATAGGACAGGCAAGTATACGTGACTGGCCCGTCTGAAGGACGGTGTGTCTAGGTGGGTTTCGGTAACGCGAAGGTCATCGGGGCCGGATGGCGAGAGCTGCACCCTCTGGAACGGGGGCAGTCAAGTACGGCCGCTATCCGTGAAGCACCGCCGCAGGTTCAACCTTGCGTAAAACAAACTTATTTTTTGGTCTCCATCGCGGGGGCTGAACCTGCGGGCAGTCCTTTTTGCCCCAAAAATATGCCTCGGCGGTCACTCCGTTGAAACCATAGTTTCAACATCGGCTGTAAGCATAACCCCCTGTTCGTTTCTCAATCCCGCATTGCCCCGCATCCCTCCCTGACCTAAACCGCGCTTATGAAATATCTCCTCCTGACAACCGCGCTTCTTCTTATCGGCTGCAAAGGCGTTGATGCGCCGACCCCCGACGCCAAATCGGACGCACCCAAAATCGCAACTACCCCGGCCCCGCAAACGGGCATGGTGGCGGCGGCTAATCCGCTGGCAACGGAAGCGGGTCTCAAGGTTCTGCGCGAAGGCGGCTCCGCCGTGGATGCGGCCCTTGCCGTTCAGGCGACATTAGGTCTGGTTGAGCCGCAATCCTCGGGCCTTGGCGGCGGGGCGTTCATGGTGCTCTATGATCCTAAGACAGCGAAAGTCTGGGCCTA